>Ga0316228_1001457_pt1 | contig 24378 bp, 22 predicted proteins | sample TBH18021metaG_FD_206005 | JGI IMG/M metagenome (GOLD analysis project Ga0316228, IMG submission 206005) | Freshwater microbial communities from Trout Bog Lake, Wisconsin, USA - TBH18021 | ecosystem: Environmental > Aquatic > Freshwater > Lake > Hypolimnion/Profundal zone | place: USA: Wisconsin... | reverse complement strand
CCGGGTACTGCGGTTTCAGCCCTGAAGACCACCTTTTCCCAGTGCGTGCCGACCAGCATTGGCATTCTGACCATGGTCATGATGGCCCTGATCATGAATGACACCGGCATGACCAATCTGTTGGCTCAGGGCATGGCCAACGCCACTGGCACTTTGTTCCCGATAGTCTCGCCGCTTATTGGTGTTCTCGGTGCTTTTCTTACCGGTAGCAACACCAATGCCAACGTTATGTTCGGGGGACTGCAGGTGGAAACCGCCAAAGTACTCGGCATCAGCACTGTTATCATGGCGGCGGTCCAGTCGGTGGGCGGTTCGGTGGGATGTTCCATTGCACCCTCCAAGGTACTTATCGGAACAGCAACAACCGGCCTTGACGGGCGCGAAAGTGAGGTAATGAACCGGACTTTGCCATATTGTCTGATCATTACATTGCTTGTTGGGCTTAACGCCTGGCTTTTCGTCTATGTGTTGTTCCGGGATTTACCGTAAAGGGGAGGGGATGGAAAAATGGCTGCAAATCCTATGGATAATAAGCCTGTACCGTGGGGAAAGAAATATCGTAACCCGTTGATGAACGCCGCTTTCGCGGCCTTCTGGCTGGGTTTCCCGATTGCCTATCTGGGCGGAGTGCAGAACAACGGGCTGTTGATCAATAGCGCGTTCATCCTGTTTACCCTGGCCTGCATAGTGCCGTTAGTCACCAAAAAATGAAATCGCGAACGCCGTATGCAGCGCATACGGCGTTTGAATTTCTTGTCGGCTGCACCATGACTGCGGAATAAACACGCGGCGCCACGAATACGGTTTTTGCCGGCAGCCGATTTTTGGTATACTAAAGATGGCGTTTATTGCATCGGCAGAATAGGGCCCAGTTCCGTTCAAGGAGGCTAGAGTGTGGATGATCCAGCTAAACGTTTTGACAAGGTAAAAGCGGCGTTTACCCTGTCGCCGGACCAGATCAGTCAAATTGCCACTAAGTTTCAGGCCGCAATGCGGGACGGGCTGGCCGGTCGGCCCAGCTCGCTCAAAATGTTGCCGTCTTTTCTTGCAAAACCCTCGGGGAGTGAGCAGGGGAGGTTCCTGGCGCTGGATTTCGGCGGAACCAATGTGCGGGCGCAGCTGATCGAACTGGGCGGCGGCCGCTGGACGGTCCTGGGTAAAAGAGCGCTGCCGCTCAAAGATCCCGCAGGGCGTTACGACTATACGGCTGCCGAAACCGCCGCAGCGGAACTCTTTAATTTTCTCGCTGACCAGATTGCCGCCGTGGCCAGTGACGCAAGCGACTATTCTTTGGGCCACACGTTCTCCTTTCCTTGCCGTCAGCAAGGGCTAAACCGCGCTGTATTGATCAACTGGACCAAGGAGATCAAAACCGCAGGAGTGGAAGGCCGGGAAATAACCGCGCTGCTGACCGAAGCCTTGTTGCGAAAGGGGCTCGTCCGGGTCAAACCCCGCGCCATCATCAACGACACGGTGGGCACATTGCTGACTGCAGCCTATGGCGATCCGAACACCGACATTGGCTCGATTTGCGGCACCGGCCACAATACTTGTTACTTTGAGTCGGCTACCGACATGATCGTCAACATGGAGTCAGGGAATTTCGCCGACCTGCCGTTTACCGAATATGACCAGTACTTGGACGCCGCCAGTGAAAGGCCTGGCAGTCAGCGACTGGAAAAAATGGTGGCCGGGCGGTATCTGGGAGAGCTTGTCCGCTTGATCATTGTTGATTGCCTGGGACTGTCGCTAGATTCAGACGTTTTGACGGCTGAAGATTTGGCCGGTATCCTCAGCGGCCTCCCTGGTATTGTTCAATTCGCAGCACTGACCGTCGACGAGCTTCAGCTGGTGCAAGCCGTCGCCGAGGCGGTCACTGCCAGGTCGGCGCAACTGGTGGCGGCGACTTTTCTCGGCGTTCTGGCCCGGATTGATCCGGCGCTCCAGTCCCAGCATACCATCGCGGTGGACGGCTCGCTCTATGAAAAAATGCCTGGGTACGCGCCGATGATTAAGGCGATGCTGACAAAGGCCCTCGGGGACAAAGCAGGCAGGCTGACAACAAAACTGTCCAAAGACGGTTCGGGAATCGGAGCGGCGATCGCCGCTGCGGTTGCCGGCAGTGCCGCCGGTTAACCGTCCGATTCTTTTCTTGCCGGGTTAGAGGGAGGAACCAGTGGGATGATGCCTTTGGGGCTGTTCCAGATGGAGTTGATGGCGTGAGTGGCGTTCAGCTGGGTCATAAGCCAGATATACATGTCTCGCAGACTGGTCAGGTCGAAATGGGTGCTTTCCACAGCATTAAGCGTCCAGGCCACCAGCCAGATGCAGACAAATACTGCAGTAAACATTCCAACGCAGAAGTGGGGACTTCCCAAAGCCTGGAACCACAAACCTATCCGCTCCTTCAATTTTTGCTAATAAGATATGCCGCTTCCGGCTAAAATGCTCTAGCAGAACATGAAAAGCTCCCACCGGATGGTGAGAGCTTTTTTAATCAGGCCTTAGCGGCGGGCTTCTTGGTCGAGTTGCTCCAGGGTTTTGACCAACAGAGTAAGGGTCCGATTAACCGGTGTGGCCACCCCCAGCCGTTCGCCTTCGCGGATAATGGCTCCGTTGATGGCGTCAATTTCGGTAATCCGGCTGTTCTGCAGATCCTGCAGCATCGACGAACTGTTCTGGGCAGTGGCAGTGGCGACAGCCAGCACTTTATCCACCGGGGCAGGGTAGGGCAATTCGACGCCGGTAGCGGCAGCGACGGCCAGAGCCTCCTCAACAGCCAGCGTCACAAGCTCCCTGGTCTCGGCGTAGTCGACCAACTGGCCGTTCTTTAGACCAGTGATACCGGTAAGGGCGTTGATGCCGACGTTTACCAGCAGTTTTCCCCAGATGAGGGAGGCGACATTGTCGGCCGGATAGGTGGCTATGCCGGCCGCCGAGAAAATTGCGGCGATTTGCCGCAGGCGGGGACTGATCGGTCCGGTAAGCTCGCTGATAAGCGTTTCGCCGTTGCCGCCATGCATGACCCGGCCGGGGCCGAGTTGGGTGGATCCCTGAGCGGTGGTGCCGGCGATGACTCGCTCGGCCCCCAGCACCCGGGCCAGTTCTTCGGCGTTGCCGTAACCATTCTGCAAGGTGAGCACTGCCGTGTCAGGCCCCAGCAGCTTTAGTGCCGATTGGGCTGCGGCTGCGGTGTCGTTGGCCTTGACAAAAATGATGATCAGGTCGGCGCTGCCGATTTCGGCCGGGGTGGTGGTTGCCCGGGGCCGGGCGACGATTTCCCCATCGCGGGTGGCGATGACCACGCCGTTTTCCTTGACCGCCCGGATGTGTTCTTCCCATATATCCAGCAGCCAGACTTCTTCGCCGGCCAGTGCCAGCCGTCCGCCGAACAGGCTGCCCATGGCACCGGCGCCGATAAACGCAATTTTCATGTCCGAGCCTCCTTAAGCTAGTACAATCGCTTCAGCACTTCTTCCTTCATGGTGAAGCTGTGCTCCGGTCCAGGGAACTGGCCACTGGCGACTTCTTCAGCATAGCTGTTGAAAGCAGCCAGGATCGACTTGCTGACACTGGCGTACTGTTTGGCGAACTTCGGCACGAATCGGTCGAACAGGCCGATCATGTCGTGGGTTACCAGTACCTGACCGTCGCAGTGAACGCCTGCGCCGATGCCGATTGTGGTGATTGAAAGCTTCTTGGTGATCAGTTCCGCCAGCGGAGCTGGGATTGCTTCCAGGACGATGGCGAAGGCACCGGCTTCTTCCAGCTGCTGCGCTTCGGCAATCATCCGTTCCGCCGCCGCCGCGTCCTTGCCCTGGACTTTGAAGCCACCCAGTTGTGAGGCTGTTTGCGGTGTCAGGCCTATATGCGCTACCACCGGAATACCAGCCCGAACAATTGCCCGCACAGTTTCGACAACCGCGGCACCGCCTTCCAGTTTAACACAGTCGGCGCCGCCTTCCTGCATGATCCGCCCAGCGTTGCGAATGGCCTCTTCTATGGAAATATTATAGGACATGAACGGCATGTCGCCGACGATCAGGGTATTCTTTGCCCCGCGGACCACCGCTTTAATATGATGCAGCATCTCCGCCATAGTAACAGGCACTGTTCCGTCATAACCAAGCACTACCATCCCCAGGGAGTCGCCGACCAGGATAGTTTCGATATCAGTCTGATCTACCAGGATACCGGTCGGGTAATCATAGGCGGTTACCATCCGGATTTTTTTGCCCTGTTGTTTCATCTCCCGCAGTGCGGGTATCGCGATCTTTTGTTTGGCCATGCTTACCACTCCTTTGCCATATTGTTACCTGATTACATATGCCGGGGGTGTGCCATGGAGGGCACGTTTGTCCCTAGCTGAAGCACTTTAGCAGCTATATTCGCCAATCCGAAAATTTTCCCTGCCGCAAGCGAGGTAACTTTTTCCACTCTCGTCACTTGGCGGCAAAAAAGCGGCAAGGGTGGATTGCCACCCTTGCCGGAAGATTTCTTATGATTTGCCTGACTTACCTTTTTGCGACTTTCCTGAAGCGCATTTTTCTTCAAAACCTGAAAAAGCATTTGGTTCACCCTGTACGGGGCTGCCTTGTTTTTGAGGTTTGTCTTTTGCCATAGGGGTCACTCCTGTCGTCATAATTTGCCTGGGGTCCGGACTATACGCAGCCTTCAATACATTTAAAGCCGCATTTTACGCAGGCCTCACCGCTGAGTACGGCCGGATCGATTTGGCTGGCCCCGCTGCTTTGGCTGTCAGGTTGCGAGCTGTTCTCTGGTGTCACGCTGGTCACCTCCCTTGGTCAATAGTGTTGACCAAAAAGGTCAGCGTCAATACAGGCAAAAAAGACTTGCCGACGCCATGTTTCGCCGATCAGGAGAGTTTTGGCCCGCGGCTGTTACGCTAACTGCTTTTTGCCTGGGGCGGCGCAGGGTAAAGCCGACTGAGTTATCGGTCTGATACGGGTTGATTCAACTGCAAAACAGTTTCCAGTCTGTCGATGAATTCAGCCTGGGCCGAATTCATCTTTTGCCTGGCGGCCGAAACAGAGAAAAACGCGGCTTTATCAATTTCGGGATACCAGGCCTGCTTTCCGGAATGCGGCGGCCATTCCAGCGGGAAAAGATTGCTTTTCAAGGGGGAGGATTCGTCCCAGTCGCCTTGAAAGGCCCAGGCAAAAACCGTTTTGCCGCTGGACAGCACAACCGACCCCAGGGGGACAAAATCGCCCTGGGCCTCAAGTCCGGTTTCTTCATGAAATTCACGAACAGCGGCCGCAAGGTAAGATTCTTTATCCTCTACCTCGCCCTTGGGTATCCCCCAATACCCCAAATCTTTGTTCTTTAAATAAGGCCCGCCAGGGTGTGCCAGAAAAACTTCCAGTTCTTTGTCCTTCAGCCGGTACATCAACAGACCGGCGCTTGTTTTTTTCACCATAATATCTCCCTGCCATAAAAGTAGTTGCTTATTAGTACAGGCGAAAATTCTCGCCAGCTGACTCTATTATAAAAGTTTCTCCTGGAAAGTAATAGATAATGGAGGAATAAAATCGTCCGGGCAGGAAAATATGTAAGTAAGCTAGTGTAATGCAGGGGGGATTCGTATGTTGTTTGACGCATTCAGCGTCAAGAAGCTGATTTTGAAAAATCGCATTGTCATGCCGCCGATGTGCAACTATAGCTCAGACCGAAGCGGGCTGGCCAAGGACTGGCATTTTGTCCACTACGCCAGCCGGGCTGTCGGCGGGGTCGGATTGATTATTCAGGAGTCCACCGGCGTGGAAGACGGCGGGAGAATCAGCTCCCGGGATCTGGGGCTATGGCAGGATGAACAGATTGAAGCTCTGAAAAGAATTATTGCCATCGCTCATCTGCATGGCGCCAAAATGGGCGTTCAGCTAAATCACGCCGGGCGCAAAAGCGAAGTGGAGTATTTGCAGCCGGTAGCTCCCTCGGCCATCGCTTTCAGCGAAAAACACCGCGTGCCCCAGGAGTTGACCAAAGCCGGGATAGGCTGTATTGTGGAAATGTTTGCCGCCGCGGCCACCCGGGCGGTGGAGGCCGGCTATGACGCCATTGAAATCCACGGCGCCCACGGCTACCTCATCAACCAGTTTCTGTCGCCGCTCAGCAATAAACGCCAGGACGAATACGGCGGCAGCCCGGAAAATCGGGTGCGGCTGCTTGGCGAAATAGTGGCAGCGGTGCACCAGGTGATACCTGGCGATATGCCGCTCATCGTCAGGATTTCGGCCCATGATTACACCCCAGGCGGTAACGAACCAGAGGACCTGGCGGCAATGCTCAACATGGTCAAAGACAAAGGTATTGACATCGTTCACGTCAGTTCCGGGGGCGTCACCGCCACTGCCCCGCGATTCTATCCCGGCTATCAGATACCCTTTGCTCTGACTATCAAGGAAAAGACCGGTTTGCCGGTGATCGGCGGCGGCCTTGTCACAGCACCTATCCAAGCTCAGCAGGTAATCAAAGCCGGAGTTGACCTGGTTTTCCTTGGGCGGGAACTGCTGCGGACCCCGTACTGGCCACTACAGGCGGCGTTTGTCCTGGGACAGGAGACGACCTGGCCGGAACCTTACGTGCGGGGTAAATATTTATAATGTCTAAACGAGTTGTCATGGCCCGGGCCGAAACCTATGATCAGGCGGCAATCACCGCAGGTATCAGTGAAGTGCTGAATAGCCTGGGGGGAATCACCCGGTTTGTTTCACCCGGCGAAAAAATACTGCTAAAACCGAATATGCTGGAAGGCTTGCCACCGGACAAGGCGGTAACCACCCATCCCGAAGTTGTCAGGGCGCTGATTCGGGAAGTCAAAAAAGCTGGCGGGGTGCCGGTGGTGGGCGACTCCCCCGGACACGGCGCTACCCGCAAGGTCGCCGCCAAGTGCGGTATTCTGGCGGTGTGCGAACAAGAGGAGGTGCCGCTGCTGGACTTCGACGCGGTTACGGAAGTGGCTGTACCCCAGGGAGTAACCGTCAAAAAGCTGGTGTTGGCCAAGTCGGTGTTCGAAGTGGATAAAATCATTTCTGTGGCCAAAATGAAGACCCACTCATTCACCACCATTACCGGGGCTGTCAAAAACACATTCGGATGCATCGTCGGGGCCGACAAAGCCCAGTTTCATTTACGGATGAAAAAGCGGAATGACTTTGCTGGAATGCTTGTAGATCTGGTCCGGCTGGTAAACCCGGCGCTGTTTATTGTCGACGGTGTTGTGGGAATGGAGGGTTACGGTCCGCGCAACGGTCAGCCGAAGCCTGTGGGTCTGCTGCTCGGCGGGACCAACGGCTTCGCCGTCGACCTGGCGATGGCCATGGTTATGGGGTTCGAAGCCGAAAAAATGCCTGTAGCGATACACGCCCTGAAACTGGGACTGGTGCCGCCACTGGCCGAGCTGGAATTGATCGGCAGTGGCCGAGATATCCGCAGTCAATTCTTGCCGCCGCGCAACATGGAATCACTGGAAGGCCGCTTGCCTGCCTGGCTGGTTAATATAGGCCAGTATCAGCTGACCGCCCGCCCGGAAATTGACGACACTTGCGTAGGCTGCGGCCGCTGTGCCGAACATTGCCCGCCGCAGGCGATGACCATTGTCGACGGCAAGATGAGAATAGACTACGATACATGCATCCGCTGTTATTGCTGCCAGGAACTTTGCCCAGAGAACGCTGTGCAGCTGAAATCAGGTCTGGTGTTGAAAGCGGCCAAACAACTGCTGCGTTGAGCTGCTTGACAAATTTTGGACAAGGTTTTACACTTGGGTTAACTGATTTATCATCTCCCGGCTTGAACCCTGAAGGGGAGTAGCTTGCAAGGTAGAGTCAACATACTGGTGGCAGCATCTGGCTCTATTGTTGGCTGTTGGCTAATAAGCGAGACCTTTAGTGTGATCATGATTTATGGTCATACTAACAATGGTCTCGTTTTTTCGTCCATCAGAATTTACAACATTTTAGCTGATAGGAATAAAAAAGAGCCATGGATGGATACTCTTTCGGCCCGCTTAACGCTCGACGCAAGCCGGATTTTCTAACTTCGGGAGAACACAGGAGGACAAATCAATGACGGCTTTCATAACATCCGTAATATTCGTGACCCTGGCTGAAATGGGGGACAAAACCCAGCTTCTGGCCATGGCCTTCGCTACCCGCTATCGCTGGCAAACTGTCTTGTGGGGAGTTTTTGCGGCCACCATTCTCAATCATCTGTTCGCGGTGCTTGTCGGCCACTACCTGACCCAGATCATACCGATGAATTACCTCCAGATCCTTGCCGCCGTATCCTTCCTGGTATTTGGATTGTGGACTATTCGTGGCGATGATCTGCCAGGCATGGAAAGATCAACCCGTTACAGCCCGTTCTGGACGGTAGCTATCGCCTTTTTTGCCGCCGAAATGGGGGACAAAACCCAGTTTGCCACCGTGGCTTTAGCCGCCCGGTTCAACAGTATTATTCCAGTGTGGCTCGGCACTACCACCGGGATGATGATCGCCGACGGCATCGGTATTATCATTGGTATCGTTTTGGGCAAAAAGATCCCGGCAGAAATGATAAAATGGGCGTCGGTCCTGATCTATATTGTGTTCGGACTCTACGGCTTGTATGAGAATCTGCCTCATTATCTGCTGACAAGCTGGAACATTGGTCTGTTTATGGCAGGGCTGTTGCTGTTGATGGCGATGATGGCTCGTACTGGTCCGGGCGGTGCTAACTTGAGAGGAAAATAAGCAGCGTAGCTGAAGCGTCAAAGCCCCCCCAAAAAGCAGCGGGGGCTTTTTTATTCATGCCTTCAAGTTAACAAAACGCGCGTTTGCGGCTAAGCACCATTCAAGGCTTATTATCATATGTTACAATAGCTGCTACGTTTAGCAAAGAGTACTATGCAGGAGGGTGATTGGCAGATATCGGTGCAAGGGAGTGGTACTATTGGAAGAAGAGGAAGTTGCAGCACAACTGCCTTTGGGAATTCCGAATATCGACAGTGATAAAATCAGGGCCAAGGCCAAAGGAATACTGAAATATTTCGGCCCTGCGTTTGTTGTCAGTGTAGCCTATATGGATCCAGGAAACTTTGGTACCAACATAAGCGGAGGTTCCCGCTTCGCCTATGATTTAGTGTGGGTTATTCTGTGGAGCAACGTGATGGCGATTTTCGTGCAGATTCTGTCAGCTAAACTCGGGATCGCCACAGGAATAGGATTGCCGGTACACTGTGGCCGGGTCTTTTCGCGAAAGATTAATAGGGGCTTGTGGTCGATAGCCACGGTGGCAGCCATGGCTACAGACCTTGCAGAATTTCTGGGAGGGGTTCTGGGGTTTAACCTGTTGTTTAACATTCCGCTGGTGTGGTCAGCGGCGCTTACCGGGGTAATCACATATTTTATCTGCCATATGCAAAAATACGGTCAACGGCTTGTAGAGCGGATTATCACGGCCCTGGTCGCGGTAATCTGTGGGGCGTATGTTTGGGAGCTGTTCATCGCCAGTCCTGACTGGGGGCAGGTAGGATATCATCTGGCTGTACCGACACTAACCTCTGAGAGCGTATTGATCGCTGTGGGGATGCTGGGCGCCACAGTCATGCCGCATGTCATCTTTCTGCACTCTCATCTTGTGCAGCCGCGTCGCCTGGAAGATTGCGACGACTGTAAGCACCATTTGAAAATGGCTAAAATCGATGTTTTTGTGGCGATGAATCTGGCGTTCGTCGTCAACGCCGCGATGGTGATCGTATCTGCGGCCGTGTTCAACGGCAACGGATTGGAGATCGACAGTATCGAAAAAGCTTATGTGACTCTGCAGCCGCTGCTCGGGAATATGGCAGCAGGGGCATTCGGCCTGGCGTTGCTGGCCTCCGGCCTTTCCTCTTCAACTGTCGGAACCATGGCAGGTGAGGTTATTCTAAGCGGATTTGTCGGCTTTGATATTCCGGTGAGCATCAGACGGATCATCACCATGTTACCTGGGATGGCCATCTTGATGATCGGAATTAATCCGATGGAGGCGCTGATTTACAGTCAGGTTGTTTTGAGCTTTGCCCTGCCTGCAGCCATTATCCCGCTGATGATCATCACCAGCCGGGCCAGCATTGTCGGTATTTTCAAGAATAGCCGGGCCACCAATACAGTGGGCTGGACCATTGTCAGCCTAATCTTGTCAATGAACGCGGTATTGCTTTATCTTCTTCTTACCGGGCAGGCAAGCTAGGTATTTCTTCAGAGTAGGTTCCGCAAGGAATGGTGGCGAGTGGCAGCTGCGCTACCATCCTTGCGGAATTTTGTTTTTGGGGGGGAGAAAATCGGAAAAGACCTTTATTTCCTACGCAACGGCGGAAATAAAGGTCTCGCTATAGCAGAAGCCTGCCAGTGGAACCGGGCTTGCGCCAGTATGTCGATTCCACTCACGGATACCCATCCGTTAGCTACTCCCCTTTACGGGATATATGTTTCAATGTAGTGTATGCGTCAGACGTAAAAACGGTGAGCACAATTAGTTTTTTTTTCGGCCTCTTGTGGAATTATTGCCATACCGCGTCGATTGGGGTAAACTTATCTTGTTCCAGTCAATAACTATTTGGAGTATAAAATATGCGGAAAAACAGCGGTTCGGCTATTGTAATGGTTCTTGCCCTGGGATTCGCTCTGGCGGTTTTTTGCCCGGGCTTGATCGCAGCGGCGTCACCGGTGTACATTGTAAACGGCAGCATTGCCGATAGCAGGGGCCTGGCGGCTGATGACGATAATAAACAGATTGATGACTATTCATCAGACTATAACAAATACACCGACTACGCCAATGGGTACAGCATCCTTTATCCCTCGCGGATGACGGTGGACGCATCGCTGGCGGCGGTGCGCACCGTGTTCAGCGACGACTGGACGAGGATTGAAGTCTACTATGACAATTTTTCCGGCACCGAGGCCGATGTCAGGGACTATATTTCCTATGGCAATAAATTCGCTGCCCACTCGCCTGAACACTCCATTGACACTGACAGCTGGTTTGACGCCGGCGGCCGTCGGGCCCATCTTCTGGAGTGGACCCGCCGCAAGCTGGCCAGAATTCCCGGGGATAAAAACAATTATGCCTGCGCCGAGATCATCAAAAATGACCGCGAAGTTTACACGGTTTTTATCAAATCAAGTGAGCCGATAACCGCGATCATGGACATCGCTTCCAGCCTGAGAATTTTCGAACCCCGGGGTATTGCCCGCAACAACCGAACTAGCTCGGCGTCAGTCACCCGGATGAATCCTGAGACGCAAGATTTTTTCCGCAAATACTTTGCGCCGGACAGCAAGCTTAGTTGGGGCGTTTTCGAACCATCGGCGCCGCAGAATATGACCTACCTGGCTGAGATGGAACAGAGCGTCGGATTCAGCTTCCCCTTTTTGCTCCACTACCAGATGTTTGATGAGTATTTCCCGGTGATGGGGTTGCAAAAGGCTTATGATAACAAGAAATACGTCGAGCTTACTCTGCAGACGGTGTGCTCGGGAGAGGCCAACGCCTTATGGGCCGGCTCAAATCGCAACGAAACGATGGTCTACGATATTCTTGACGGCAAATACGACGATTACTTTGCCGAGTATGCCCAGCATCTGAAAGATTTCGGGCACCCGGTCATCTTCCGGCTGAACAATGAAATGAATGGCGATTGGTGCTGGTATTCGGCCTTTTATACCGGCAAGGACACCGAGCTGTATCAGGAGCTGTGGCGCTATATTCACGACATTTTTGAACGCAACGGAGTGGAAAACGTCGTGTGGGTCTGGAACCCCCATGATCTTTCGCGGCCTGCTTTCAAGTGGAATCACTATCTGATGTATTATCCTGGCGACAGATATGTTGACATCATCGGCCTGACCGGCTATAACACCGGCAACTATTTCCCTGGCGAACACTGGCGTGAATTCGCTGAAATCTACCCGCCCCTGGAACGCGAATATGCTTGGGCGTTCAACAAACCGCTCATGATCACCGAATTTGCCTCCAACTCGGTCGGTGGCGACAAGGTCGCCTGGATTCACCGGATGTTTGATCAGATCAAGCGCCTGGACCGCATCAAGGTAGCCATCTGGTGGAGCGGCATCGACTATGACCAGCAGGGCCGCCCTGGCCGGATTTATCTCCTGAACGAGAATCAGGAGGTCATCGATGCCTTCCACCAGCGGCTGAAAGAATTTAAGTAGTGACTTTAATAGCAGGTAAGAGCGCACCGACCATACGCTGGTGCGCTTTTGTCTGTCTTGTTCCAAGTATTTGCGGAGCTTACCACTGCTCTGCCGCCAGTCAAGCGCTGTTCTTAGCTGCATAAATCTACCCTCATAAAGTATGGATAAATGCCGCATATTACAAATGCCAAAAGAAGGGGGGGGATTTCAATGGCTAACCAGTCGATACAGCAAAGTCTGCAAAACGCCCTTATTGCCGCTGCGCATGCGAAAGAATCCTATAAGCAATTCGCCGACCTCATCGGCAGTAATTCGTCTTATAAGGGGATGTTTCAGGAAATGACGAGTGAATTGGACCAACATATGGGTCAAATCACAACAATGCTTGAAGCAACTGCCCAAAACAAGTTGGATTTGAAATAACAAAGAAGACACCAGACAAAATCTGGTGTCTTCTTTTGTGATATGTATCTGGAGCTAGGACGCTATCTTGTTCCCAGTGCTTCACCAGAGGTGAGCGCCGCCTGGGCTGCCGACAGACGGGCGATAGGGACGCGATAAGGGGAGCAGCTGACATAGTCGAGGCCCAGCTGATGGCAAAATTCCACCGAGTTTGGTTCGCCGCCGTGCTCGCCGCAAATGCCGATCACCATGCCTGGTTTGGTTTTGCGGCCGCCGGCAACGGCGATCTCCATTATTTTACCAACTCCCTTGCGGTCAATCACGACGAAGGGATTTTCCTTCAGCAGTTTTTTGCTCAGGTAGTGGGGCAGGAACTTGCCCTCGGCGTCGTCGCGGCTGAAGCCCAGTACCGTCTGGGTAAGATCGTTGGTGCCGAAACTGAAGAAATCGGCGGCCTGAGCAAGTTCGTCGGCCAACAGTGCCGCCCGCGGCAGTTCGATCATTGTGCCGAAGAGGTAGTGGAACTTCACCTGTTCGCGATCCATGACCTGACCGGCGATCCGGTCGACCCGTTCTTTAAAGAATAGCATTTCGCTCAGATCGATGGTCAGAGGGATCTCCACTTCAGGAAAGACGGCGTAGCCCTCCTTGGTCAGCCGGGCGGTGGCGTTGAATATGGCCCAGATCTGCATTTCATAGATTTCGGGGAAGGTTATTCCCAGGCGGCAGCCGCGGTGACCCAGCATGGGGTTGGATTCATGCAGGCTTCTTACTTTCTTGAGGAGAGCCGCTTTGCTGGCCAGCAGACCGGGGTTCTTGCCTGTCAGCCTGAGCTCGGTGATTTCTACCAGCAGGTCGGCCATTTTCGGCAGAAATTCGTGCAGCGGCGGGTCGAGCAGGCGGATGCAGACCGGAAGGCCTACCATCGCTTTGAGGATTCCGTAAAAATCCCCTTCCTGCATCGGCAGAAGCAAGGTCAGGGCCTTAGCGCGCTCTTCGGTGTCCTCGGCCAGGATCATGTCATGCATATGTGACAGGCGGTCCTGGCCCATAAACATATGCTCGGTACGGACAAGTCCGATACCCTTGGCGCCGAACTGCCGCGCTTTCAGAGCGTCTTCGGGGGTATCGGCGTTGGCTCGCACCTCAAGTTTAGCCAGCTCGTCAGTCCAGGTCAGGAAAGTCAAAAATTCTTCCGAGAGCTGAGGGTCGACCATGGGAACCGTGCCCAGGATGACGTTGCCGGTGGAGCCATCGATGGATGCCGTGTCGCCTTCTTTTACGACCAACGAGCCTATTGAGAATTCTTTTTTGTCATAATCCACTTTCAGGGCTTCACAGCCGCAGACACAGGGCTTACCCATTCCTCGGGCCACCACCGCGGCGTGGCTGGTCATGCCACCACGGCTGGTAAGAATGCCTTGGGCGGCTATCATGCCGTGGATGTCATCCGGCGTGGTTTCCGTCCGGACCAGCAGCACCGCCTGCCCGGCTCTGGCAAGCCTTTCAGCGTCGTCGGCGTGAAAAACCACCGTGCCGGAGGCTGCTCCCGGAGACGCCGGCAAGCCTTTGGCGATGATATTGAGCGCGGCCTGGGTATCAATCTGGCGGTGGAGAAGTTTGTCCAGCTGGGCCGGGTCGACCAGAAACATAGCCTCCCGCTTGGTTACAAGGCCTTCGCCAACCATATCGTAGGCGATTTTGACGCCCGCCTGGGCGGTGCGTTTGCCGTTTCTGGTCTGCAGCATATACAGTTTGTTGTTCTCGACGGTGAATTCGATATCCTGAAGGTTTTTGTAGTGGCGCTCAAGTAGTTCGGCGGTGGCGGCGAATTGTTTGAAGACTTCCGGCATTTCTTGCTCAAGCTTGGCGATAGGCAGAGGGGTTCGAATGCCAGCTACTACGTCTTCGCCCTGAGCGTTGATGAGGTACTCGCCGTACAGTTTCTTTTCGCCTGTGGAAGGGTTGCGGGTGAACGCCACACCGGTACCCGAATCATCACCCATATTGCCGAAGACCATCGACTGGATGTTGACTGCGGTTCCCAGGTCGTGGGGAATTTTGTTCAGGTTGCGGTAGATGGTTGCCCGGTCATTGTTCCAGGAGCGGAAGACCGCTTCGACGGCCAGTCGAAGCTGCTCATGGGGATCTTCAGGGAAGGGGTGGCCGGTTTCCTCCTTCACCAATGCTTTGTAAGCGCTAACAAGTTCATGCAAAGCATCGGCGGTTAATTCCTGATCATAGGTTATCCTCAGCTGATTTTTGCGGTCATCCAACAGCCGTTCGAAGTGATGTTTGGGAATATCCAGCACCACGTCGCCGAACATCTGGATAAAGCGCCGGTAAGCGTCGTAGGCGAAACGCAGATTGTTGGTCTTTGCGGCCAAGCCTTTGGCTGTTTGTTCGTTCAGGCCAAGATTCAGTACCGTATCCATCATGCCAGGCATCGAGAACACCGCTCCGGAGCGAACCGAGACCAGCAGAGGATTGGCTGGATCGCCAAAGATTTTGCCTGTTTTGGTTTCAAGGACAGCCAGATTGGTGAGGACATCGCCCATCAGACTGTCGGGAAGTCGGCCGCCGAGGCGGTAGTATTCATTGCAAGCTTCGGTGGTGATCGTCATCCCTGGTGGTACCGGCAGGCCGATATTGGTCATTTCGGCCAGATTGGCCCCTTTGCCCCCCAGCAGGGCCCGCATATCGGCGCGTCCTTCATGAAACAGATAAACCAATTTCGCCATTATCTTCCTGCTCCTTTGCGATAATAATTGAGGATTGTGGCCGCAGTCTCCTCAACCGCTTTGCTGGAAACGTCGATAACCAGGCAGCCGATTTTGCGCATAATACCGGCGGCGTAATCCAGCTCGCCGGCTATTCGCTCCGGATTGGCATAATCGACAGTTTCGGATAATCCCAAGGTCTTAAGCCGCTCTTTCCTGATTTCGTGCAGCAGGGAAAGATTCAGCGTAAGACCGACAACGGTGTGCGGCGCCAGTCCGTAAAGTTCTTCCGGCGGGGTCACCTCCGGCATCAACGGCACGTTGGCCACCTTCAGCCCCTGATGGGCCAGGTACATAGAAAGCGGGGTCTTGGAGGTGCGGGAGACGCCGATAATCACAAGATTGGCTTTGGTCAGCCCGCGGGGTTGCTTGCCGTCGTCGTACTGGACGGCGAACTCAATAGCTTCGACCTTGTTGAAGTAGGCTTCATCAAGACGGCGAATCAGGCCTGGTTCAAAGCTCGGGTTGAGGTGGGTCACACTTGTGATCGCTTCCAGGATTGGACCCATAATATCGACGCAGACCAGCTTGTGCTGTGCCGCTTTAGCCTCCAGCACTGTCCTCAGGTCGGGGCGGACTAGTGTGTAAGCCACCGCAGCTCGGCAGCCGGCAGCTTCCTCCAGTGCATCCTCTACGTCGCGCGGGGAGTTCAGGTAAGGAACGCGCCGGATATCGATATTGGCCGAACTAAACTGACTGGCGGCCGCTTTGACGACAAGCTCGCCTGTTTCGCCAATCGAGTCGGAAAGCACATAAACAACTGGGCAATCAAGTTTCAAGTTAATGATACACACCCTCCTATTTCTCGCCCAGCTGGACAAACAGCCGGGTTATATTCGTCTTGGTGAACCGTCCCACGACCTTCAGCTTGTCAGGGGAATCGGACTGCACCGCAGTAACCACCGGCAGGGAATCTACCTGATGGCTTAGTAGTTTATCGGCTGCGCGGAGGACCAGCTCCTCCGGGTAAGTGACCACAACGTTGGGCATTCTGGTCATCGCCACGCTCACAGGCAGGGTATTGATATTCTTGCCGGCAAGAGCAGCTTTAAGCATGTCTTTGCGGGACGCCACGCCTTCTAGAAACCCCTCCTCAGATACCACGGCGATCGTTCCGACGTCTTCAACAAACATAGTGACAATCGCGTCATAGACCGAGCAGTTATCGCGCACTGCCACCGGCTGGGACAAGATTTCCGCCACCTTGATGTTGCCCAGGACACCGGCGATCACCGACGCCGGGCTTTTTCCTGTCAGGTAGTAGCCGACCCGCGGCCTGGCTCCAAGCAGTCCGGACATTGTCAGGATCGCCAGGTCGGACCGCAGCGCGGCCCGGGTGAGATGCAGTTTTTCAGCAATGTGTTCCCCGGTGATGGGTCCAAAATCTCTGACGATCGCCAAAATCAACTCTTGTCGCTGCGACAATTCGATGGTTATCACCTGCACTTTTCATGAATAGTGTTATACTATTTAAGGATTATGAAAATATAGTATACGCTTAATCGGCTAAAAATACCTGCTTGTGGTATCATAAATATTTTTGCAGACAATAATTACTAGGCTGGGAGTGCCTGAAGTTCTTGCTTTAATTCCCGCTTTCCGGTAATATTTTCTTAAAGGTAGCTGAGGAGGATAAGGAATGCCGCATATCTGGCGAAAAACGCTTGGTTTGATGTTTTGCCTCGCGTTATTGGTCAACACAGCCGGTTGGCTGCCAACGGCGCAGGCCTCTTGGATCAGTACTCAGCAGGAAATTAACATGGGCCGCAGTGCCGCCCGGGAGATCGAAAAGCAATACGGCCTGGTGCAAGATCAGGCGCTGCAGGAGCGGGTCGCCCGAATCGGCAATCGCATCGCCGCAATCAGCGATCGCAAGGATTTGCCCTATGCCTTTAAGGTTCTGGATGTCAAAGAAATCAATGCCTTTGCCTTGCCAGGCGGGTTTATCTATGTTTGCAAAGGGCTTATCGATTACATGCCCTCCGACGATGAACTGGCAGGTGTCATCGGCCACGAAGTGGGACATGTTGTGAAGCGTCACACGGTGCAACAGATCGAAAAGAATATGGAATACGGATTGCTTCTGGCGTTTCTGACCCGGGGGGCCGGCAGTGGTATTCCGATGCAACTGTTGATGGGGGCAATCATGGCGGGCTATAGCCGGGAGGACGAGCGCCAGGCCGATCAACTGGGTTTTGTACATACAATGCGGGCAGGATATAACCCTTACAGCATGCTGGTCGGTCTGCAGCGGTTGGGTGACCTGGATACCAAGGCCAATTTTGATCTGTTTTCTGATCATCCTGAGCCTGACGTGCGGGTAAAACTAGTACAAGGGTATATCAATGACGCCAAGATTCATCCCCAGGTAGTGCAAAAAGACAAAGCTGCACAAATTGTCGACGACGGTCTCAACCTGCCGCCGCTTTATGCTACCTACAAAGGCTATAAACCAATCTACCGAGCCTATTTTACCGCCGGAGCGCTGTATTTGCTGACAAAGCTGCCTGATCTCAGCGGCGACCGGTTTATCGTCGACAACGACGGAATCTATAACACTATTCTCTACGATGACCGGCCGGTAGTCGTGCTTACTCCGCAGGACGCCAGCGCCAACAACACTTCCCTGGACGGGCTGACCGAACTGTATATCAATGCTCTTAAAGCGTGGGCCGACAAAAAACTAAGGTGAAGCCCCGAGTTTTTTGTCGGTAAATCAATAAGTTTCCATAAAATTGCAGGAATTTCGTCATCAATGAAAAATACTAATAAGGATATCTTAAACGAAGCCTGCCGCCGGCCCGGGACGAAAATCGGGAGGCTGCCGGCCGAATAATATTATGTGTGCTGGAACACGGAAGGGAACATTATGACTAGTCACTTGTATACCGCCGAGAAAACCTGCGTGCTCTGTGACAAGCCGTTCACTGTCACCAAAGTGCGCGGTCGCCAGCCTCTTATCAAACAAGATAGCGATTTTTGCTCCTATTATCAAGAAGTAAATCCCTATTACTATGCTATCTGGGTTTGCCCCAACTGCGGGTATGCGGCTCAAGACACTTATTTCGAGGAATATCCGGCCAAGGCCAACACCATCAAAGAATTTCTGGCGAACCGGGCCGTCAACGTAAATTTTTCTGGAGAGCGAACCAGGGAGCAGGCCATTGTGACCTATAAACTGGCGATGTTCTTTGCCGACCTGGCGGGAATGCTGAACAGCCGGATGGCTGGCCTTTACCTGAAACTGGCCTGGCTATACAGGGAAGGTGAACAAAGCGCCGAGGAATTGGTTGCCCTTGACAAGGCCCGGGAATACTATGAACGGTCTTTTCTCAAGGAAAAAATGCCGATCGGCAATATGTCCGAGCTGACTCTGGAGTACCTTTGCGGAGAACTGCTCAGGCGCACAGGCAAACTGCCAGAGGCGCTCAACTATTTGGGCAAAGTGGTGACCAATCCACGGGCCAAGCAGGAAAAACGGATATTGACAATGGCCCGTGACGCATGGGATGAAGCCCGGGCCGCAAGGAAAATGCAGGTGTCCGAAAGCCAAACCGCCTCGGATACACTTCCTGAAAAAGCGGCTGCAGAATAGAATTTCACAACAAACTGAAAGCGGCTACACAAATTGTAGCCGCTTTTTTGAGCCTGAAGAAAACAGCGCGGTCTTCGGACCGGAGTGTTTGCCAGCAAGGAGAGCAACATGAAAAATCCACCCCAGAACAAGGAGCAGTTCGTCCATGACCTTTTTTGCACCATCGCCCATCGCTATGATTTGCTCAACAGCCTGCTCAGTTTCAACCGCGACCGGTACTGGCGGCGGTTTGCCGTGGAGCAGACCGGTCTACTGCCCGGGCAAAAGGGGCTGGATGTCTGCTGCGGTACCGGGCTGATGACCATCGAACAGGCTAAGCGGGTGGGACCGGACGGCAGCGTGGTCGGCCTGGATTTCTGCCAAAGTATGCTGGATATCGCTGTCGGCAACATCGCCAAGACACCGTATGGGCCGATGATTGAACTGCTGGAGGGAAACGCGATGGCTCTACCCTTCGACGACGACAGCTTTGACTGCGCGACCATCGGCTTTGCCTTGAGGAATGTTCCGGATATCAAGGCGGTTCTCGGCGAGATGCGACGGGTAGTACGCCCGGGCGGGAAAGTGGTGTCACTGGAATTGGCCAAACCCGGAACCCCGGGCTTCAAACAATTGTATTATCTGTACTTTGAGCAAATACTGCCTCTGCTTGGCAAACTAGGGATCGGAGTCGACGGTCCGTATCAATGGTTGCCTGAGTCGCTGCGCCGCTTTCCCCATCAGGCTGAAATCTGCCGTTTTTTTGGCGAGGTGGGGTTACAAGACGCCGCTTACTATGAGCTGACCGGGGGAATTGTTGCTGTCCATACCGGCCGCAAATAATAAATTCAGGCTGCTATAAAAGGCCAATCTGCGGCGTCGGGCGCTTCCTCGCGGCGACCCGCACATATCGCGTAAGCCTATCGCCAGATATATCATGCGCTGATAGGACGTGTATAGTCAGAACGTAAATCTCGACCTTTTTGAACAGCCTAGTTGCGTCTTGAAACGCGCAAAACACCTCAAGACGACGATTTCAGTTTTTGCAGCTCCAGGTATTTCTTCTGCAGATCCTCTTCAATCATCTCAATCTCGCTCCGCAGTGAATCCACGGCGGGACCGACGCAATCGCCGGACAAAAAAACGGCTTTGCCGAAGTCTTTGAACAGACGCTCCTGCTTGGCCTCGAGAAACTCCATCTGCAGCCGGACTTCGGTAACGTCTTTGGCCCACTTGACATCTTCGCTGAGCTCAGCCTACAGATCCTTAAATTTCTTGGCGAACAGGTCGCTGTAGTCTTTTAATTTGGCTTTATCCATACCCAGCCTCCTCAAAATATGTTATATCATTATATTTAGTATTAATTGGAAGTTCTCCTGCTGACAAGCTATCGCCAATCGCCCCAAGATTTGACTGAATTTCTTCTTTGCCTGCTTGTGTTTTTTTGCAAAACACACTTGACTTTGCTGTAGGGATACTTTATAATCAAAACTAACTTTATAACCAATACGATGATCGGGAAACCAAGTGTAACAGGTCTAAAGAGAGCCGGCGGATGGTGCGAGCCGGTGACCGGACATGCGGGTCCGCCCGGGAGTGGCTGATGATGAATCATGACGGGATTCGCCCGATAAAGCGAGTAAAGTTGGCTGTTAGGCAACATGGGTGGCAACGCGGGAAATACCTCTCGTCCCTGATAGGGATGCGAGGTTTTTTTGTAGCAGGGCTCCGATTGACGGCTAAGACTGGGTGGCACCGCGAGAGGTAATCTCGCCCCAATTTGGGGCGGGATTTTTATATATATATATCAGGATATAAGAAAGAGGAGCACCATTTAACCATGCCTTGAAGGCACATAATATATCTGGAGGGATAGCAGTGAAAATACTTGTCGCAGATCCGGTTTCGGACCAAGGTGTCGCTATTTTGCAAAAAGAGCACCAAGTTGATGTCAAACTAAAATTGTCGGCAGACGAACTGGTTAAAATCATTCCCGAGTATGACGCCCTGGTGGTTCGTAGTGAAACCAAGGTAACCAAAGCGGTTATCGCAGTGGCGGATAATCTCAAGGTCATCGGTCGGGCGGGGGTTGGTGTCGATAACATTGACGTTGAGGCCGCCACGAAGAAAGGCATTATCGTGCTCAACGCCCCTGAAGGCAATACCATTGCCGCCACCGAGCACACCATGGCGATGATGCTGGCACTGGCCCGCAACATTCCCCAGGCGCACCAATCGCTGAAAGAAGGCCAATGGCAGCGCAGCAAGTTTGTCGGGGTGGAAATGCGCGGCAAGACGCTGGGAGTACTCGGCATGGGACGTATCGGCAGCGGGGTGGCGAAACGGGCCCTGGCAATGGAAATGAAAGTGCTGGCCTATGACCCTTTTATCAACGTCGAAGCCGCCAAAGCGCTGGATATTGAACTGGTGGAACTGGATGAAGTCCTCGCCGCGGCTGATTTTATTACCCTGCATCTGCCGCTGACCTCGGAGACGAAATACCTCTTGAATAAGCAGACCATCAGCAAGCTAAAACCCGGGGTCCGGATCGTTAACTGCGCCCGCGGGGGTGTCATCGACGAGACCGCCCTGGCCGAGGCCATCGGACAGGGAGTTGTCGCCGGCGCGGCTATCGATGTCTTTGAGAAGGAACCGGTCGAGCAGACTAACCCGCTATTGGATCTGGATAAAGTGGTGCTTACTCCCCATCTGGGAGCCTCCACCGCCGAAGCTCAGGTCGGCGTCGCCGTGGATGTCGCCTGGGGCATTCTCGCCGCCTTGCGTGGCGAACCTGTGACCACCGCGGTGAACATTGCGCCGGTAGCAGCCCATGTGATGAAACTCATCAAACCCTATCTCAATGTCGCTGAAAAAATGGGTTGTCTGGCGGTCCATCTCGCCGATGGGCGGATTGACGCTGTGGATATCGAGTATAACGGCGAAATCAGCGAAGTTGACACCAAAATGCTGACAACCGCAGTCCTGAAAGGGATATTTAATCCCATTCTCCAGGAGGCTGTCAACTATGTGAACGCTCCTGCCGTAGCCAAAGCCCGCGGCATCAAGGCCAAGGAAATCAAGAGTCAGGCATCGTCCCACTTCACCAACCTGATCACCGTAAAAGTCCGCACCGACAAGAGCGAGCATCTGGTGGCCGGGACGCTGTTTGGCCGGGAGGAAGGCCGGATCGTCATGATCGACGGCTACCGGGTGGATATTGATCCCCAGGGGTGGCTGCTGATTGGCCCGCATCTTGATAAACCCGGCATCATCGGCAAGGTGGGCACCATCCTCGGTGACCAGAGTATCAATATTTCCAGCATGCAGGTCGGGCATACCGGTACCGCCGGCAAAAACATCATGGTGATGACGGTGGAGTCCGATATCCCTACTCCGGTTATGCTGAAAATCAATGCCGTTGATGGCATTCTCAGCGCCAAGCTGGTCAACTTTAGCGCCGGTTAGTCCGGGAAGGAGATAGACAATGGCAACAGTCAAACCATTTCAGGGTCTGCGTCCCTCGCCCGAACAAGCCGCGCAAATTGCGGCGCCGCCCTACGATGTCATGGATTCGGAGGAAGCCCGGGCGGTTACGGCCAACAACCCCCTAAGCTTCTTGCGGGTTACCAAGTCCGAAGTCGATTTGCCGACCGGGATCGATACTCATTCGCCCCAGGTCTATCAAAAGGCACGGCAAAATCTGGATTATTACATTGCTCTGGGCTATCTGCGACAGGACCCGAAACCCTGTTTTTACATCTATAAACTGCAAATGGACCAACACGTCCAGGTGGGTCTGGTGGCTGCAGCCTCTATTGATGAATATGAGAACAACATCATCAGAAAACATGAACTGACCCGCCCGGACAAAGAACAGGACCGGGTGGACCATATTCTCGCCACCAAAGCCCAGACGGGTGCCGTTTTTCTTACCTGCAAGGCCGATAAGACGGTAGCCGATCTGCTGGCTAAAGGCAGCCAAAAGGCACCGGTCTACGATTTCACCAGCCCGGATGGCATCAGTCACACCCTTTATGTTATCGACGATGCCGCCGATATAGCCGCCATTGAAGCGGCTTTCGCCCGGATTCCGGTGCTGTATATAGCCGATGGGCACCATCGCTCAGCAGCCGCCGCCCGGGTAAGGGACGTGCGCCGCCAGAGTAATCCACAGCACAGCGGCGAAGAAGAATACAATCGTTTTCTGACAGTCATCTTTCCTGACAACATGGTCCAGATCATGGATTACAATCGTGTCGTCCAGGACTTGAACGGCAAGACAGAGGAAGAATTCCTGGCCGCGGTCGGCCGAAAATTTCTTGTCGAAGGCCGTCAAGGTTCCTCCAAGCCAGACGGGATCCATACCTTTGGCATGTACCTTGCCGGCAAATGGTATAGACTTGCCGCCAAACCTGATACCTATTCGAGCAGTGACCCGGTAGCCAACCTTGATGTCAGCATCCTGCAGGATAACCTGCTGGCGCCGGTTCTGGCTATCGCCGATCAGCGCACCGACCGCCGCATCAACTTTGTCGGCGGGATCCGCGGGATGAAAGAGCTGGAAAGGCTGGTGGACAGCGGAAAATACGCTGTGGCTTTTGCCTTGTATCCGACCTCGGTTCAAGAGCTGATGACCATTGCCGACACCGGACAGATTATGCCTCCCAAATCGACCTGGTTTGAGCCGAAGTTACGCGATGCCATGGTCATCCACCTTATCTAGAATAAGCGGCTGTCGATAAAGGCCCATCTGCGTTGTTGGCCCTGCGCTTGTTTGCTAGCGTACGCCCAGTACGCGTCGCGGCACAAACGCAGGGCCGCCTAGCATATGGACCTTTCTCACCAGCCTTGGTCTGGCTGCAAGCTGGAGGCAGCGGGAAGGGAATTGCCCTCCTGCGTCTATACTTGGCCTATAGCTATAAACAAAAAAAGGCAACTTAACGTTGCTTTTTTTGTTGCTTTGTCCTAGCGGCGGATTTCTTTCGGCAGCCAGTCTTGCTTGTCGCCGCATTCGCAGCAGCCGCGCAGTTCGGTCATCGTTTTTCCTACATTCTGATAGGCGGTCATGATGTCCGGGGAAGGGGCGTCGCCGCACAGGCAGCACTTGACCGCCTCCGGATTTTTGGCCAGCTCGACAGAGCGGACCTGGAAGTTGTTGCGGCATTTGGGGCATTCAAAAGAAAATAACATGATCATCCTCCTCACATAAAACCAGGTATTTGGATAGATGCTAATGGCGGAAAAAACCTTTGACGGCAGTCAGGTGGGCTGAGCCGCCCCTTTCTTATCTTCTTCGACCAGGGTAGGGTTTTTCCCTCCCGGTGGCGGCGCCGGGCGGCGTTTGACCGGAGGGAAGTTCTATCCTGGCAGGCAGGATTGTTGGTGTTTAGGGGCGAAAATAATTGGGAAAGGGAGGAATGTT
>Ga0316228_1001455_pt1 | contig 24382 bp, 24 predicted proteins | sample TBH18021metaG_FD_206005 | JGI IMG/M metagenome (GOLD analysis project Ga0316228, IMG submission 206005) | Freshwater microbial communities from Trout Bog Lake, Wisconsin, USA - TBH18021 | ecosystem: Environmental > Aquatic > Freshwater > Lake > Hypolimnion/Profundal zone | place: USA: Wisconsin... | reverse complement strand
TGCCCCGGGCTGTCGACACCTCGACTCTCGGCATCTGGGCGCCGCAGGGCCGCTGAGCGGTTGCATCCGCTTCAGAATCGGATGGCGGTGAGCGCCTGATCCTCGGGCTCGTCCTGCTGGAACCGGGCGAATCGCAGCGCCATCACCGGCAGGATCAGGAGGTTCAGCACGGTCGAGGTGACGAGGCCGCCTAGGATCACCAGGGCCATCGGGCCCTCGATCTCGCGGCCGGGCTCACCGGCGCCGAGCGCCAGCGGCAACAAGCCCAGGCCCGTGACGAGGGAGGTCATCAGGATCGGCACCATCCGGTCCGCGGCGCCCTCCGCCGCGGTCGCCGCGTCCCAGGGGCGTCCGTCCCGGGTCACCATCTGCTCGTAATGGGCGATCATCATCACGCTGTTGCGCAGGGAGATGCCCGACAGCGTCACGAAGCCGACGATCGAGCCCAGCGACAGAACCCCGCCGGTGAGCGCCGCCGCGGCCACGCCGCCCACGAAGGCGAAGGGCAGGTTGACGAGGACCAGAAGCAGGTTCGCCGCCGAACCGGTCACGATGGCGAGGAGCACCACGATGCCGAAGCCGGCGAGCCCGGCATGGACCAGGAGGTCGCGGCGGGCCGCCGCCTGCGCTTCGGCGGCACCCGAGAAGGTGATGTAGACACCCTCGGGCAGCCGCACCTCGCGGGCGATCTTGCGCTTGGCCGCCGCCACGAAGCCCGCCATGTCGCGGTCACCGACGTTGGCGGTCACCGCCTGCACCCGCTGCGCGCCGAGATGCTGCACCTGGTACCGGCCGGCGCTCTCGTAGACGTCGGCGACCTGCGCCAGGCGGACGTAGCGTCCGCCGGGTGTCCGCAGGGGCATGTCGCCCACCGCGCTGAGACGGCCGCGGACGCGCGCGTCGAGGATCACCAGCACGTTGAACACGGCATTGCCGCGATAGGTTTGACCGACGGTGTCGCCCTGATAGGCGGTGCGCACCGCCTCCAGCACCTCCACGGGGTCGAGCCCCCAGTGGCGCAGATCCACCGGGCGCAGCGCCACTGTGACCTGCGGCAGCCCGGCCGGCGAGGCCTGCTGGACATCCCGGGCGCCCTTCACCTCCGAGAGCTCCTGCGCGACCGAACGGGCGGCCGCCTCGATCCGGTCGAGGTCGTTGCCGACGACATTGACCACGACCGGTGCGGTGAAGCCTGAAACCGTTTCCTCGATGCGCTCGGTGAGGAAGGTCTTGAGCGAGAAGGCCGCCCCCGGGAAGCCGGCGATCAGCTGTCGGATCCCGGTCTCGATCCGGCGCTGGGCAGCCCCATCGAGGCCTTGGTCGAGGTCGATGTGGATCTCGCTGTAATGCGGCCCGGCCGTATCCTCGGCAGCCTCGGCCCGACCGATCTGCGCCGCCACGGCGCGCACGCCCGGGATCGCCTTGAGGTCCTCGGTGATCAGCGTCCCGAGCCGCTGCGATTCCTGAAGGGAAGTGCCGGGAATGGCCACCATGTGCAGGATCATGTGCCCTTCCTTCAGGTCGGGGAGGAACACGGCTCCGAGCGTCGGCAGGATTGCGGCCCCGGCGAGGGTGATCAGCAGGGCGCCCGCCATAGCGGTCCGCGGCACCCGACCGATCCCGGCGAGCAGCCGCAGATAGGCCGCCCGGCTCCAGCGCACCACCGGCGGGTCGGGCGGCGCTGTGCCTGGACCGCGCGCGATCCGGCCGCCGAGGAGCAGGAGCGCGAGGGCCGGCGTGACCGTGAGCGCCACGACGAGCGAGGCGATGACCGCCGCGATGTAGGCGAGCGCCAGCGGACCGAACAATCGGCCGGCAACGCCGGTCAGCGCCAGGACCGGCAGGAACATCAGGATCACCGCAAGAGTCGCGTAGGCGACCGAGGTCCGCACCTCCAGCATCGCGGCCAGCACCACATGGGCCGCACCGCGTGTGGTACCGCGCGCCTCCCGCAGGCGGCGGGAGACGTTCTCGACGCCGATCACCGCATCGTCGACCACCTCGCCGATGGCGAGGGCCAGGCCGCCGAGCGTCATCGTGTTGAGGCTCTCGCCCCAGGCCTGGAGGGCCAGGGCGGCGGCGATCAGCGACAGCGGGATCGCGGCCGCGCTGATCACCGCAGCGCGCCAATCCGCCAGGAAGACGAGGAGCACGATCACGACCAGGACGCCGCCCAGCGCGAGTGCCTGCATCACATTTCCAGTGGCGACGTCGACGAAATTCGCCGGCCGGAACAGGTCGCTCCGCAGGTTCAGGCCCTCGCGCTTCAGGACCGGGCGAAGTTCGTCGAGGGCGGCCTCCAGGCGGGTTGTCACCGCGCGGGTGTCGACGCCGGCCTGGGCGCCGACCATCAACAGAACGCCGGGCTTGCCGTCCACGAGCGCCGCGCTGATCGCCGGCTCCGGAGCGGTTGTGACGGTGGCCACGTCCGAGAGGACGACGCTTGCTCCGCCATCGTTGTGGAGCACGATCTGGCCGAGCGCCTCCGGGGTGAGCGACTGCCCCTCGGTCCGAAGCAGGACACGCTGGTTCGGGGTATCGACGAAGCCCGCACCGCGGACGCCGGTGCCCTTTCGGGCGGCTGCCAGGACATCGTTGAGGCCGATCTGGAAGCGGATCAGGTCGTCGGGGCGGACCTGAACCTGCAGAGTGCGCACGCCGCCGCCGTAGATCGAGACCTGCGCGATGCCCGGGACCGCCTGGAGCCGCCGACGCACGGTCCATTCCGCGACTTGGCGCAGGTCCATGGCATCGCGGCTCTCGGAGGTGAGCCCGACAAGGAGCACGGTGAGCGTCGAGGAAGTCAGCGGTGTCATGGCGGGAGCAGCCACGCCGTCCGGCATGCGGCCGGCGAGCGCCGCCAGACGCTCGTTCACCCTCTGGCGAACCCGGTCGACGTCGCTGCCGGGCCTGAACGCCGCGGTGATCACCGACAAGCCCTGGATCGAGGTGGAGCGCAGGGTCTCCAGGCCCGGCAGGCCGCCGACCGCCACCTCCACAAGCTGCGTGACCAGGACCTCGACCTGCTCCGAATCGAGGCCCGGCGCCTCGGTCTGGATCGTCACGGTCGGGGGCGCGAATTCCGGGAAGACGTCGTAGCGCGCGCCCGTCAGAGCGTAGAGGCCGAATACCAGGACTGCGCAGGCCAGCGCCAGGACCACCCGCGGCAGCCGGACGGCGAAGCCGACGAGGGCAGCCTGCAGACCGCGGGGGCCTACGGCAGGGGGCGGCTCAATCATCGTCGTCGCCGACGACGCGAATGCGGTTCTTCATCTCCTCCGACAGGAGCGCCTGTCCGCCGCGCAGAACGATCTCGCTACCGTCCGGCAAATCCCCGACCACGAAAGCGTCGGCCGACATCGGGGCATCCGGCCGGACCGGATGGCGCACGAAGGCCCCGTCGCCGGTGCCGCGATACACCCAGGTGCCGCCCTCACCGTGGACGACGGCATCCTCCGGCACGAGAACGCCCTTTACGGCGCGGGGCGCCGCCAGGAAGGCCATCGTGCTGGTGCCCGGCAGGAGACCGCTGTCGCCGGATACGAGATAGAAGAAGCTCTGCCCCTGGATCCGCGGGTCGGTCCGCGTCGCGGGGGACACGAGCCGGAGGGGGACCCGCTCACTCTGGGGCGGAACCTCCGCAAAGGCGGCCTGTGGCGCCGCGGCGAGAGCCTCGCCCGGCGGCAACGTCACCTGCATGAGGAAATCGGCCCGCTCGATCAGCCGCGTCACCAGCGGCGACCGCTCGATGATCGCCTTGCCAAGCACCGCTCCCCATTCCTGGCGTGCGGTCGCCGCGAGGGTGCGCAGTTGCGACTCCGCAACCGTGACCGACGCCTGATCCGTCAGCAAGGTGCCCTCGGCGGTCTCGATCTGAGCCACCGCCACCACCCCGGCACCGAGAGTTCGGGCTCGGCGGGCAGCGCTGGCAGAGACCTCGACCCGTGCGCGGGCCGTCTGGAGCGCCGCCACGGCACCCGCGTAGCTGTTGGTGAGTTCGGTGATACGGGCGAGGTCGAGGACGCTGCCATAGGCGGTCAGCTCCTGCCGGTGCAGCACCGCCGGCCGTGCCTCGGCGACAAGCCCGATCCGGGCGCGCTCCGCCATCGTCAGACGCACCAGTGTCCGGCCATCCTCGACGGCCGTACGCGCCGCCGGAAGCTGCGCCGCTGCCGCCGGCTCGTTGCGCCGCTCCGGAAGGAGCGAGGCGAGCCGTTCCCGCATTCCCACAACGATTGGGTTCGCATCGGCCCGTAGGCGTTCGCCCATCGGTGTGACAGCGAGGCCGGCAAGCGCGAGCAGCATTCCCCCAATGAGCAGCATCGCCCGCCGGCCACCCACCTGGCGTCTCCTCTCCAGCCCCGATTGCCGAATCTACCCGGATTTGATGCCAGATACACCCGAACTTGGCTGGCTCAAACTGGTGGGGACCCGTGAGCCCCTGAGCTCGAGCGTAGGATGGTGTGGAAACAGAGAAGCCCGTCTCGACTGCGCGAGACGGGCTTCCGGAGAGACGAGAACGATCTGGGCTCGGATCAGCAATCGTCGCCGGAAACCGGAGCGGTCTGCCGGTCGGCCGCAGCCTTGTTCATGGCGCCCACGGTGCCCGGCGAGGCAGGCTGGTTGCCGCCGGCGAGGTTCGCGGCAGCCGGATCGGTCGACTTCGACTTCGATCCCGAATCGGTCTGAGCCTGCCGATCCGCGGTCTGCGTCGCACCCGCATTGTTCATCGCGCCGACTGTGCCCGGCGAGGCCGGCTGATTACCGCCGGCCAGGTTCTTGCTCGACTTGTCGACGTCAGAACTCTGCGGGTTTGAAGCCTGCTGATCAGGTGTCTTCGACTTCGTGGTTCCGGTGCTGCACGGGGCCGCGAAGGCGGGACCGGCAGCGAGGGCCAGAAGCGCAATAGCGCCAGCCAGACGAGAGACCTTCATCAAACGCTCCTCCAGAATTTTACGCATTCCCAAGTGCCTAATCGTCCAATGAGTTCCGACGCCATTAGCCAGATCTTCCAAATGGCCCACTCCGTTTCGAATAGGTCCACGCATTCCACGAAGCCGGATTGTATGAGAATAGACAAGTTCCGAAGGGGTTAGCGGGGCGGTCGCCGCCTCGATCGCTGGGTTCGGGTGCGGCATCTCATCTCGCCATCTCTGCCGATGCAGGAGCGCGCTTCGGCCCGGTCGTCCGGAACCGCCCGCGGGGCGAGCCGGCGCTACTTCGTTTGGTCACGTTCCAAGTCTGGAGCGAGCGGGATAGCGTCGGCTCGCGAGGGGACTTGTCCGCGGCAGCCTCGAGCGGTGTGCGACCGCAGGACGAGAGAGCGGGCATTAAAGGCACGGCCCCGGATCCGAACGCCCCGTTCAACCCGACCTGGAGGGGCCGGAAGTGATGGCGCCGCCTGCGTTCTCGAAGCGCCGGAGTCTGGCCTGGATGGTCTTCTGCCAGAGTGGGCTGTTCCTGGCACAATTCGGTACCTCGCTGGCCCTGGCGCGCCTGCTCACGCCCCACGAGACCGGCATCTTCAGCCTCGCCGCCGCCATTGCGGGACTGCTGTCCACGCTGCGCTCCTGCGGCCTTTCGAGCTATATCATCCGGGCGGACCGGGTGGATGCGGCCTTGCTGGCGAGCGTCTTCACGGTGAACCTGATACTGTCGGGCGCGGCGGCGATGCTGATCCTGGCCTTCAGTGCGTTCGGCAGCGTCTTCCTCGGTGAGCTGGAGGTCCGGCGCGCCCTGGCCATCCTCGCCGTGGTGCCGCTGATCGGCGCGCTGGAGTTCCGCCCGGCCGCCATGATCGAGCGGCACGGCAATTTCCGCGGCGTGGCCCTGGTCAACATGCTGCGCGGTCTCGTCGCCAGCGGCGCCATGCTGGCGATGGCGCTCCTCGGCTTCAGCTACATGAGCCAGGCCTACGGGCAGGCGGCGGGCGCCGTCGCGGCGGCGCTGGCGGCGAACAGCCTCGGCCTGCGCTACGTGTCGCTCCGCGTGGGTCTCGCCGGCTGGCGTGAGATCCTCGTCTACGGCGGCCGGCTCTTCGCCATCGCGGGTGTCGCGAATCTCGCCGGGCGGACGGGCGAACTCGTCCTCGGGTGGATGCTCGGACTCAACGCCCTCGGCCTGTATTCCCGCGCGGCGAGCCTCAATGCCCTGATGTGGGACCACCTCCACGTAATGATCACGCGCATCACCTTCGTGGACCTCGCGAACCAGCAGCGAAACGGGCAATCCCTGCGCACAGGCTACCTCAACACGCTGCGGATGATCACCGTCCTGCTCTGGCCGGCCTTCGCGGGAGCGGCCGTCCTGGCCGGCCCGATCGTTCGGATCTTGCTCGGGCCGGGCTGGGAGGGCGCGGCGCTGCCCTTCTGCCTGTTGTCGCTGGCCGCGATCGTCCTGAGTTCGCTCATCATGACCTGGGAGGTGTTCCTGATCCGGGATCAGACCGCCCTGCAGGCGCGGTTCGAGTTCCTGCGCCACGGCGCCGGCCTCGTGATGCTCAGCATCGGGTGCCTGTTCGGCCTCGGCGGCGCCGGCGCGGCCCGGGTCGGCGAGGCGCTCCTGGCCGTCGGCCTCTACCGGCCGCATCTCGAGCGGATGACCGACACGTTCGGGCGCGACTACGCCCCGATCTACCTCCACGCCGCCGCCCTGACCGTCATTGCCGTCGCCCCAGCCATCCTGGTCATGTCGGCCTGGAGATGGTCGGCCGAGACGCCGCTGCCGAGCCTCGCGGCCGCGATCGCCGCCGGGATCGCGGGCTGGGCCTGCGGCCTCTGGTACCTGCACCATCCCCTGGTGACGGAGGCGCGCCTGCTGCTCGCGAACATGCGGCCGGCCCGACCGGGCACGACCGTGTCGGACCTCTAGCGGCGTGCCGCGGCGGCGCGGGCGCTTGGTCGCCGTGCGAGGCCGGGCGCAGCCGCCCGCTCGGGGCAACGCGCTCGAGACCCCGCGTTCGCGACCGCACGCTTGCGCTTCCGCGCGGCGGGGCGCGATATGACCGGACACGAGGGCGGCGCGGGACGATCGCGGGATGGCGGATTTCCGCAGCTTGGAGGTGTTCTACTGGGTCGCGAAACTCTCGAGCTTCCGGCGCGCCAGCGAGAAGGTGAACACCACCCAGCCGGCGGTCTCCCAGCGCATCGCGGCCCTGGAGCATGAGTACGGGACGCTGTTCGAGCGCCGCAGCCGCGACGTCGCGCTGACGGAGCGGGGACGTCTCCTCCTCGGTTTCGCGGAGCGGTTCCTGGCCCTCCAAACCGAGATGAGCGCGGCCCTGCACGAGACCGGCCGGACGCGCGGCACCCTGCGGCTCGGCGTGTCCGAGACGATCGTCCACCTGTGGCTGTCGCGCTTCATCGAGCGCATGCGCGCCACCCATCCCGGGATCGGCGTCGACATAACGGTAGACATCTCGCCGAACATGCAGGCGGCCCTCGTCGCCGACGAGATCGATCTGGCCTTCCTCGTCGGCCCGATCACCCTGCCGAGCTTCGCCAACAGGCCCCTGTTCAGCACGCCTGTCGCGTGGATCGCCGCGCCCGGCCTGCTGCCGGGCGACGAACCCCTGAGCCTCGGCGCCCTGCTGCACCATCCGCTCATCACCTACCCGCGCAACACCAGCCCCTACGTCGAGCTGCGCGACCTCGTCCTGCAGGAGAACCTCCTGCCGAGCCAGATCCACACGAGCGCCTCGCTGGCCACCATCGTGAAGATGGGCGTCGAGGGCCTCGGGATCTGCGTGATCCCGCCGGCCGTGGTCGAGGCCGAACTCCGTGCCGGCGCCCTGCGGGTCCTATCGGCCGAGCCTCTGCTCTCGGACCTGACCTTCACGGCGATGCACACGAAGCGGCCGGCCCACCACTTCGTGGCAGACGCGGCCCGTTTGGCCCAGGACGTCGCCGAAACCTGGGCCGCCGGCCGATAAGACGGCTTTATCGCGCCCCATTCGCAATCACGATTGGCGTGGCCCGCGGCGCGATGGGATCGTTGCCGCAGGAAATGAATCGCTGAAGCGATCGCGATCTTGCGGAATCCGGCGGCCGGCGAGGCCGGCCCGGCGCACGACAACCAGCCAGGGAGATCAACGCGGTGAGCCAGCATCCGGGCGCCGACGGCGCCGCACCTGCCTTCGCCGACGCCGCGGACGCGCGGCGCGCGATCCGCGCGGGCCGGTTCCGGGGCCACACGTCGGGCCTAGCGCCCGCCCACGCGCAGGGCAACCTGATGATCCTGCCGCGGGCCATGGCGGAGGATTTCCACCGCTTCTGCCAGCAGAACCCGAAGCCCTGCCCGATCCTGGGCGTCTCGCGGCCCGGCGCCCGCGCCCTTCCGACGCTCGGGACCGATCTCGACCTCGCCACCGACGTCCCGGGCTACCGCGTCTACGAGGGCGGCGAGCTCGTGGCGGAGCTGCCAGACCTGACCGGCGTGTGGCGGGACGACCTCGTCACCTTCGTCCTCGGCTGCTCCTTCTCGTTCGAGGCCGGCCTGATCGAGGCGGGTATCCCGCTCCGGCACATTGCCCTCGGCCGCAACGTCGCGATGTACCGGACCTCCATCGCCACCCGACCGTCGGGCCCGTTCCACGGCCCGCTCGTGGTCTCCATGCGGCCGATGAAGGCGGCCGACGCCATCAAGGCCGTGCAGGTGACGGCGCGGTTGCCGGCGGTCCACGGGGCGCCGATCCATCTCGGTGACCCAAGCCTCATCGGCATCCGCGACATCGCCCGGCCGGATTTCGGCGACCCCGTCCCGATCGAGCCCGACGAACTCCCGGTCTTCTGGGCCTGCGGGGTCACCCCGCAGGCGGTGGCGATGGCGGCGCGGCTGCCGCTCTGCATCACCCACGCGCCCGGTCACATGCTGATCACCGACCTCCTCAACCGCGACCTGCCATTCCTGTGACCCTCCCGGCCGCGGGGCGGCCCGTCCGCAAAGGAGTTGCGCCATGTGGGTGAAAGACACGAGTCCGGCGGAACGCCGGGTCCTGGGCGCGGCCTTCGCGGGCTACGGCGTCGATGCGTTCGACTACATGGTCTACACCTTCCTGATCCCGACGCTGGTCGTGGTCTGGGGCCTGACCAAGGTCGAGGCGGGCAATATCGCCACCGCCGCGCTGGTGACCTCGGCGATCGGCGGCTGGGCGGCCGGCGTCTTGGCGGACCGCTACGGCCGGGTGGTCGTCCTGCAGGGCACCGTCGCGTGGTTCACCCTGTTCACGGTGCTCAGCGGCTTCACCCAATCCTACGAGCAGCTCCTCGTGACCCGCGCGCTGCAAGGCTTCGGCTTCGGCGGCGAGTGGTCGGTGGGCTCCGTGCTGATCGCCGAGACGATCCAGGCCCGCTACCGCGGCAAGGCGGTGGGGCTCGTCCAGTCGAGCTGGGCGGTCGGCTGGGCCTGCGCGGCGATCGCCTTCTGGGCTGTGTTCGCCCTGGCTGAGCCCGCCGTGGCGTGGCGGATCCTGTTCTGGCTCGGCGCCCTCCCCTCGGTGCTGATCTTCTGGATCCGCCGCAACATCGAGGATCCCGAGGTGTACCGGCAGACCCGCGCCGCCATGCGGGACGTCGGCGATACCGGCAGCTTCCTCGACATCTTCTCCCGGCCCCTGATCGGCCGGACCGTGCTGGCGAGCCTTCTCGCGACCGGCATGCAGGGCGGCTACTACGCGGTGACCACCTGGCTCCCGACCTACCTGAAGACCGAGCGCAACCTCTCGGTCCTGAACACCAGCGGCTACCTGCTGATGCTGATCTTCGGGTCGTTCGTCGGGTACCTGACCAGCGCCTGGCTCTCCGACCGGATCGGGCGCCGCCTGGGCTTCGTCCTGTTCGGCTTCTGCGCCGGCATCCTCGTCCTGGCCTACACGCTGATCCCGATCACCGACCCGGTGATGCTGGTCCTCGGCTTCCCCCTCGGCTTCTTCCTCTCCGGCGTCTTCTCCGGGATGGGCGCCTTCCTGAGCGAGCTGTTCCCGAGCCGGATCCGCGGCTCCGCGCAGGGCTTCTGCTACAATTTCGGCCGCGCCACGGGGGCGATCTGCCCCGCCCTCGTGGGCCATCTCAGCGGCTCGCTGACACTCGGCATCGCCATCGGCGTCGTGGCGGCGGGCGCCTATTGCCTCGTGATCGTCGCGGCGCTTCTCTTGCCCGAGACGGCGGGCCGCGCGCTCGATTCTTGCAGCAAGGATCCGGCCGAGCCGGAACCCGTTGCGGCCCTATGAGACCCGATCGGCACGCGGAGCGGCGGCGATGACCAGCGTGGACCTGAATTCCGACCTCGGCGAGGGCTACGGCGCCTATGCCTGCGGCGACGACGCGGCGATCCTCGGGATCGTCACCTCCGCCAACGTCGCCTGCGGCCTCCATGCCGGCGACCCCGAGATCATGGCCCGCACCTTCGCGCTGGCGAAGGAGCGCGGCGTCGCGGTCGGCGCCCATCCGGGCTTCCCGGACCTCTGGGGTTTCGGGCGGCGGCGGATGCCGTTCAGCCCGGCCGAGATCGAGCGGCTCGTCGCCTACCAGATCGGCGCCGCGCAGGCGCTGGCGGCCTATGCCGGCCACCGCATCACCTACGTGAAGGCGCACGGGGCGCTGGCCAACGTCGCCGCCGAGGAGCGGCCGGTGGCCGACGCCATCGCCCGCGCGGTCCGCGCGGTGGACCGGGAGCTCGCGCTGCTCGCCATCGCGCTGACCGCCCAGGTGCCGGCGGGCGAGGCCTGCGGCCTCGAGGTTCACCAGGAGATCTTCGCCGATCGCGGCTACACGCCGACCGGCCTGCTGATCCCCCGCAGCCAGCCCGGCGCGATGATCACCGAGTCCGGCGAGGCGGCCGACCGGGTCCTGCGCATGGTCGAGGCGGGCGCGATCCTCACGGCGGACGGACGGACGCTGCCGACGCCGATCCGCTCGATCTGCGTCCACGGCGATTCCGACCACGCCGTCGCGACGGCGCGGGCGGTGCGGACCCGGCTGGAGGGCGCGGGCATCACGCTGGCGCCGTTCCGGCCGTGAGCGCGGCGCAGGACGAGCCCCGCCTCCTCGACGCCGGCGAGGCGGCCCTCGTGGTCGAGTTCGGCAGCACGGTCGACCCCGCCATCAGCGACCGGGTGCTGGCGCTCGACGACGCCCTCGGGGCGGATCCGCCCGAGGGGCTGCGGGAGCGCGTGCCGACCTACCGCTCCCTGATGCTGCACTACGATCCGCTGGTGCTCGACCGCGGAACGCTCGCCGAGCGGGTCCGGGCGCTGGTGGCGGGCGCGACCGCGCGCGCGGCCAGCCCGACCCTCTGGACCCTGCCCTGCTGCTACGACGCGCCCCACGGGGAGGACGTCGCGCAGGTCGCCGAGCGGAGCGGCCTGATGCCGGAGACGGTGGTGTCGACCCATGCGGCCACGACCTTCCGGGTCTACATGTACGGCTTCGCCCCGGGCTTCGCCTATCTCGGCGGCCTGCCGGAGGCGCTGGCGGTGCCCCGGCGGGCGAGCCCGCGGCCGCCGCATCCGCGCAATGCGATCATGATCGGCGGCGGCCTCGCCGCGGTGGCGACCGTGCCGATGCCGACCGGCTGGTACGTGATCGGCGCGACGCCGTCCCGCCTCTACGCGCCGGAGCGCGACCCGAGCTTCTTCGTCGGCGCCGGCGACCTGATCCGCTTCGAGCCCGTGGATTCAGCGACCTTCGACGCCCTGACGGCCCGCGAGGCGGCGGGCGAGCCGGTGGCCCGACGCGGGGAGGCGCGCTGATGCCCACCCTCGTCATCGAGTCCGCCGGACCCGGCATCACCCTGCAGGACGGGGGCCGGCACGGCTACCTGCGTTACGGCATCACCGCCGCGGGCCCGATGGATCCGCTGATGCACGCCGCCGCCAACAGGGCGGCGTCCAATCCTCTCGACGCCACCGCCATCGAGATCTCCACGGGCGGCGTCACCGTCTCGGCGGAGGACGGCGCCGTCGGGATCGCGCTGCTCGCGCCGGGCTTCCGCGCCGCGCTGGACGGGGTGCCGCTACCCGACACGGTCGCGCTCACCCTGGAACCCGGCCAGACGCTCGTCGTGCGGGCGGGCGGTGCGGGTGCCTGGGGCTATCTGTCAGTCGCGGGGCGGCTCGACGTGGCGCCGGTCCTCGGATCGGCGGCGACCCATACCCGCTCGGGGCTCGGCGGCCTCGACGGGCGCGGCCTCGCCGCCGGCGACCGCCTGCCCATCGCCGAGGGCCGAACCCCGGACGGACCGCCGCAGCGGCTCGTCGCGCCCTGGCTCGACCGGGACGGCCGGGAGATCCGGGTCGTGCTGGGCCCGCAGGACGACTACTTCGCGCCCGACCAGATCGAGGCCTTCCTGGCCGGACCCTGGACGGTCTCGCCGCGGGGCGACCGGATGGCCTGCTTCGTCGACGGCACGCCGCTGAAGCACGCGAAGGGGCACGACATCGTCTCCGACGGCGTCGCCATGGGGGCGATCCAGGTCCCCGGCAACGGCCTGCCGATCATCCTGATGGCCGACCGGCAATCCACCGGCGGCTACCCGAAGATCGCCACGGTGATCGGCCCGGATCTCGGGCGGCTGGCGCAGGTCCGGGGCGGGGCGAGCCTGTCGTTCCGGCGCGTCTCGGTCGAGGAGGCGGTCGCGGCGCGCCGCGTCGAGCGCGATCTCCTGCGCGAGGCGGTGCCGCGCGAGCCGGTCATCCGCACGGATTTCGCGTCGGACTTCCTGCTCGGCCTCAACCTCGTCGGCGGCGTTACCGACGGCCGCGCCTGAGCGCGGAGCGGCTGCGCAGGGGCGAGCGAGCGTCTAGAGTGCGGGACCGGCCGAGTCCCCGGCCCGAGCCCCGACACAGGAAAGCCCGCACGCATGGCGCACGCCGTTACCGCCCCGGGAACCCCGCCCGCCCGCAGCAACGAGCCCCTGAACGCCGACCTCGTGCGCCGCGCCCGGATCGACCTCGCCGCCTGCCTGCGCTGGGCCGCGCGCAACGGCCTGGAAGAGGGGATCTGCAACCACTTCTCGGCGGTGCTGCCGGAGCGGCCCGACCTGTTCCTGGTCAATCCCTACGGCCTCGCCTTCGCGGAGGTCACCGCGTCGAGCCTGCTGCTCTGCGACTTCCATGGCAACGTCATCGAGGGCGACGGCCAGCCGGAGGCCACCGCCTTCCACATCCACGCCGAGCTGCACCGGCTGAAGCCCCGCGCCCGGGCGGCGTTCCACACCCACATGCCCTATTCCACGGCCCTGGCCATGCTGGAGGGCGCCCCCCTGATGTGGGCGGGCCAGACGGCGCTGCGCTTCTACGGCCGGATCGCGGTGGACGAGGATTACAACGGTCTCGCGCTCGATTCGTCCGAGGGCCGGCGGATCGCCGAGAGCGCCGGCGAGGCGGACGTCGTGTTCCTGAAGAACCACGGCGTGATGGTGCTGGGCGAGACCATCGCGGAGGCCTGGGACGACCTCTACTACCTGGAGCGCGCCGCGCAGGCGCAGGTCCTGGCCATGAGCACCGGGCGCACGCTCAAGGCCGTGCCCAAGGCGATCGTGAAGCGCGTGGCGGCCCAGGAGGCGGCCGGCCGCGCCGAGAGCGCCCGCCTGCACCTGGAGAGCGTCAAGCGGGTCCTCGCCCGCGACGAGCCCGCCTTCCTGGCGTGAGAGGCCGTCAGGGCGCCGCCCGCACCCGGTCCAGCACCGGCGCGTCGGCGTAGCCGTCCGGCGGCAGGCCGACCGAGCCCTGGAAGGCGCGCAGTGCCGCCCGGGTCTTCGGGCCGATCTTGCCGTCGACCCCGCCGGTGGCGAAGCCGCGCTCGGTCAGGCGGGCCTGCAGGTCGCGCCGCTCGTCGGCGGTGAGCGGCCGGTCGCCGCGCGGCCAGTCGCGAACCAGGCCCGGCTCGCCGCGCAGGCGATCCGACAGGAGCGAGACCGTCAGCGCGTAGGCCAGGGCCGTGTTGTAGCGGAGGATCACCGCGAAGTTCGGCTGCAGCAGGAAGGCGGGGCCGCGGATCCCGGCAGGCAGGATCAGGGTCGCCTCGGCCGAGTCCGGCAGGGCGCGGTCGCGCGCCGGCTTCACGCCGAGCGCCCGCCACGCCGCGACGGTGCGGAGTGTCGTCTCGTCGGCCAGCGCGGCGTCGAAGGTCTCGGGCAGCACCGCCTCGGTGCCCCAGCCCTCGCCGGGCTTCCAGCCGTGGCTGCGCAGGTAGTGCGCCGTCGACGCGAGGGCGTCCGGCACCGAGGTCCAGATGTCGCGCCGGCCGTCACCGTCGAAATCGACCGCCTCCCGCTGGTAGACGCTGGGCATGAACTGCGTGTGGCCCATGGCGCCGGCCCAGGATCCGGTCAGCCCCGCTTGCATCCGGTCGAGGGGCGCCTGGTTCCAGGCCAGGATCTGGAGCGCCGCCGCCAGCTCGTCGCGCCAGTAGGTGGCGCGGGCGGGGTCGCTGCAGCCGAGCGTCGCCAGCGAGCGGACGACCGGCTTCACCACGGCCGCGTTGTCGAGCACGGCGCCGTAGCTCGACTCCACGCCCCAGAACGCCGCGAGGATGTGGCGGTCGACCGCGTACTGGGCTTCGATGGCCGCGAGCGTGTCGGCGTGCTCGGCGAGCTTGCGCAGACCGGCCTCGACACGGGCCGGCGTGACGCTGGCCTCGATGTAGTCCCAGAGTGGCCGGACGAACTCGCCCTGGCTCTGGGTCGCGGCGGTCACGTCCGGGTCGGGCGTGAGCTCGGCGAGCTGCGCCTTGGCGAGGCCCTGCGGCACGGCGCGGGCCGTGACCCAGGCGATCAGATCGGCCCGGCAGGCCTCGAAGGCCTGCGGCGCGGCCGGCGGCAATGGGTCCGGCCCCGCGGCGAGCGACGGCACGGCCGTGCCGACGAGGAGTGCGGCGCCGGTCGCCAGGACCGCGCGCGCGGCGCCGCTCCGGGTCGCGGGTCGCTTCGGCGCGGCGCGGTCGTCCATGGGCATCTCCGGTGATCCAGATGGGCGCGGCGTAGCATACCGGGGCGGCATCGACATCGTCGTGACGAAACCCGTCGTCGCCCGGGCTCGCCGTAACCGCGGCGTCGCCCCAAGTCGCGTCACGTTGGCCTGATCGCCAGGAGACAGACCCGTGATTCAACCCGCTTCCCTGACGGCGATCGGTGCGGTCGTCCTGGCCGCCGGACCGGCCGGCGCCCTGGAAGTCACCCGCAGCCGCGACATCCCGGCCCCGCCCGCGGCGGTCTGGGCGCTGGTCGGCGAGTTCTGCGCGATCCAGAACTGGCACCCACAGGTCCAGCGCTGCATCCTGTCGGGCGAGGACGACGATGACGGCATCCGCGCGCAGATCCGCGGCCTCGTGGTGAAGGGCGCGCAGGGCACGATCGCGGAAGTCGAGACCGCACGCGACGAGGCAGGCATGAGCTACAGCTACAGCTTCATCCAAGGCCCCCTGCCGGTGCGTGCCTACAATGCGACGCTAGCGGTCCGTCCCAATGGTGAGGGATCCACGGTGATCTGGAGTGCGACCTTCGACGCAGACGGCATGAGCGACGCCGACGCCGTCGCCAACATCACGGGCGTGTTCGACGCCGGCCTCGCGGGGATCGTTCGGGAATCGGCCAGATAGGCGCCGGTCGAATCGCCCCCCGCGCGAAATATCGCCCGCCGGGCGCCGCGGGGCCTCGCCGTGGGGCCGTCGCGGACCGATGTGAGCGGCGTCGGCGCGACCGAGCGCCCGGCTCGATTCCCAGAGGCAGCCTCAGGAGGCCGAGACCCGCATGCGCCGTCACCGCCACGCCAAGATCGTCGCCACCGTCGGTCCCGCCAGCTCCGCTCCGGACCAGCTCCGCGCCCTGTTCCTCGCCGGGGTCGACACGTTCCGGCTCAATTTCAGCCACGGCCTCCAGGAGGATCACGCCAGGGTCCACGCGGCCATCCGAGCTCTCGAGAAGGAGGTCGGCCGGCCGATCGGCATCCTGCAGGATCTCCAGGGGCCGAAGATCCGGATCGGCACGCTGCAGGGCGGCCGGCTCGATCTCCAGGCCGGCGAGACGGTGCGCTTCGTCCTCGAAGGCGCCGACGGCGACAAGCAGGCGATCCCGCTGCACCACCCGGAGATCTTCAACGCCGTCGTGCCGGGCCAGGAACTCCTCATCGACGACGGGCGGGTGCGCGTGCGGGTCACCGGGCCCGAGCGGACCTCCATCACCGCCGAGGTCGTCACCGGAGGGCCGATCTCGAACCGCAAGGGCGTGAACCTGCCGGGCACGCTGCTGGACCTGTCGCCACTCACCGAGAAGGACCGGGCGGACCTCGCCTTCGGGCTCGATCTCGGCGTCGACTGGGTCGCCCTGTCGTTCGTCCAGAAGCCGTCCGACGTCATCGAGGCGCGGGGGATCATCGGCGACCGCGCCGGCATCATGTCGAAGATCGAGAAGCCGCAGGCGCTGGAGCGGATCGACGACATCATCCGGCTCTCCGACGCCGTGATGGTCGCCCGCGGCGATCTCGGCGTCGAGATCCCGCACGAGGACGTGCCGGCGCGGCAGAAGGAGCTGATCCGGGCCTGCCGGCTTGCCGTGAAGCCCGTGGTGGTGGCGACCCAGATGCTCGACTCGATGGTCAACGCCCCCGCGCCGACCCGGGCGGAGGCGTCGGACGTCGCCACCGCCATCTACGACGGCGCCGACGCCGTGATGCTCTCGGCGGAATCCGCCACCGGCCGCTACCCGGTCGAGGCGGTGGCGATGATGGACCGGATCATCCGGAGCGTGGAGGGGCACAAGCTCTACCACTCGATCGTCGCGGCCTCGGAGCCCGGCGAGGAGGAGACGCCGCCGCACGCGGTGGCGACCGCCACGGCCGACCTCGCCGAGGCCGTGCGCGCCGCCGCGATCGTCGCCTACACGGCGAGCGGGACGACGGCCGCCCGGGTCGCGCGCAAGCGCCCCGCCGCCTCGATCCTGGCCCTGACTCCCAACGTCGCGACCTCGCGGCGGCTCAGCCTGCTCTGGGGGGCGCACAGCGTCCTGACGGAGGACGTCGACAGCTACGAGGAGATGACCTCGAAGGCCTGCCACCACGCGCAGGACGAGGGCTTCGCGCGGCCGCACGACATTATCGTGGTCACCGCCGGCATCCCGTTCCACACTGCCGGCAATACCAACAACATCCGTCTGATGCAGGTCTGAGCCGTCCCATCCGGCACAGGGCTGGAACGCGGCCCGCGCCTCAGCCGTTGTTGGGGAAGCTGCGCCATTTGGGCGCGATCACGGAGGGCCGACCCATGAACCTGATCGGACGCATCGTCACCAAGATCCTCGGCAACGAGAACCGCCCCGTCGACCGCGACGACCGGAACGCCAGCACGGCGACGCCGCTCGGCCGGCTCGTCACGAAGATTCTGGGCAAGTAAGGATCCCGGGCCGGCGAGCACGCCGCCGGCACCACGCCGGCCGCGCGCCCGCCCGGGCGCGCGGCGGAGCCGCTCGGACGATCAGTTCGCCACGGCGCTCGCAGTTGCCTTGAGCAGTGGCGCGGCCGGGATCGTGTGCTGCCAGAACGTGCCGGTCCGTCCCTTTTCGTAGCCGGCCTCGTACAGGGCGCGCATGTAGGCGGTGTCGAAACCCTTGGCGGCCGAGGCCTTCGGGCCGTTCTCGTCGATATAGGTCAGGTTGAAGCCGATGCCGTTGGCGCGTGCCAGCGCATAGGTCGCCGTCAGCGTCGCGCGGGAGCGGGCGCGGCTCGCCGTCGTGAAGGAGCGCTCGACGATCGAGAGCGTGTTGTCCTTCGTGACCTCGAAGTCCGGCTCCAGGCGGCCGTTGATCACCACGTAGATCTCGGCCTTGCCGCCGGTGCGGATCCGTCTGTCGCGCAGCAGCAGTGTCTGCGGCAGAGTGAAGACCGGGGTCACAACTGACCCGTCCACATGCATCTCCTTGAAGCGCGCGTCGCCGGCCGACACATCGATGAACTGGGGCGGGAAGACCGCCGGGATACTGGCGGAGGCCGCTAGGACGTCACGGAAAAGCTCCCGGGCATTCGGCACGCCACTCCCCGCGATGGCGCCCATGTTCCAGATCACCGCCCGCTGTGAATCCAGATTCGTCGTCACGACGAGCAGGCGACGCCCCTTGGCGTGCTCCTCGGCGACCGCCTTCAGGAAGTCGTCCGTGACGTAGCGGTCGATGAGGCTGCGCAGGCGTCCGTCGCCGAACAGGCCGGAGCCGAACAGCACGTTCGCCAGGTTCGGCGAGGCCACCAACTCGCTGGCGACGCCGCTCGTGTAGAACTCGGTCAGATAGGGGTCGTAGGCTGAGCCCAGGAACGCGAAGGGCGCGATCAGTGCACCGGTCGAAACGCCCGAGACCAGGGTGAAGTCCGGCCGCTTGCCGGATGCCGACCAGCCATTGAGCACGCCTGCCCCGTAGGCGCCGTCGCCGCCGCCGCCCGACAGGGCCAGATAAGAGAAGCCCTTGAGGCGCCGCTCCGGATTGGCGGCGAGCTCTGCGATCGTCTCCACCGACGCGTCGGCGAAGACGCGGGCGCCCGGAATGCCCGGCACGGTCGCGAACGCCGCCTGCTCGGCGGTGTAGGGCGTCCGCGGAACGCTGCCGCAGGCCGCCACCTGACCCGCCAGCCCGAACGCAATCGCCATGCGCAGGCTGACCTGACGAACACCCATCGTCACTTCCTCGAACCGCGTAACCCGCCCACTCTGCCACACGGAACGAGCTTGGCCGTATCGCCTGTTCCGTCTTAGCCGGCTCAGCGGAGCGATAAGGCCGCGCTGTTGCGGTGAGGTCACGATCACACGTGATCGGGGCGCAAGCGTGGCCGCTGCAGCAGGCTCGCCAGCCGCCGCCGCGCTGCGCCAATGTCGGTGGACAGGCGGCGCAGCGGCACGCGCCCGGAGCCTGCCTGCCCTTGCAAGCCGCGCGAACGCCGCGCTAGGGTTCCCCCGTGGCCTGGCGAGACAGGGTGTCGCACGCGATGCGGCAGCCGGCGCGCGAGGGTGCGTCTGCGCGGCGACATGGCCGGCCGAGATCCGGCTCCTGTTGGCCTGAAACACACGGACTCGCCTTCGGAAACGCAGCCGAGCCGCACGGGGCGGAGGGGATGATGGAAGCGGGTCTCGGCTGGACGGATGATCGCGTGGCGCTGCTGCGCCGGCTGTGGGAAGACGGGCAGAGCGCGAGCAAGATCGCGGCGCAGCTCGGCGGCGTCACCCGCAACGCGGTCATCGGCAAGGTCCACCGCCTGGGCCTCGCCGGGCGCGCACGGGGCGGCGAGGAGGCTCCCGCCGTTGCGCCGCCCGCGAAGTCCGTCGAGATCGAGACGGCCATTGCGGTGGTCGAGACACAGGCGCCGGAACCGGTCGCGATCCTGACGCACCGTCCGGCCCCGGAATTCCCGGCACCCGCGCCGACCCCCGAGCCGGTGGCCCTGGCGGTGTCGCAGCGTGTCACCATCATGGACCTGCGTGAATCCATGTGCCGCTGGCCGCTCGGCGACCCGACGACCCCGGAATTTCGCTTCTGCGGCGCCCGGTCGATCACCGGTCTGCCCTACTGCACCCACCACGCCGAGATCGCCTATCAGCCCGCCGCCGAACGGAAGCGCGATCGCCGCGTCGCCTCGTTCCGCTGAGGCGCCGCGCCTTCAGCGCAGGATCACACCGGCTTCGCGGAGGACGCGCGCGGTCCCGGCATTGACCCTGTCCGCCTGGACGAGGCCGACGAGGTTTTTCGGCTGGGCGTCGGTCAGATCGGTCCGCGCCAGCGTCCGGACGACGCGATAGGCCGTCTCCTCGTCAAGCCCGGGCCGCGCGAGCACGAAGCTCCAGGATCCAACCGTCTCGATCGCGTCCGCCTGTCCGGCGAAGCTGCCGGCCGGAACCGTCAGGCGCCGCATCGCCGCGCCGGGCTGGGCGAGGTGGGCGATGGCGGCCTCGGACGGTCCGAAGAAGCGGGCACCGCCCGGGTCGCCGGCCAGGGCGTGGAAGCCCGGCCAGTCGAGTCCGCCGCCCCAGAGCGCATCGGCGTGGCCCTCCCGCACCAGGGTCGGACCGTCGCCGGCCCGATCGAGGAGGATCGGGCTGATATCGCGCTCAGGATCGAGGCCCGAAGCGCTGAGGGCGCTCCGGCCCATGACGGTGAGCCCCGATTTGTGTGTGCCGAGCACGACCCTGCGCCCGCGCAGATCCGCCACGGAGCGGATCGCGCTGCCAGCCTGAACCACGAACAATCCGGGCGTGGGGTACATCGGCGCCAGAACGGTCAGGCCGCCGCCCTCGGCAAGGGCCAGATAGGCGTACTCGCCCTGAACAAGGCCGAGATCGACACGACCGGCGCGAAGGAGGCCGATATTCTCGGCCGACCCGCCGGTCGCGCGCCGCTCGATCGTCAAGGCCGGGTCGGTCGCCGTGATGGCGGCGGAAAACGCCTCACCGAAGGCCGGGAACCCGCCCCCCGGCGTCGCGGTGGCGAGGACGACGCGGACCGTCTCCGCCGAGCGCGCCGGCCGCGCCAGCAACAGCCCGACCGCAGCCAGAAGCGCGATCCGGCGAGTCGGCCGTCGGGACTGATCACCGCCTTCGGGAATAGCGGTCGCCCCGATCCCGGTGGTCGAGTCCGCACGGTCAGGAGAATGAAATTCCATCAGGATCGGATCGCTCAATAAAGGCCTTCCACCCCGTGCCGAATGCTTGCGGAATTCCGGAAAGAACTTTCGACAACGGCACTTAGCCCAATTGCTCCCGCCGCGGCAACGCGATATCGCAGCCTCCGGTCCGGGACCGGCAGCACTTTCCGCGCAAGGACGATCCCTTGGCGGGATCTGTCCCGGACACGACATCTGTCCGACCCGTCACCACGTGCAGGAGTTCCGCGATGGCCGATAACCTCAACGCACCGGCGAAGGTCGGCCACGGCCGTGTCTACGGCTCTATCACAGAAACCATCGGCAACACGCCTCTGGTACGCCTGAACCGGCTGCCGAAGGAGCACGGGGTCGACGCCGAGATCCTGCTCAAGCTCGAATTCTTCAACCCGATCGCCAGCGTAAAGGACCGCATCGGCGTCAACATGATCGATGCCCTGGAGGCCTCGGGCAAGCTCCAACCCGGCGGCACGCTGGTCGAGCCGACCTCGGGCAATACCGGCATCGCCCTCGCCTTCACGGCCGCAGCCCGTGGCTACCGGCTCATCCTTGTGATGCCTGAGACCATGTCCCTCGAGCGGCGCAAGATGCTCGCCTTCCTGGGTGCGGAGCTGGCGCTCACCCCCGGTGCGCAGGGCATGAAGGGCGCGATCGCCAAAGCCGAGGAATTGCTGAAGGAAATTCCCGGTTCGGTGATGCCGCAGCAATTCTCGAACCCGGCCAATCCGGAGATTCACCGGAAGACCACCGCCGAGGAGATTTGGAGCGACACTGGCGGCCAGCTCGACGCCTTCGTGGCTGGTGTCGGTACCGGCGGCACCGTGACGGGCGTCGGCGAGGTTCTGAAGCCGCGCCTCCCGAACCTGAAGATCTTCGCCGTGGAGCCGGAGGATTCCCCGGTGATCTCCGGCGGCCAGCCCGGCCCGCACAAGATCCAGGGCATCGGTGCCGGCTTCATCCCGGACAATCTGCACACCGACATCCTGGACGGCGTCCTGAAGGTCACCAACCAGGCTGCCTTCGAGACGTCTCGGGCGCTGGCTCGGTTGGAAGGCATCCCCGGCGGCATCTCCACCGGCGGCAACGTCGCCGCGGCGTTGGAACTGGCCAAGCGGCCCGAGTTCCAGGGCAAGCGCATTGTCACCGTCGCCTGCTCGTTCGCCGAGCGCTACATCTCATCGGCCCTGTTCGACGGGATCGGCTGAGGCAGACACCGGAGCGGCCCGCGCGCCGCTCCACAAACGGACCGCATCAGGATCGCGCCGGCGCAGGCCGGCGTGAGACTCCGCCGGGGGATGAGCGTGCCTCACCACCCTGATCATCTGAATATTCTTTATCTGTATCCGATGCGTGAATATAACTACGATATTACTAGATTAATGTTTGGACGATCATTGCTTTTCGTCAGATGATTTTATGCACCCCTGCGAGGAGATGCCTTCAGGGCTCGGGCCTGGATTCAGGAACATCTTTCCGCTAACGCCGCACCAAGCGATTGGACGGTGATTCATTCATGCGCGGCCTCTTGATACTCCTGTTCGGCCTCTGGGTTCAGGCGGCGATGGCGGGGGGCTTCGCAACTCACGACCTCACCGGGCTGGCCGAAGTTGCCCGAACGGCGCTCGGGCCGGACGCCACAGCACAGGTTGCGCCCGTGCATCTCAGCCTGCACTGCGCGGCCTGTACGGGCGCACCGACGCTGGAGCTGCAGCTCGGGCGCCTGACCGACGGAACCGAAAAGCGGGTCCGCTCCGGCAGAACATCCTTCGCCGCACTGGAGGCGATCTGCATCCAGCGCAATCCGGGATGCCGACTCTCGACTCTGCCTGCCGGTCGGGCGATCGGCTGGCTGAGCGTCTACGCGCTCGACAACGGTGCGGGTGCGACTGCCGTCATCCTGCGGGATGGCGAATTGCTGACGATCGAGGCTCAGGCGGCGGACCGTGGGGCCGCCGAGGACTCCGTGCGGCGCCTGACGCAGACCGTCCTGCCTCAGATCGTCGGGCCCTGATACTCGACCTGCGAGCTTTCGATCGCCGCTTCCCGCGCAACCCTCCTTCGCCGCCTCCGTTGTCCCACGAAGACGCAGCGAGGCGAGCCATGACAGACCAGAGCGGACGACCAGCGCGGGAGGGTGCCGACACCAACGGAACGACCGAGACCAAGACGCCGCGCGAGGTGTTCGGCCACGTGGAAGACCAGGCCAAGTCCGGTACCGATCTGAGCGAGGCCATCGACCGTGCCACTGCGGCCGTCGGCCAGGACGACGGGAAGCGCTGATGGTCAGGCCGACGAGCGATTCCGAAACGGTCACCCGCAAGCCTGACGACAAGGTCGGAACGCGCGGAACGCCACCCGCCGGGGGCGGCCATCAAACCCCCGAACAGGCGGCGATCACCGACATGGGATCCGATGGAACGCCGCAGAGCGAGCCGAAGGATGGTTGGGGTGCCACCGGAGAGCCGGGTCGCGCGCCGCCCGCAGTCGGCGGCTCGTCCGGCGGTCACTCGGATCAGAAAGCCTCACGGGGTCCGGCCGCCGACGCGAAGATCGCCGGCGGTCACTCGCGCGCCGAGCGGGAGAACCCGAAATGAGCGAGCGCCGAGACACCGACCCGCAGCCGGAAAAGCCGAAGAACGTCGCACCCGACGCGGTCAAGGATCCGAACGAGAAGACCGAGGGCAAGCCCGGTCACGGGACCTCGACCGGTGGAACCCAGCACGACGAGACCGACCCCGGCAGCAGCTGACGCAAGCAGGTCGGCCGCTGCCGCCGCAATGGCGGAGTGGCCGCGCGGCCTTCAGGAGAGTCGGAACGGAATTGGCCCCGTCGCCAGCGGCACGTCCCCGGGACGGCAGCCGGTCTCGATGGAGGCGTAGCGGATCGCGTCCTGGCGGCTGCGGAAGATTCCTCCGGCTCGTCCTCCGGTCGCCATGGCCACCCAGTGTCCCTCGCCGTCCTGACCGACGAGGTAAGAGGGCGACGCAGCAGCCGGGGGGAGCGGCGGAAGTGGGTTCAACGCGACGGGCATCGATGTCACGGGGTTCACGCGGGCCTCTCCGGGCCGCCGTACCGAGGTATCGTCCCCGGCATAAGCGTTCGATGGGCCCGAGAGCGGCCAGAGATAAGGGCCGCATCAGCAACCGGGCCTGAGGGCCCGGTTGCCGGTTGTTCAGCTCAGGCGGCGTTTTCCTTCGAACGCTCGGCACGCTTGCGGTCGTTCGGATCGAGGATGGCCTTGCGCAGACGGATCGACTTCGGCGTCACCTCGACGAGTTCGTCGTCCTGGATCCAGGCCAGCGAACGCTCCAGGGTCATGCGGATCGGCGGGGTGAGGCGCACGGCCTCGTCCTTCGACGTCGTGCGGATGTTGGTGAGCTTCTTGCCCTTCAGCACGTTCACCTCGAGGTCGTTCTCGCGGTTGTGCTCGCCGACGATCATGCCCTGATACACCTTCCAGCCGGGCTCGATCATCATCGGGCCGCGGTCCTCCAGGTTCCACATGGCGTAGGCCACGGCCTCGCCCTGGTCGTTGGAGATCAGAACGCCGTTGCGCCGGCCCGGCATCTCGCCCTTGTAGGGCTCGTAGGCCTTGAACAGCCGGTTCATGATCGCGGTGCCGCGGGTGTCGGTCAGCAACTCGCCCTGGTAGCCGATCAGGCCGCGGGTCGGCGCATGGAAGACGAGGCGCAGGCGATTGCCGCCGGACGGCCGCATCTCCAGCATCTCGGCCTTCCGCTCGGACATCTTCTGCAC
>Ga0316228_1001447_pt1 | contig 24442 bp, 16 predicted proteins | sample TBH18021metaG_FD_206005 | JGI IMG/M metagenome (GOLD analysis project Ga0316228, IMG submission 206005) | Freshwater microbial communities from Trout Bog Lake, Wisconsin, USA - TBH18021 | ecosystem: Environmental > Aquatic > Freshwater > Lake > Hypolimnion/Profundal zone | place: USA: Wisconsin... | reverse complement strand
AATGTAAGCCCAGCTCAAGTTGCACACGCTTTAGCAAATAATAATCACTTAACAGCCTTAGGTCGTACAAAAGGCTCCTTAATTCAGGTTAATTTAATTGCTGATACGGATTTAAAATCTGTTGAGGAATTTAAAGATCTTGTAGTTACCCAGTCTAAAGGTTCGATTGTTCGCTTACGCGATATAGCTGATGTAGAACTAGGTGCTGAAGATTATGACACGGTTGTTCATTTCTCGGGTAAAACAGCTGTATTCATGGGAATATTCCCTCTGCCAAATGCTAACTCGCTTGACGTAATTAAGCGTGTTAGGGAAGAAATGAAATCTATTGAGACGGATCTGCCATCAGGCATGCATGCTAAGGTGGCTTATGATGCAACTGAGTATATTAACACAGCGATTCATGAGGTAGTTCATACCCTCTTAGATACACTCCTTATTGTTGTTGTTGTTATCTTTTTATTCTTAGGTTCGGCACGCTCAGTGATTGTGCCTGTAGTTGCTATTCCAATTTCTCTAATTGGTGGCCTATTTTTAATGCAGCTATTTGGTTTTACGATAAATCTACTCACGTTGCTCGCTATTGTATTATCTGTGGGTCTGGTAGTGGACGATGCTATCGTTGTAGTTGAGAACGTTGAGAGACATTTGCGTGATGGAATGACTCCTTTTGACGCAGCCATTACAGGTGCACGTGAGCTGATTGGTCCAATTATAGCTATGACTATAACGCTAGCTGCTGTATATGCTCCTATTGGTTTGCAAGGCGGCATTACGGGTTCTCTCTTTAGAGAGTTTGCATTCACACTGGCTGGCGCTGTTACTATTTCAGGTATTGTTGCTCTTACATTGTCTCCAATGATGTCAGCGCATCTGTTACATGCAGATGAAGAGAGTCATGGTTTTGCTGCGGTAATCGCACGTACCTTTGATCGTATACGTACAAATTATGGAAAACTTCTCGATGTAACGCTGCGTAACAGACCTTATGTTTATACAGCTTGGATAGTGATTACTCTTTTAGGTGTTTTGATGATTGCTGGTCCTTTTACTCCAAAGGAATTAGCACCTACCGAAGATCAAGGCGTTATATTTGGTATTCCGATCGCACCAGCAAATGCATCGATTGATCAAGTTTTACCTTTTGAAAATGAAATCAATACGCAGTTTTTCTCGGAGCCTGAAACACAATTTAGTTTCCAGATTATACAGCCAACGGGCGGTATAGCAGGTGCTGTTATGGTTCCTTGGGATCAGCGTAAACGAACAGCATTCCAAATTAATGCGAGTCTGCAGCAGAAGTTACAGAATATACCTGGAGTGCAAATGCGTGCAGGTATGCCTCCTGCAATTCCGGGCGGAGATTTTTTCCCATTTGAGGTCGTTGTTTCATCTACACATGACTATGATGAATTATTACCTTTAGCGCAAAAAATTGCAGATGATGCCGCAGCTAGTGGAATGTTTTATTTTCCACCACTTGTAGATATTAAACAAGATCAGCCTCAAGCGCAGGCAATCATCGATCGTAATAAGGTCGCAAGTTTAGGCTTAAATCTAACAGATGTAGGTGTAGATCTATCGTCTGCAATGGGTGGTAATTACGTGAACTTCTTTGATATAGGAGGACGTAGTTATAAAGTTATTCCACAAGTTAAGAGAACAGACCGTCTTAATGCGGACCAATTAGATAATATTTTTATATCAGGTCCTAACCAGAAGCTAATACCGCTTAATACGATTGCCCATATTGAGTATAAGACAGTGGCGCGTTCACTTAATCGTTTTCAGCAGTTGAATGCTGTCACTATTACAGGTATTCCAGGTAGATCGCTTGATCAGGCTCTTAAGTTCATTGAGGATGATGCGGCTAAAATTCTACCTAAGGGGTACTCTCTCGATTATATGGGTGAGTCGCGTCAATTGCGTAAGGGTGGTGGCGATCAAGAATTCTATCTAATGATGGGATTAGCAATTGTCTTAATCTTTTTAGTTCTTGCTGCTCAGTTTAATTCTTTCCGCGATCCGTTTGTCATTATTTTCGGCTCAGTCCCATTAGCTGTTTTCGGGGCTGCAGTTTTCATGTTCGAAAAAATGCCAAATCCTAATCTGCCTTTTTTTACGGATGGTTGGACAACGACATTAAATATTTATTCTAAAGTTGGTTTAGTAACCTTAATTGGTCTTATCGCTAAAAATGGTATTTTGATTGTTGAATTTGCTAACAAGTTACAACTAGAAGGAAAATCAAAATTAGACGCTATCCGAGAAGCATCCCTGACTCGTTTACGTCCTGTCTTGATGACTTCCGTTGCGACCGTTGCTGGTCACTTTCCTTTAACACTAGTTACTGGAGCAGGTGCAGCTGCACGTAATTCTATTGGGTTAACGCTCGTCGGTGGTATGTCCATCGGCACTATCTTTACCCTATTTGTTGTACCTTCTGTCTATATGCTAATCGCAAAAGACTACAAAAATAAATCTTCCGAAACTTCGTCAGAATTAAAGTCAGTTAATGTTTGATTTCATATGAAACAAATTACTTCACTCCATTTTATTAGTTTTGCGGTCGCACTCAGCATAGGTAGCCAGCTTCATATGCAAGCATCTGAGTTGCCAGCTACGCTTGATCTTGGAGGTGCTATCAATTACGCCTTAGATCATAATTATTCAATACTTCAAGCTCGTGAGCAGATTAAGCAACAAGATGGGGTAGTTCTTCAAGTTACTGCACGAGCAATTCCAAATGTCGGTGTTAATGGAGTCTATAACAAAAATAGTTCTGCTGTCTCGGAAACTTATCCACCTGAAAATAATCAATACGCAGTCCAACTACAAGCATCGCAAGTTCTGTATGCGGGTGGTGGAGTAAAAGCTTCTATTAAGTCTGCTAAATACTTAAGACAAGCTGCAGCATATGATTTAGAGTCAGTGATTAGCGACTCTTTGTTTCAGGTTCGCTCTTCGTTTTACAATGTACTCTTAGCGCGTGAAAAAACAAAAGTTCAGGAAGAGAATATTGAGTTATATACGAGACAATTAAAGGACGAGCAGAATCAATTTAAGACGGGTAATGTTTCAAATTTTGAAGTGCTGCGTGCGCAAGTTGCTCTTGCAAATCAGCAGCCGGCACTAATTGCTGCAAAGAATGATTACCGAGTAGCGCTGGAACAGTTGCGTCAAGTCTTAGGTGCTCCAGCAGGACCGACTGGAACTAACGCTGAATTTGTTCAAGTAGTTGGAACTCTCGACTATAATCCGGAAAATTATACTTTAGAATCCGCTTTAAGTAGTGCACATGATCATCGACCAGAATTGCTTAGCTTACAGGCACGTACTAATTCAGGGGAGCAAGCTGTTATTCAGGCAAAATCAACTTACTATCCAAGTGTTTCAGCTGTAGGTACCTATGAATGGGTAGGTATGGGTCTAACTCACGGAGGTAATGTTTCAGCAAATGGGTGGCTATTAGGGCTACAATCAACTTGGTCAATTTTTGACGGAAGAGCGACTGCAGGTAAAGTAAGACAAGCTAAGTCCCTGGAAGCGCAGTCACGCATTGGATTACAGGCAGAGCAGCTTGCTATTGATGTCGAAGTCCGTCAGGCGATAAGTTCCTTAGAAGAAGCAAATGAACTAGTCGTTGCCTCTAAGAAGACGGTTGAGTTGGCAGAAGAAGCGCTTCGTTTAGCGGAAGTTAGATATCATACGGGAAGTGCTACACAACTGGATGTGCTTACAAGTCAGGTTGATCTCACGAGTGCACGTATGAATGAACTTCAATCGCACTACGCTTATAGTGTTGCCTTAGCTGCTATTCATAAAGCAATAGGTGCAACAAATATTACGCTTAAGAATTAAGTATTAAGTTAAATTACAATCATGAAGGTCCGCTTATATTTAAGTATATTAGCAGGGCTTTTATTGGCTGCAGTTTCGGTTCTGTTTTATTCACCTGTGCAAACATGGTATGTAAACCATGTACTATCCAAATACCATCAAGTTGAGGGCAGTGTAGGAACCGTAGCTGCGGGGTTTAATGAAGTTGAAATAAAGAACCTGGTTCTTAAAAGAACCAATTCAGTTTTATTATTACCGCAGGTTAATTTGAAACTGCCTGTTGCATCAGCTTTGTTAAAACATGATTTACACTTTAGTCATATTGAAGCAACTGGTTGGACACTAGATTTAAGTCAGTGGACATCTAGAGACTTTGGTAATGCTAGGCGTGATTCTGTTGGCTTAGCTAAATCCGCTTTAGCGCTTAGTTTTCAAGGAATTATATCAGAGCTTTCTTTGCCCTTAGGGCTTTCGATTGATGATATAAATTTGCAAGGAGATGTGCTTTTACCTCCTGCACCTAAATCGAACGAAGTAATACGTGTTCATGTAAATTTAACTGGAGGGAATATGCAGGTGGATAAAGATGCCCACTTTGTTTTTTCCTTAATCTCTGATTCAACCGGAACAGCAGAAGTCCCTCTAGATGCAGTTAGTATTAATGGTATTTTGGATGCTCGAATGAATACGCCTCACTCATTTTCATCTATGAGTGTGCGCGTGGATGCTGCAGCACGCGGAATTAAGATTCCACTAGGTGTATCACTACAGGCAGTTTTTTCAGCAACTGAAATGCAAAACGCTGAAAAATACATATTCACGTTAAATCAAAAATCTAAGCAGCTACTAAATATCAATGCAGATTTTGCACGTTCTTCTAGTCAGCTTGTAGGTAGATGGATTCTCAATGCATCCGATGGAGATATTGAGCCATTTATTTTAGGAAGACTTATTCCGGTATTCAACTTATCTGGTCAGGGATCCTTTATAACCGATGCAGCACTTAGGAATACTCAACTAAGCGGATCTATAGAGGGTGATATTAATCATATCGGCTACATGTATAACGCACTTAGTTCTATTGGCGAAGTGCATGTAGCATCTCAGTTTGATTTATTAAGGTCCGAGTCGACACTTCGCGTTAATAAACTCGATGTGCGTGTAAGTAAATCAAAGCCAGTGTTAGAATTAACAAGCCTACAAGCTTTTGCTTTCAATAGTAAAACAGGCGAATTGCAGGTGGCGGATGTATCGAAGTCTCTTATTGGTGTTAATTTAAATGCTATGCCGCTTAATTGGTTAAAGTCGTGGCTTGGTACTTACGAGGTAAAATCAGGTGAGTTGCAGGGTAGGTGCGAGCTTGTAGCAGGTAAAGGTGGGTTAGCTTTTAACTCCGTTGATGCCGTACGTGGTTATTCTATAACTATAAGTCATCATAACCAATTTATATTAAATAATGTAGATCTCAAAAGTCCTGTGCAGGCGATTTATACGCCACAGGGTTGGCAGTTAGATTTGTCTGATGGTGCATTGCTTAACACGAAATCAGGTATTTCTTTTGCAGTTAAATGGGGCAGGCTAGCTGGTAGCGAGCAGCCGCTTAAAGTGGCTGCGCATATTGATTCAAGTATTCAATCATGGATAGACTTTTCCTATGCTCATGGGCTTATTCCGCATATTTCAAAAGAGGATGAGCCACAAGGTCGCGTGGTAGCTGACCTATCTGCTAGTCTTGGTCAGGTAAACATTAGTATACTTAAATTTAATGCAGATCATTTAGTGTTACCTAATCAGGTTGGTTCTCTACCTGATATTCAGTGTGAATTAACATTAAATGAATCCAAAGAAGGACAGATTAATTTTACTGCTCCGGTCTTTTTTTCAGATTCAAAGGATAGAACAGAACTGCTTTTTGTTGGTGAAGGAAATTATAGTGATGACCTATTTCATTTTAAGGCGCAACTTACGTCAGATCGTGTAAATCCAGTCGTTTTTGGATTAGTTAAAGGACTTGTTTTTAAAAAGACTGATGAAACAGGACCAAAACTTATACCGATAATTCAGCCACCTAGGCAGCCATTTTGGTCGGGTGTAAATGCACTTGTGGATTTTAACTTAAAAGAAGTTACAATAGCAGGAAACCCTCCAGGGCATATATCTGGTATAATCAATTGTAGTTCACAGGAGCTTAGTCTTAAGCATGTACTAATTGGTTATACGAAGTCGGGTGATATTCAACTGGATGCTAAAATTAATTTCGATCAGAAGAGTTTAAGGCCTTATGGTTTAGTCGCAGATTTCAAAACACGAGATTGGAATATTGGTTCGATTCTAAACAGTAATGATGAGTTAGCTAAACCAAGTATAGAGGGTAAATTTGATCTTGAGGCACATGTTGTAGGTCGTGGAGCTTCTTTGGATGAACTTACACAGCGTCTTCATGGTGAATGCACACTCACGAGTAAAGGTGGGTCTTTTGGAATGCTTAACACTCGATTCATGCCTAAGCTAGAGAAGGTAGGGAAACTAGATAAGACGCTTTCCTATGTTAATAGTGTGTCGGTTGCTTTAATTGGCAAAAAATTACCGGCAGATTTAACCAATACGGTAGCTGCACTAACTACATTTACGAAGACACTGTCACCACTTCGCTATGATCAGTTAAGTGTTACAATATCTCGTGATGATACACTAGACACGGAATTGAAAGATTTTACATTGATTGCTCCAGAGGTGCGTATTGGCGGCATAGGTCGAATTTCAGAATTGGAGGGTATATCTCTCATCAATCAGCCTTTAGCTATGGACTTTAGGCTAAGAGCACGCGGACATTTAGCTGAAGCACTGAAAGTAGCAGGTTTGTTAAATAGTAAAAAGCCAGATGATCTTGGCTACTTTCCTTGCACGCTTCCTGTTCAAATAATGGGAACGATAGCACACCCTGATGTAAGTGATTTCCAAGCAAAACTAGAGAAAATTGCTATGGAAAGAAGCGGAGCTGACGAATTATTAGGTAGGATTTTAGGAAATTAAGGTGTGCTTCAAAACTTGCCACCACAGTACAGGAGAGTAGCGTTTCGTGCGTGCGTTTAGTTGCTTTCTTTAAACGTCTTAATACATCCCCGATCTTTTATAAGCTAGGCCGGAGGTCTTTTTTGCCATGGCCATTTGAGATCACGATAGGACTAATAGCACTGATACGATATAAAGTAAGGGTTTTGCGTAACGATAATGTCCCTAAAAAGGGAGGGGTCATTTTGGTCGCTAATCATTTGTCGTATGTTGATCCAATACTTCTGCAAATAGCTACCCTAAGGCCTATACGGTTCATGGGGTTTGCAGCCGCAACGGAGTCATCCTTTTTTAACGCAGTCTTTAAATATGCTGGTGTTATTTTGATTTCACCCACGAAAACTGCACGTGGTATAAAATTGGCGTTAGAGGCATTAAAACGTGGTGAGTGTGTTTGTATTTTCCCTGAAGGTGGTATTTCACGTACGGGACAACTTATGAAGTTGGAGCGCGGGGTAGAGGTACTTGCGCATAAATCGGGATGTCCTGTTGTACCAGTTGTTCATGACGGAATATGGGGTTCGCTCTTTTCTTTTTCTAATAGCTGTTATCTTTTTAAAAAACCACGCTGGTCTAGACCAACGGTTCATGTCGTTTTTGGAAAACCTATCGCGGCTCACGAGTTATCGACTGAAAAACTAAGATCAAAACTTCTTGATTTAGGATGTGAAGCATTCGAAAAGAGACCATCTTTAGAAGGAAATATTGGCTATGAAGTCGCTCTATCTTTAGCGAGCAGTCCACGTAAAACAGTCATCATTGATCGTACCGCTGAAAGACGTGCAGTTTCTTCAGCGACCGTTTTGGGAGCTTCTGCAGTGTTGTCTCGGTGGATTAAAAATCAGATACCCGAAAATCGAGTTGGAGTAGTTTTACCTCCTGGACTTGGTGCCATGGTAGCAAACATCGCTATTGTTTGGGCGGGTAAGGTGCCAGTGAATTTGAATTTCACGGCGAGTAACAGTTCTAATCAAATAGCTCTGGAGCTAAGCGGTGTAAAAACGGTTATCTCGGCTGAGATAATGAAGCAGAAGCTACCTGATTTTCCATGGCCTGAAAAAACCGTGGATCTAAAATCGTTTCTGTTGAAATCAGATGCGAAAAAGAAAATCGCACTCTGGGTCATCGCTGCATGGATTTTACCCTCAAAGCTGATTACTCGACTATTAGACTTAGAATCAAGCGGTGATAGAAAAGAAGCGATACTTCTATTAACAAGCGGGAGTTCCGGTGAGCCAAAAGGTGTAATTCTCTCCCATAGAAATGTCTTAGCAAATGCAGAGCAGATATCATCGCTATCTATACTTCCCGAATCACGTACGATACTTGGTTGTTTGCCTCTATTTCATAGTTTTGGATTAAACGTAACCTTATGGTACCCACTCCTAAGAGGCTGTGGATTGGTTACGGTACCAAGTCCTTTGGATACACGTCGTATGATTGATTCGGTACATGAAGAAAATATTACCGTACTTGTGGCGGCTCCTACTTTTTTACGTCCTATCCTTAAAAAAGCACATCCAAGAGAATTGAAATCGCTTGAATTAATTGTATCAGGTTCGGAGAAGCTACCTCTTGATTTAAAAGAGCAATTTTTAAAACAATTTCATTTAGATATATTAGAGGGTTATGGACTAACAGAGACTTCACCAGTAACGAGTGTTAATCAGCCTCATCCGCCGAGCGTAACTCGTACCGGCAGTTTTCAAGCGGGTAAAAAATCGGGTAGTGTAGGCCGCTTAATGCCCGGTATGACTATTCGTTTAGTTGATCCAAACACACTACAAGAGGTGCCTACAGGTTCGCAGGGACTTATTTGGCTAAAAGGCTCAAATGTCTTTGAAGGATATTTACGTGATCCAATTAAAACAAAACAAACGATTGTAGATGGATGGTTTCACACCGGAGATTTGGGAGTTTTAGATGAAGATGGATTTTTAACGATATCGGGAAGATTGTCTCGTTTCTCTAAAGTAGGTGCAGAAATGGTTCCGCATGGATTGGTTGAGCAGTGTATTATGCAGAGTTTAGGTCTTACTGAGAGTGAAGAAACTGCACTTGTCGTTGTTGGAGTACCTGATTCTGCTCGTGGTGAGCAGTTGGTCATGGTTACGACACTCAACTTGAATCTTGATGAAGTGCGACTAGCACTATCGAAAACGGATTTAACCCATCTCGCCTATCCTAGGCGAATTATACAGGTAGAGAAGATACCACGGCTAGGATCTGGAAAATTAGATATTTCAGCCTGTATGAAATTGGCTAAAGACTAGGCATAAAAAAGGCTTGGAAGTTAAGTGCCTCCAAGCCTTGAAAGAAAAAATTACGTTTTAATTTAACGTACGACGCGAGCACTGCCACCGCCCATAACTTTTTCAACTTCCTTTTGGTTGACCATAGAAGTGTCACCTGGAGTTGTCATTGCTAGAGCGCCGTGAGCTGCACCGTATTCAACTGCTTTTTGAGCATCACCTGTTGATAAGAATCCATAGATGAGGCCTGAAGCAAAACTGTCACCGCCGCCAACACGGTCGAGAATTTCTAGCTCTTTATACTGACGGCTTTCATGGAATTTACCGTTGTAGTAGCAGATAGCGCTCCAGTCATTTACTGTGGCTGTAATTACCTTACGTAAGGTTGTTGCAGCTACTTTGAAATTAGGGAATTCACTTACTGCCTTCGTGATCATCTTCTTGAAAGCTTCGGTTTCGATGTGGCTTAAGTTTGCATCGGCACCTTCAACTTCAAATCCAAGAGAAGCGGTGAAATCTTCTTCGTTACCGATCATAACATCGACGTAACGAGCGATCTCGCGGTTTACTTCCTGAGCTTTCTTTAGACCACCGATACTCTTCCATAAGGAAGGACGATAGTTTAGGTCGTAGCTTACGATAGTACCGTGTTTTTGAGCTGCTTTAACAGCTTCGATCGTAATCGCAGCCGTGGATTCAGAAAGCGCTGCAAAGATACCACCAGTATGTAACCAACGTACGCCAAGTTTACCAAAGATATGGTCCCAATCGAAATCGCCTGGCTTTAATTGGCTTGCTGCTGTGTTGCCACGGTCAGGAATACCTACAGCACCGCGGATACCAAAGCCACGCTCTGTGAAGTTAAGTCCATTACGTACGGAGCGGCCAATGCCATCGTCTGCACGCCATTTGATGAAGTCTGTATTTACTCCACCTTGCATGATGAAGTCTTCAACTAAACGACCTACATCGTTTTCAACGAATGCGGTACACACGGATGTGCGTAAGCCGAAACATTTTCTTAGACCGCGAGCGACATTATATTCGCCGCCGCCTTCCCAGACTTTGAATTCACGCGCAGTGCGGATTCGGCCCTCGCCTGGATCTAGGCGGAGCATGATTTCGCCGAGAGAGATCTCGTCAAAAGTGCAAGTGTTAGCAGGTTTTATTTTTAGGCTCATGGGTGAAAAATATTATAATCCGATTCCAGCAAGAATGAAAACTACCGCTGAAGCTGCAAGACAGTAGAAACCAAAAAAGCTCCAACGTCCTTCTGTTAAGAAACGCGATAAAAGTTTAAGGGCAAATAAGCCAGCTATGAAACTAGCGACCATGCCAATAAGACCTGGCGAGATCATTTGGGAGAGATGCACCGAGGCAGGTAGTTGAGACTTAAGTTTTAATAATCTTAAAAATTCACGTCCAAGCACTGCTGGCGTTAAAACGAAAGCTAAGAGAAAACTAAATGCTTCAGATGCTTGGCGGCCACTGCCTAGTATCAGTCCAATCGATATCGTACCACCAGACCGTGAAAATCCGCGAAACGGAAGGCTAAGGCCTTGAACTAGTCCCATCGCCAAAGCGCTTGGCATAGTTACGGCTTGGGTTTCTTTTGATTCCTTTGAGAAATAGGCAGCAATGAAAATAAAAATACCCGCAGCGGCTAGGGCAGTACCAACTAACGGTAGTTGACCAAAGAGTTCTTCTATTTGGCCAGACCCTGTGTTTTTAAGAAATAATTTCTCAATTAATTTCATTAAGCCTAATCCAATAATCCCTGTCAGAGCGGTAGCTAAACCTGCATGGATTATTGTTCGAACGATTTGACCTGTACTTTGGAAATAACTCTTAAGCCATGCTTTCCAGAAATAAAGCAGTACAGCGAACATGGTTCCTGTATGAAGCATCACGAGCAAGAAGGTTGCTTCAGGGCTTGAGGGGTTTATCCCCATGAGTTTCTCAGCGACAATAACGTGCGCTGAGCTAGAAACAGGTAGTAGCTCGGCTGCGCCTTGCACCAACCCAAGGATGATGATTTGCAAGAGGCCGATAGGCATAGTGCTAATTAAACAACAACTTGCTTTAAGTCAGCTTTAGCCCAGGTCTTCTGACCACACTCAACGGCTAGTTCGTTGAAAGCTTCAACTTCGGCATCGGTGAATAGAAGTCCACCTGCTGCTTGTGTTTTCTTTCCGAACTCAGCTTCAGGTTGTCCTGGTAGCATGACGTTTTCATTGCCATGACCTAGAATATCCTGAATGACTGCTTTTAGATTCTGAGTTTGGTTACGGCCTTTAGCAAAAGCGCCTGAGCTGATTGCGTCTGGATGAATGATTTGGAAGAAGAAAGCACAGGAGTGCTTTTCATCACCATCAGCCCAGCGACTACGAAGAGTTGGAAGTGATCCACCAATCATACCGCCTACTAATTCATTAATAAGAGATAGGCCGTATCCTTTGTGTGCACCGAACGGTACTAATGAAACTGCTGCATTAGCATCGGTTGTTGGTTTACCGTCTTTATCAACGGCTGCATTTGGAGGGAGTGGTTTACCTTCACGCTTTAATTGTTGAACGCGTCCCATTGCGATAACCGAAGTAGCCCAGTCGATTACGATTGGGAAACCAACAGCATCGGTTGTTGGGAAGCCCCAGCTATGAGGGTTTGTTCCTAGTGTAGGAAACTTGCCGCCAAAAGGTACAACCTCAGCGAGTGCAGCTGTACAATTGGTATAAGCGATGTAACCCTTTTTTGCTGCTTCCATCACATAGCCACCACCCCAGAGATAGTGGAAAGCATTGTCTACGGAAACGGTACCAACACCGTATTGGTCTGCTAATTTCATAGCAGCGTCCATAGCGCGGTAAGCAGTTGATTGGCCTAATTTTTTATTCGCATTCCAAACTTTAACCGCTGGGAAGCGTGTTGGTTTTTCTTCAATTGCAGCACCAGGTACACAACCTTTCGAACCGCTACCAAAAAGATGATCTAAGTGGAGCGCTTTAAGTCCATTGTGTGTACGGATTCCGTGACGGGAAGCTTGTGCACAGAAGCGTGCACCTTCAGCTGCTTCATCAGCTAAGTAACCACGTTTGCGGTAGGCAGCTTCGATGAGGCTGTTATGAAGTGATTCTGGAACTACATTAAAGGATTCTGGCATGGTAAGATAAAGTTAGACTTATTTGAGGTTAGCTTGAGCGTGAGGAGCTTTACCTGCTAAGAATAATGTTAGGTTTTCTACAGCACAGGTTGCTTGACGTTGTACGGATTCGTACGTGCGTGAACCGATATGTGGAGTGATGATACAATTTGTTAAACCTAAGAGTGGGTGATTCTTCTGAGGTGGCTCTTCATCTAATACGTCAGTGCAGTAAGCAAAGAGTGGGTTGGCTTTAAGTACTTCCACCATAGCTGCTGTTTCAACGAGTTCACCGCGTGCACAATTTACAATGATCGCTTCTTTCTTCATGAGCTTGAGCGAGTCTTTGTTGATCATGTGACGGGTTTCATCACTGAGGTTTGTGTGAAGAGAAATAACGTCTGCTATTTTGAAAATTTCTTTCAAATCTGTATAACGCTTAACACCGAGTTCTGTTGTTAAGGTTTCTGGCCAGTAAATATCATAGCCAACTACGTTCATACCGAAAGCTTTAGCGCGAATTGCGACTTCTTTACCGATACGACCAAGTCCGATTATAGCGATTGTCTTACCTGCGATTTCGTGACCGGTGAGACGTTTCCATTCACCTTTTGCAACAGCATTAGCCGAAGCAATGAGGTGACGTACGGATGCGAGCATTAACGTGAATGTGTGTTCTGCTACGGTCGTGTGATTAACGCCAGGAGTAAAAAGAACTGGAATTTTGTATTCAGTAGCACACTTAACATCGATTTTATCTAAACCGATTCCGTACTTGCTGATTACTTTTAAGCGAGGAAGTGACTTTTCGATAACCGCACGTGTGATTGCGTCATCGCCGCAAAGGAATGCGTCGAATTGGCCAGCAAGTTCTAACATTTTTGATTCAGGGAGTGGTCCGCGTTCGCGTACAACTTCAACGCCTGATTTTTGGAGAAGTTCGTGATGAACTCCTGGTGTATCTTGAAAGGAAGTGGTGGTGAGAAGAACACGTGTCATGGGAGGTTTTATTCAACTGTTTTAAGGTGCTTTTGAAAAGTATATTTATACCTGTTTTCTGGACAGTATAGTTACTCTGGCGGTTGTAAAAAAAACAAAAAGCCGATCCTGGTATAAAATTACCTAAGTTAAGTTGACTAAAGAGGTTGGAATTATGCCTATTTTTGGCTTACTTTATTCGGATATATGAAACGCCACTTAGCTGCTACGCGTGCACTAACGAGACTCTTAGGTAAAAAGCTTGTGAAAACCGATGAGGATTCTCTGATCGCAGCTTCATTTGATGGCAGTAAATTAGCATTTAAGCCAGAGGCGGTCATCACTCCAAAGAAGACTGAGGATATTAGTAAGGCTCTTAAATTAGCTAATAAATACAGGGTGCCTTTTACTGTTCGTGGTAGAGGTACTTCGCTTACGGGGTCCGCATCTCCGGTGCGTGGTGGTTGGGTTTTAGATATGCTTTCGTGGAATTCGATTTCAATCGATTCTGATGTAGGATTAGCAAAGGTTGGACCGGGTACAAATGTAGCTGAAATTCACCGCCAAGCCGAAGCCTTGGGATGGTTTTATCCGCCTGATCCTGCCTCTAAAGAATATTGCACAATCGGTGGTAATATAGCCTGTAACGCAGGAGGAATGCGCGGAGGAAAATACGGAGTTACGAGGGACTTTGTGTTATCACTGAAAGGGTTTTTACCGACGGGGGAATATGTCGAGTGGGGAACCCCAACACGCAAATATTCAGCTGGTTTTAATTTAAGAGATTTGTGGATAGGTTCAGAGGGAATGCTAGGTGTTATTACGGAAGCAACGCTTCGTCTCGTACCAAAACCAGAAGCGACTTGGACCCTACTCTTGTCGTATAAAAATGAAGTAGGTGCTTTTGAAGCAGTGCAGGATTTATTTGCTTCACGTCTTCAGCCCTCCATTTGTGAATTTTTGGATCGCTACTCGGTTATGTGTGCTGAGCGAGCAACGGGTAAGACTGTGTTTAAGGGGCAATCAGGCAGACCAGTCGTGCTTCTTGAATTTGCAGGCTCAGGTGCGGAACTCAAAGGGCTTAAGTCCCGGGTTTTGGCTTGGGCTAAAAAGCATGCCCTCGCATACCGAGTAGCTGAATCTGAACAAGAAGTTGAGGAATTATGGAAAGTTAGACGTAAGTGTTCAGGTGCGATGTTCGAACTTGGGGATGCAAAACTAAATGAGGATATCGTGGTGCCTATGAGACAGTATGGCGCATTTATATTGTTTCTTGATAAACTCAGAAAGACATCGAAATTATCTATCCCTACCTTTGGGCACCTAGGGGATGGTAACTTGCATGTTAACATCATGTACCATTCTGCTATAAAAGCTGAATGTAAGGCAGCAGAAAAAGCTGTTAACTCATTGATGAACAAGGTTGTACAACTCGGAGGTGCTATCTCTGGTGAACACGGTATTGGTCTCGCTAAAACACCCTTTTTAAGGATTCAACACCGCAAGGCTCAGGTGCAAGCCATGTGGAATATTAAGAAAGCATTAGACCCTCAGTTGATCCTAAATCCGGGCAAAATGTTTGATATTTTTGAGGTGTGGAAACACAAGAAATTGGCGATTAAATTACCCTGGGATCATAAGTGATATAAGTTATTAATTATTAAATAATTAATCAATTTTTGGTGAACTGTTCAGTAGGGGTTATTTAAACCCGCATCGAGAAGTACTGCTAGCCTTGACAAGGCTTGCTGGCGTTGGGTAGTTTATACAACTCAATCAAACTCACTTAATTTAAGAAGTGGGCCCTTCGGCCCGCTTTTTTTTTCCACTTTTTTAACACATCACCCATGAGCAGCGAAATACTTTCCGTTCTCGAATATATGGAGAAAGAAAAGGGCATTCCACGTGTCGACATGATCGCCACGATTACGAATGCACTCAAAACTGCCGCCCAAAAGGGTGTAAGTTCAGGCCAAGAGCTTAAGATTGAGATCAATCCTAAGAACGGCCAACTCCATGCATGGTGTATCCTTAAGGTTGTTGATTCAGTCAGCAATCCTCGCATGGAAATCCATGTTGAAAAAGCACAAGCACTTAAGCCAGGTGCTGTGATTGGTGATATTATCGAAAAAGAAATCGATCCATCCTCCTTAGGTCGTATTGCTGCTCAAACAGCTCGCCAAGCAGTGATGCAACGTCTTCGTCAGTTTGAAAAAGATCGTATCTATGATGATTTCAAAGATCAGATCGGTAACATTGTAACAGGCACCGTTCGTCGCCGTGAGCGCAATGATATCTACATCGATTTAGGTAAAGCTGAAGCGGTCATGCCTGGTAAAGAGCAGATGCCTGGTGAAGAATTTCAACCAGGTGATCGTATTCGTACGCTACTGTTAGAAATCGAAAGTACGCCACGCGGACCAGAAATTATTTTAAGCCGCGCTTCTCCAAAATTTGTACGCCGTTTATTTGAGTTAGAAGTAACTGAAATTGCAGACGGTACAGTAAAGATTGAAGCATTTGCTCGTGAACCAGGTTACCGCACAAAGATTGCAGTAACGAGTGCAGATCCAAAAGTTGATCCAGTAGGAGCTTGCGTTGGATCTCGTGGTGCACGTGTTAAAACGATCGTTCGTGAATTAGCCGGTGAAAAGATTGATATCATCAAGTACTTTGCTGATCCACGTGAAATGGTCATCGAAGCATTAAAGCCTGCGGTTCCTCGTGATATTACGCTCGATGAAAAAAATCACCGTATCTTGCTAAAAGTAGCAACGGATGATCTTGCAGTAGCGATTGGCCGTAAGGGTCAGAACGCTCGTCTGACATCCCGCTTACTTGGTTGGAGATTAGACATCGAAGAATTTAAAGCAGCAGGTGATGATCCACGCGGTAACGCTGTTTCACTGCTTGTTAAAGCTTTCGAACTTGATCCGATTATTGCGGGTCGTCTTGTCGACATGGGAATTAATTCTCCTGCCGCATTCGAAGGTGTTGCTGCCGAAGACTTAGTCGGAGGCGGTTTCACAGAAACAGAGGCACAAGAAATTATTGTACGTGTAACACCGTAATTTCTCTTAAACGTAAATTTAAACACACCACTGATTAAAATATAAATGAGTATCCGTATCCACGAGCTAGCTAAGCGCCACAACATGGAGGGCAAGGACATGTTGGCATTGCTCAAAGAACGTGGCTATGTCTCAGCTGATACGAAGTCAGTTTCTAGCACGGTCAGTAAGATTTACGAAGAAGAGGTAGAAAAAGAATTTGCTCAGAAGGCGAAAGAAAAAGCTGAGAAAGAGGCGAAAGAAAATCCACCAAAGCCAGTAGAAGAAGCTCCAATTTCGAAGCCTCGTATGCCAGCTGGTGCTTTTGTTAAGTCAGCTCAAGATATCGTACGCGAAAAGGAAGCTATTGCTGCAGCAAAGGCCGCAGAGAAAGCTGCAGCAGCTGTAGAAAAAGCACCAGTAGCACCAATTAACGCTCCTGCTGTAAAAGTACCTGCAACTACTTCAGTAGTTAAAGCACCTCCAGCTCCTGTGGCTCCTCTTAGTGTGCCACCAGTAAAAGCTGCTCCTCCGCTTCCTCCAGTAGTTGAAGCTCCAGTACGCGCTGCTTCGCCAAAACCACTTCCAGTAATTCCAGTAACAAAGGCACCGGTTAAAGCACCCGTATCTGCTCCAGAGCCTGTCAGTCAGCCAGCAAAAATTGCTATTCCAACGGTTTTACCTAAACCCGTTGAAACACCAAAAGCTCCTGTAGACGCTTCGATTTCGGCTCCACCGTCCTTACCAACTGCTAAGATCCCTTCGGTTGCTCCTAAGACTTTTACGCCTCCTGCTGCTCCTGCTTCCGTTGGTGCTGCTACCGTTACTGTTTCGGGTGACGTGAAGATGATTCACTTCAAGCCTCCAGTGATCGTTCGTGATTTCGCAACAGTTCTAGGGCTTCGTCCGTTCCAATTAATTTCGGAACTGATGCAGATGGGTATTTTCGCATCCATTACACAGTCTTTAGATGAAAATGTAGCTTCTAAGGTTGCAGAAAAACACGGCTTCTTACTCGAAGTTAAGCACCGTGGTGATGCTACATCACAGCAACAAGCACAGAAGGACCGCGAAACAAAGAAAAAGCCAGTCCAAGAGGATGAGGCAAAGAATTTAGAACCACGTCCACCAGTTGTCTGTATCTTAGGTCACGTTGACCATGGTAAGACGTCACTTTTAGACGCAATTCGCAAAGCAGACGTTGCTGCTGGTGAAGCGGGTGGAATTACCCAGCACATTGGTGCTTATCAAATCGAATTTAATAATCGCAAGATTACGTTCCTCGATACTCCAGGTCACGCTGCCTTTACTAAGATGCGTGCTCGTGGTGCTTCGGTAACGGATATTGCTATTCTTGTCGTTGCTTCTGATGACGGTTTCATGCCTCAGACAGATGAAGCATTAGACCATATCAAAAATGCTAAAGTAACGCTCATTGTTGCTGTCAACAAGATGGACGTGAAGGGTGCAAATTTAGATCAGGTAAAAAATCAGATGCAGCAGCGCTCAATCGCTCCTGAAGACTGGGGTGGTGAAACAATCACTGTTCCTGTTTCAGCGATCAAGGGCACAGGTATCAATGAATTACTTGAAATGATTTTACTTCAAGCAGATGTGCTTGAACTTAAGGCTAATCCAAATGCAGATGTTTCTGCTATCGTTATTGAGTCGCAAGTGGATGTAGGTCGTGGACCACTTGCTACTTTAATTGTACAGCGTGGAACTCTCCGAGTTGGTGATGCTTTAGTCTCAGGACCAAATTGGGCACGTGTTCGTGCTATGTTTGATGACCAAGGTAAAGCAATCAAAGAAGCGCCTCCAGGAACTCCAGTTCGTGTTATCGGTTGGTCAGGTACTCCAGAGAGTGGTGCTCTAGTAAAAGCTGTTAAGAATGCTCGTGAAGCTGAAAAGCTAGCGGAAGAAGAAGAACAGCGCTTAAAGAAAACCTCTGCCGTTAATAATCCAAGCCCAACAGACGTATCTGTTGAACAACTTTTTGCTAATATCGCAGCTACACAAGCTCGTGTATTAAAGCTCATCATTAAAACAGACGTATTCGGCTCTGCGGAAGCAGTACGTAATGTGCTTGATGGAATTAAATCTAATAAGGTAAGTCTCGAAATTGTATCTGCTGATGTCGGTCTTATTACTAAGAACGATGTATTAATGGCAGGAGCAGCTGGCTCTGTTATTGTTGGCTTTAATACAAAATTAGAAAACGGTGTAACCTCCGTTGCTAAACATCACGGCGTACGTATCGAAACATATGATATCATCTATGAATTAGCTGATAAAGTACGTGAGATGATGGCTGACCTACTTGATCCTGACTTAAAGGAATTAAAGTTAGGTGCTGCAGAAGTACGTGCTACATTCCCATTAGCCAAAGGCTTTGTTGCTGGTTGCTTGGTCACGGAAGGTAAGATTACACGTAATGCAATGGCTCGTTTACGCCGTGGTCGTGAAATCGTATACCAAGGCAAAGTCGGAACACTTAAGCGCTTCAAGGATGATGCTAACGAAGTTAGAGCAGGACTTGAATGCGGTATCAAACTCGACGAATTTAATGGTTATAAAGTCGGCGATGTTATCGAGTGTTATGAAGTTCAAAAGGTTAGAGCTTCGCTCTAATCATGAAGAACATAACCACTTTTTAACTGGTTGATATTATGTCAAACCGTACGGTTCGCATCAATGAGCTCCTTCAACGTGAGTTAAGTGATATTTTAAGAAAAAAATATCAAGCGGAGTCCGTTGCTATGACGATCACGGAAGTGCGTGTTGCACCTGATTTAAGAGATGCAATCGTCTTTGTATCAATTGTGGGAGATGAAACCTATGCAGAGGAACGTCTGCGTTGGTTAAGAAAACAAGCCTTTGATATTCGTGAAGAGATTAGTAGAAGAATCGTTCTTAAATTTCTTCCAAAGTTTGATTACCGTTTAGACTTATCGGTAGATCGCGGAGTAAGGCTTCTAAGTATTTTGGATGAAATTGATAAAGAAGACGCGAAACGTCACGCATCGGATAAGAAGGAGGATAAGTCGTGAGCGAGGTTTTCTATCCTGAATTTAAAGAACTTTTTTCTAAGCTAATAAAATCCCTCACAGGTAAGCATGTTGCTGTTGTGGGGCATGCTAGACCAGATGGTGATTGCATCGGATCACAGGTAGCACTCGCTCGAGTTTTAAGATCTGTTGGAATTAATGCGGTATGTGTAAACGCAGATCCAATTCCTCGTCGTTTACAGTATTTAACGAAGGAAGAAACTTTTTTAAATCTAGAGGATATACTAAAGCAGAAGGTATCCTATACGGTTATATTTGTAGATTGTGCTGATCATGCGCGTGTTGGTGAGCGTTTGAAAGCTCAGTTCCCACATGTGGAAGCGTGTATCGATCACCACATGTCCAATCGCAGTTATGCTACGGTTAATATTGTGGATAGTCATTCTGCTGCGACCTGCGAAATCTTAGCAGGAATGTTTTTTGATTTAGGATTAGCGGTAGATGCAATTACAGCTCAGGCTCTGTTTACAGGTATCCTTACCGATACGGGTCAATTTAGATTTAACTCAACCTCACGCCGCTGCTTTGTATTATCCGGTGAATTGGTTGCACGCGGAGCATCTCCTGTTCAAGCGGGCTACGAACTCTTTTCAAGAGAGTCCTTAGGTAAAATGAATTTACTCAAGAGATTTCTTAATTCTCTAGAGATGCACTGCTCAGGGAAAGTATGTATTGGTGTTTTGCCAGTCGGTATCTTTCAAGAGACATCAACATCTGCTGAAGATACAGAGGGCTTGGTGGACTACGCTCGTTGTATAGACGGGGTACTAGTGGGTGTCTTAGTTGAAGAGAGGTTGGGAGGAGGAAGAAAAGCAAGTTTGCGCTCCGATGATCCACGTTACCGTTTGGATTTAGTTGCAGCTCAATTTAATGGCGGTGGCCATGCTTGTGCAGCTGGGCTTAACTTACCTGCTGAAGAGGCCCAAAATTTTATCAAGCGCTTGGTAGAAGCGTTAGCTATTCGTATTGACGAAGTAGAAAAGCAAAAAAAGAACATCCCTTAAGTTTTATGCTTATTCCTCAAAAAGAACTTGATGGAGTACTCCTTGTGGACAAACCACGTGATCATACCTCACATGATGTTGTTGCACGTCTTCGTGGTAAACTTCGCACAAAACGCATTGGTCATGCAGGAACGCTAGATCCTATGGCCACAGGCCTCTTGGTTGTCTTGATAGGTAAATCAACGCGTCTGTCTCAGTATTTGATGGGTGTCGATAAAGAGTACGAAGGTACAATCGAACTCGGTAAGGTTACAGACTCTCAAGATTTAGATGGTCAAGTGATGGAGACACGTCCTGTACCTCAATTCACGGAAGATCAAATTAAGCAGGCAATGAAGACTTTCTTGGGGGATCAGTATCAAACGCCTCCGATGTATTCAGCTATCAAAATAGATGGAGTACCACTTTATAAGATGGCTCGCCGGGGTGAAGAAGTAACACGTGAACCGCGTTTTATTCGTGTGGTCAGTTGGGATATGTTAAAATTCACTACACCCCATATTGATTTTAGAGTTCGTTGTACTAAGGGCACGTATGTAAGAACACTAGCTCACGACTTAGGGCAGAAGCTGGGTTGCGGAGCCTGTTTATCAGCTCTTCGCAGAACGGGATCTGGCACGCTAAAAATCGCTCAAGCTTTAACCTTGGAAGAGATAGAGAGCCTATCCATTCCAGAGATTGAAAAGAGGCTCGTACCAGCCCATGTTGCTGCACCTTCTCAATTAATCGCGTGAAATCATGCTATCGTTTGATTCCATAGATAGTTTTTCTCTTAAGGAGAGACCACTCTTTGTTGCGATAGGTATTTTTGACAGCGTACATCTAGGACATAGAGAAGTAATTAAGACGGCATGTCTTGAAGCTAAGCAGGTAAATGGTCTTGTTGTTGTACTAACCTTTAGACCACATCCGAGTCGTTTATTTAGACCTACTGTGCCAACGCTCATGATGCAAAATGTGGCGACACAAGCACAGTTACTTTCGCAGATTGGTGTAGATGCTGTCGTTGTACATCCATTCTCTCTCGAGTTTGCTCAAATTGAAGCGAAAGATTTTCTTCCTTGGCTTAAAGCAAAGTGGAAAAATTTATCAGGCGTTTTTGTGGGTGAAACGTGGCGCTTTGGAACGGGTAGATCTGGAGGTGTTGATTTACTCAAAGCTTCGGCAAAAGAATTGGGCATTCGTATAAGCGCGATTCCCTCTGTCATGATTGGCGGAGCACCGGTTAATTCTACGCGTATTCGTAGTCTTTTGCAGTCAGGGGAAATTGGAGCTACTCAACCGCTCCTAGGCTATCATTATTTTTCGGTAGGTAAGGTTGAGTCAGGTAAAAAGTTAGGTCGTACAATTGGATTCCCTACGTTGAATATACTCTACGATCCTGAACTAAGACCAAGGCTTGGTGTTTATGCGGTAAGAGTCTCTGCCAAGGGTGTAACACTCCCAGGAGTTGCTAATTATGGACTTAGACCAACGGTAGAAAAAACAACGGATCCTAAATTAGAAACGCACATTTTAGGTAATCAACCCTGTCCGTTTGATTATGGTGATACGATCACTGTCGAGTGGATCGAATTTTTAAGACCTGAAATGAAGTTTAATTCCTTAGATGAACTTAAGCTTCAGATCGCAAAAGACGTTGACTCAGCACGAGGAGTGTTCGGCATAATAGGGTAAATGATTACCCCTATTCTTGGCATTGATCTTGGTGGAACTAAAATTGAAGGTGCTTTTATAGATCCATCCAGACCTGAGAAGGCACTGGCTCGTCTAAGACTCCCAACAGAGTCTGTTAAGGGTTATGATCATGTCCTTTCACAGATCGTTTGCGTTGTTGAAGCTTTAGAGAAGGAGTCAGGTTTAAAGCGTCCTTCTAAAATTGGCATTGGAACTCCAGGAGCAATAGAGCCATCAACGGGATTATTAAAAAATTCAAATACCCTGTGTCTTAACAAACAACCGATCAAAAAAGATCTCGAGCGGTTATTAGGTACACAAGTTGAGATTGCCAATGATGCTAACTGTTTTGCTCTCGCAGAAGCCGTTTTCGGTGCAGCTAAGGGACAAAAAAATGTGGTAGGACTTATTCTTGGTACAGGCGTAGGTGGCGGTGTTGTTATAGATGGGAAAGTAATCAATGGCTTGCATGGAATCGCGGGTGAGTGGGGGCATAATCCGATGAATGGAGAAACCACACTTTGTTACTGCGGTCACCGTGGATGTGTTGAAGGAGTATTCAGTGGACCTGCCTTAGAGCGTTTTTATCACGAGCAATCAGGGAAAGTCGCACGGCTTCCAGAAATTGTTAAATTAGCCGCAGAAGGAGATGCTAAAGCTATGGCTACCTTAGATAGACTTGTAATAAAGTTTGGTGAAGCAATTGCGGTCATAATTAATATACTTGATCCGGATGCTGTCGTCATAGGTGGCGGTGTAGGAAATATAGATTTACTCTATACACCTAGAGCTAGGGCAGAGGTGCTCTCTCATGTGTTTAATCCAGAAGTTCGCACACAATTTTTAAAACCAACACTTGGTGATAGTGCAGGAGTTTTTGGTGCAGCATCACTTACTCTGTAAGGTGTAAAGAGAGGATGTCTTAAAAAAGACTGATATTCGTTACCTTACTAATAGGTTAAAATATCAATAAAACGTATATTATATGTTGATTTTAGATAAAATTGATCCTAAATATCAATAAAACATATAAAATGAACTACTTAATTAAAGATGCACAACAGTTAGGACCTTTAATTAAAGCTTTTCGTAAAGATAGCGGGTTAACCCAACAACACGTAGGTCAAAAGTCAGATTTGAGGCAAAACGCAGTCTCTTTGATTGAATCAGATGCAGGAGCTTCCTCGGTGGAACGGCTCTTTAAATTACTACAAGCATTAGACCTAGAGGTGATGATTCGGAGGCGCGGGGAGCGCTGAGGTTGGTCTAATAATTACGTAATATGTTATTATTACGTAGCTTATGGTGCTCGGGACAGGACTCGAACCTGCACGCCTTACGGCACACGCACCTCAAGCGAGTGTGTCTACCAATTCCACCACCCGAGCAATAAGTTATGGAAGGTTTACTAAGAGAGAATGTGCCTAGGATGTCGAGCTTTGAGTCTAAGCCTTTTTTGAGTATCTTTTAACTCGCAATCACGTTGGTCAGGATAAACAACTAATCTCAACCCCATGAATAATACCCCAATTAAGCGTAGTGAGTTTATTTCAAGTGTTGGCGTGGCTGCGTTAGGACTTTTCGGAGCACAGTCTGCATCTGCTCAAACGCTTAACAGTGAAAAGAAAAAACTTCCGCCTGCGAAGATGTATGTGGGGCATCAGCATGATCACTCTGCTGCTACTTTAAAAGTGTTAGCTGCACTCGGGGTTAAGAATATCTGCAGCGGCCTGCCTGCAAGACGTATGGGAGCTGAGTGGTCGGTGGATGGACTTGTTCGACTAAGAAGACATGTAGAGTCATTTGGAATAAAGTTAGACGCAGTGCCTCTTCCTATTTCTTCAAGCCCCGTAGCAAAGGCAGAATATCCTGAAATATTTTTAGATAAAGGTGCAGCCAGAGATAAAGCGATAGATGAAATTTGTGAAATGATCCGTAACGCTGGGAAAGCAGGTATTCCCATGTTGAAATATAATTTTACGTATCTGGGAGTAGTGCGCACAGGTAAAGTAAAAGGCCGTGGAGGTGCGATTGATCCTAATTTTGATTTTTCGAAAATTAAGCCGAGTGCTGCAGTTACCATTGCTGGACAAATCAGTGCGGAAGAAAACTGGTCGAGAATCGAATATTTTCTAAGTCGTGTAGTACCTGTTGCTACAGAGAATAAAGTAAAGTTGGCACTTCATCCAAACGATCCAGGTCTATTACAAGATAGGCCTTATCTAGGGATTTACGCCGTACTAAGTTCTGTGGAAGGTTTGAAACGCTTCGTTGATACCCATGCAAGTCCTTATCATGGACTTAATTTTTGTCAGGGTACGATATGCGAAATGCTTAAAAATCCGAACGAAGAAATTTTAGA
>Ga0316228_1001439_pt1 | contig 24578 bp, 30 predicted proteins | sample TBH18021metaG_FD_206005 | JGI IMG/M metagenome (GOLD analysis project Ga0316228, IMG submission 206005) | Freshwater microbial communities from Trout Bog Lake, Wisconsin, USA - TBH18021 | ecosystem: Environmental > Aquatic > Freshwater > Lake > Hypolimnion/Profundal zone | place: USA: Wisconsin... | reverse complement strand
AGCTGACCACCTAATTGTGCTGTTTGATAATTATATTTGTTATTGATAAATTTTCTTAATTCTTCAGCTTGTTTTACATTCATTGGTTTAACAGCACCGTTTTCATCTAAAAGACCAGCACGTTGCATATAAGTTTTAATTCCAGACTGCAAATTCTTTTCTTCTGTATAAGTAAAATTTTCATCTTTATTAAGAAAATCATCAAATTTTTCAATAGTTACAGGTTTGTCACCATGTACTTTTTCGGCTTCTTTATAAAGATTTTGACCTTCTTTAATCCATTTTTGATGACCTTCTTCAAGACCACTTTTAATAGTTTTACCTATTGCCATTTTGTCTGCGCCTTCTTCTGGAGTGCCATATCTAACGACAGTTCCACCTGAATCGGCTGTTATTTTTTCAAAATGATTATTTAAAACAGTTTTTTCGTGATTGATTTGTTGTGTAATTCCAGTAGCATACGGCCCTTGATCTGCTTTAGAAGTAATTAACTGAGCGCTTGCTTCTTTTGGATTTCCCTCTAATGCAGATTGTCTAATTGATTTCATTCCAACATCACGAAGCACTTGCTCTCTTTCAGACAAGTTTTCTGCTGTTGGTTTAGCGGTTGGCATAGGTGGATTTTCTTCAGGAACAGAAATATTTCCTGTTTTTTCCATATTTGCAATTGATTCATTTGCTGATTTTTCAACAGGTAATTGTTCAATTCCTTTTTGCTGAAATTGTTTATTAAGCTGTTCTGCTGCTGTAGGTTGTTCAGCAAGATTCTCTGGTGCAATTTCAGGTTTACCGAGTGTTGGCTCTACACGCTCAGTTAAACCTTTCTTTGCTGCAAACTGTTCTTCTAATGCTGATGTTGTTTTACCAGCACCTTTAAGTAATCCTGCGCCTTTCATAACGCCAGGTATTGCAATTAAATTAACAAAAGTATCAACGTCAGATTTTGGTAAGCCCGTTTCTTCGGCTATCTTATCAACGCCTTTTTCAACGTTTTCACCTACATAGCCCATTACTTTGGTAAGCAATGCGTCTTTATAATCTTTGCTATTTACATCAACACCAAATCGGCCTGCAATATCAGGCGTTAGCGCTTCGTTTATTTTGTTTGCAATCTCATCTCGTTTTTCAACAGGGAATGATCCTGGCATAGCTTTATCTGCAAGATAAGTATATGCCTTGGATGCTACGCTTGCTAATCCAGCTGGCATACTTGCAAGGGTTTGCACGTTTGATATTGCAGACGTACTAGGCTTAAATCCACCAACAATGTCTAATTCTTTTAATGATTTAGTTTGTGGCGTCATTCCCATTGATTCAGGAATTGTTTGATTTTGTTCTGGTTGAGCCATAGGTGCTTGTGCAACAGGCTCAGGATTAAAAACAGGCTTTTGTTTACGTCCTGCGATTTCTTCTTCCGCTTGGTCAAAAGCGCTAGAAATACCGTTTGCAGTTTCTCTAGGCTGAAAGTCTTTTAATGATTCTTTTGTATATGGTTTAGCTCGCTGACCAGTAGGAATACCAATCGTACTACCTGGCAATCCAGCCCATTGTTTACCAGCAAGTTTTACAGCAGATTCAATATCGCCATTGTTAATAGCATCAAGTGCGCCCGATTCGTCAAGCAATCCAATCGCCGCACGTTTTTGATTTTCTTCGGTAAAGTCTGGCAAACCTTGTTTCTTTTTTTGATCGTCCCAAGTAGACTTCAAAATTTGATACTTACCAGCAGCCGTACTTACATCACCACGACTATTAAATGGAACACGAATATTTGGATGATCTGAATCATCTTTAAATTTTTTGTAGCCAACAGTTTCATTGGCTGCGGGAAACCCTTCGTTCTTATGAATACCTGCTAACAATCCATTTACAAGGGGGTCATCCATGTATTGATCGTATTTTTTTGGTTCAGGGCCGATTCTATTAGTTTCAAATTCGTCAAACGCATCAGCGATAGAAGCCATTACAAGTTCCCATTCATCAGGTTTTCGTATTTTTCAGCTTTAATTTTAATCTTTTTACGTTCTTCAGCAGTTATGTTTTTAAGGAATTCTGGTAACTTGCCATTTTTCATAGCATCAATTGCAAGAATAGCTTTTGGATCATAAGCATTAGCCATTTCATTGTGAAATAAACGTTCTGCCTGAATATCGCCATTAGTATTTTTAATGACTTTTTGTAAACCGTTATTCATGTTTTGAGCATGAAGCATAATTGGTTTAATTTGCTCTAAAGATGCTTTTATTGCTGAAACAGGAGCATTAGGATTTGCTATTGATGATGCAGCAGCTTCAAGCGAACTTGCAAATTTACCATTTGTTGCTTTATTAACTTCAATTGTTATACCTGCCAAATCTTTAGCAAGTATAGCTTTTGCTGCGGCTTCATCTGTTCCTACAGGAATAAAATATCCAGTAGCAGAAGATAATTTTGCCAATGCTTCTCCTAAACTTCCTTCATTTATTTTATCTAATACTTCTGTTGCTTCATTTATTCTTGAAATGCCTTTATTTATATCAGGTGCGCTATTGGCTAATGAATTGCGTTGCTCTTGCATTTGAGCATAACTTTGTTTTGTTTCCGTAGGCGGCAACATTGCTTGTGGCGATGTTTCTTGTGGCGTTCCTACTGTAATTTGACCAGTGCTAGGATTAATTGTTTGAACAAGTGGTTTACCTGTTGGTGTTTCTCCAGCAATAGATTGTTGACCAGTAATATTAGCTTGTTGTTGTGATGCAGGAATTTGATTACGTCTAGCCAAAGCAATCATATCAACGACAGAAGCAGGATTTTGATGTGCCGCAGAAATAAGATGAGCTGCTCCAATTTCTGCTTGTTCTAATGGCACACCGCTATCAATTAATTTATTTTTAACTATCATGATTTTTCTAGTTATTGCCATTGGGTCTTTTCCAGCAAGAATATCTGGGTCTTGACTTAATGCAGACAAACCACGATCAGCGGCTTCTTGATATTTTTGTTTTGTTCCAAACTGTACTTGCTTAGTTGCTTCTTCAGCTTGTGCAATTTCTTGTGGATTAATTTGTTTTTCTTTTTCTGCCAATTGGCTTAATCTTTGCATTTCAACAGGGAAAGATTGCGCTTGCTGTTGATATGCTTGCGCTCCCCTGGCAATGTTTATCATATCGCTAAGGCTTGTTGTCGGTGCTTTTGCTTGCAATGCAATGCTGTTATCTATTGGCATAATTTATCCTCAAGAAGCAACTGGAGTTGAAGGCGCTGTATTTGCTTTAGGTGCAAGCAATTGACTTAGCATATAAGTATTTCCAACATTACTAAGCCCAGAAGAAATTGCGTTAGCGCTCCCAACCGTTCCTGCTGCATTTGCTTGTGCCGCGCCAGTTAATCCTGCGGCTCCTGCTGCTGCGCTGCCTGTTGTTAATCCAACCAAATTAGCACCAAGACCTGTTGCCAAGTTTGCTGTATTTGAACCATAACCTGTTGCCAAATTTGCAGTATTTGTGCCGTATCCTGAAGCCAAACTTGCCAAGTTTTGTGATGTATTTTGTGCCAAGCCTGTGGACGTAGGAGCCAAAGTACCAAACATACTACTTAATGTATTACCAAATTGACCACTTGCCTGAATTTGTTGAGAATTAGCTGTTTGCCCTAATCCAGCAATTCCAGACAATCTGTTATAAATGTTATTTTGTTGCGTTTGATAATTATTAAATGCGTTTTGATATGCATTTCCAGCATAATCTTCTGCAAATTTTGCAGCGTTTGTTGCAATGTTTGAGCCACCACCACCAACATTCATTTGTTGATTGGTCGCACCAAGACCTTGATTTAACATGAATTGATAATTAGGTGCTAAATAACTATTTAAGTCACTTGATGTAAATTCATGGCTTAAACTTGGAATTAAATTTTGCAATGCTGTTGCACCGGCCGTACCTGCATTTTGATATGGAACCAATGCACTTAAATTACTGCCATATAATCCAGATTGAGTTCCATAATTTTGATTATATAAATTGTTTAAATAATCGCTTTGCGAACCTTGCATTTGCGTCAAATAATTTTGCGCTTGTCCATAAGCATTACTTTGAGCATTTTGAGCATTGCCGTATGCATTAGTTTGCGCTGTCTGAGCATTTCCATAAGCATTTTGCAAAACAGGAATATTAGCTTGTGCGGTTTGTTGTTGCAATTGTGCTGCTTGCGTAGCGGCATCCGCTTGTGTTTGAGCAGCAGATTTTGATGCGCCAGCAGATAGCGCACTACCCACTAATGAAGCGCCTGCAACGGCAGTAAGTCCCCAAGTCATAATGTTTCCTTTTTATCCAGCTTATTCGTTTCAATATTCGCAATTAAGCCTATATCATTATAGCTTGGTGCGATAATTTCTGATTCAATTTTATCTAAATTAGATTCCCCAACATATTCTGTCAAATGAATAGTTGTCCATAATGTATCTTCTTCTGCATATACCGCTCTTTTTAATCCTACTTCAGATATAAAAGTGCATGGTGCAATCAAATATTTATTACCAAATTCGGTAAAAACTTTTACTTTTCCTTTGGTAATAAAATTTAAATGCTGATGCTTATGTATTTTACCTATTATTAGGGTTCCTTTAGGAATTAGCATTTCCCTTGCATAAGTACAGCAACCATATTTTTCATCTTTTGGCGTGAAATAATGATTTAATTCGCAATCTTCAAGCGTTGATTCAATTGCTCCAGAATCAATTGCGTCTTGCAATCCTTGCTGAACGCATAAAATATCATTTCTAAACTTTTCTTTTTTAAATTCAGGATTAAGAATTCCGCTATATGTAATATTCATACGATGCTAGTAATAATTCCGTTAGTCACTGTAATTGTTTTTTGAACGGCATCACCGGATTTAAATGTTCCAGATACCCCAATGTTTTGCGTGGACATTGTTCCAAGCCCTGAAACATCAGTATTTGGGATAGATGCGCTCGCAGTAAAAGGAGAAGTGCCATTCCCTTTTAAATATCCTGTTAATGAATTAGCGCCTGAGCCACCATTAGGAACCGCAACAATTCCAGTTACGCTTGATCCTGGTACAGTAATCGAAGTATTAGATGCGGCCGTAATTTGACCTTTTGCATTAACTGTAAACGTGGCAATCTGCGATCCTGAACCATACGATCCAGCCGTTACCGAAGAATTTGATAAGCTAATCGTAATTGCGCCAGACGTAGAATTTATATTAATTCCAGTTTCAGCAGTCAATCCGTTTAAAGCATATCCAATGCCAGTGCCAATCAATATTTGACCATTTGCAGGAACGGTACTTAATCCAGTTCCACCATATATAACAGGGACAATGTTAGCCACATTAATGCCAACATAAGACGGGTTAAGCAACCAAAGCATCCATTCTCTTGATGGTCGCCCCGTTTGAGGATCAAGAAATGGACTTTGAGGATATACAATATTTGTACTTGGTGCTTGAGCCATTAGTTTTCGCCCATGCTTGATTTAAGGTTTGCAGAAACAATCACAGCTTTTATTGGATCAGATACAACAACTTCAAATACTCGATCTCTTGACCAACCCAATCGCCTCCAAATAGCACGATTTTTGTATTTGCCGATTTTACCAATACTAACCCAATGCTCATTTGACCAAGTAGATCCACCATCATTTGACCATCTAAGCATAGCTTGCGGATCAGCGCCTACAGTTTCGCCATTTATATTAAAGTAATACCAAATTGTAACAATTTGAGTTGGTGCAATATTAAATGTTTGTGATGGAGCAATAACAATTGAAGTAGGTGATAAATGTTTATTTGTGAATGTATATCCATTAATTCCTGCGCCTGGCTGAAATTGGATTTGTAATTCATCAAAATACATTCGCTGTAAATCAGCTACTAAATGCGGCGCTCTCCGCAATCTTCTAATCGTATTGCCATTTTCAGTGTAATTATTTTGATCAATGGCATAAATCGTGCCATTTTGATAATCACCAACCAAATTAACGCCATTAAAAAATGCAGCGCAATTACTACGATGACGGTGGTAAATGCCCTGAGCGTCAACAGATAACCATTTATGCCACATCTTTGATGCTAAATCATAAACCCATGTAATATCAATCGTAGGAAAACTTACCACATAGAATTCGTGACCTTCAATTTGATAGCTGTATGCAATAGCGTCTGCAATGTATTGGCCAGCGAGCGTAGCTTCGACAGCATGAGTTGATACCCTTTGAAATTGATAACCGATAATCCCACCAATAATGGCTTGACCTCTTGCATCTTTACTTACGAATAAGAATTGTTCCGAAAATCGAGCTATTGAAAATGGCGCAGCAATACCATGCTGCAATGAAGTGCCTGGAACACGCTGAAACGGAAAAGACGTAATGCCTGTGATTACATTACCAACGTCTACCCATACTTCGGTAGTTGTTTCACCAAGCAAAAATACTTGTCTGTGGTCTACAATTAATGAAACCAAGCTATCTGGCGCACCATCTTTTGTGCCATAGTAACCATTTAATGAAAATGGCGATCCAAGATCAGACACAGCCCAATTTTGAGTACCAGGCTGATTGTAAACAATGTAATTATCAACAACATCGCAAACAGTTGATCCAACCCACGGGCCATCAGAATTGGATAATTGTGCAAATACGTTTGGACTAACTTGCCAATAGTATCTGTTAGTACCATCAGTTATATATGCTGTTAATCCATAACTCGTCATTACGTTATCAGTTATTGATACATAACCAGTTGAACTAGATAACGATCCAATAAATGACGAATTATTGTTAGTATCAATTGAATAAACAAATGATCCAATGACAACAACAAGATATTTTCCACCTGACATGGTATGCATACCACGCACAGGCGCATTATTAAATTTAAATAATTGAGTTAAGCCTGGGGTAGGGTATAAAGAGACAACGCCTCGATCACCAGGTTGCTTTAATGGATCAATTTCAGGGTAAAAATTAATACATTCTTGTGCATCCTGATAAATAGAGGGTGCTTCATAAGACGGGCCAACAAATCCAAAATCAGGCATAGCCCATCCTTATCTAAAAAAGCCACCTGTCAAAATCCAACCAGCATCACGTTGTCTACCGCTTAACAATGCATCGGAGAATCTAGCTGATTGAACAGGACGCATATTTGTGCGTTTTAATGTTGCTTTTGCTTGGGCAGCAAAATTCATAATCATTGATGATTGTACTTGAGATGCTTTGCCATACATAGGCATTAATCTTTCAGCAAGACACCACCTTAAAGCCATTGTATAGCCTTGAGGAAGGTTAATTACATCATATAAAGTTGTGTACCGACTAAACAATGAATCTGCAAAAATATGCATTTCACCTTGAGCGGGATTTGGCCATACAAAAATGTTACCAAGGCTTTCGGATGGCTGGTAATAAAGCGCTTTAGGCCACGGACCGTTAAGCGTTTTTAAACCAATCATTTCATAATCTTCAATGTTTAATACGGCAACTGGATAATCTAATCCACCGTTTAATATTGGCTGACCATTTGAATTAGTATTAATCCGAACAAATGCAGAATTTATTGTCAATGGACGCTGATAATAAGCGTTAATTGTCGTTGATGCTACAGTTTGAGAAATGTTGACAGTGTATGTACCTGCCTCATTGATATTGCCACCAGCACCAGTTAAAAAGCCAACAATGGTAGTTCCTGGAGATACTCCGGTTCCTGACAATGTTTGCCCAAGCGAAACCGCCCCAGAAGCAATTGCCGTAACCGTTAAAACGTTTCCTGAAATTGAACCTGTTATAACTGATCCGATTTCGCCACCTGGCCCAATAGTGTATTGAGTTTGACCATTAGTAATTGGAAATATGATCTCATTTTTATAATAGACCATCATATCTTCGTTTGACCATTGATCTACCATATCATTAAGCATATCAAAAGCGTCTTGTGCTGCTTCAGGAGTAGGATTTTCTCCGGCCTCTAATGCGCCAATGTCTTTCAAAGATCGGCTAATAATATCAATGGGCATTGTCATAATTTAATCCTTAGATCGTGGGCGTGAATACTTGTGGCAACCAAGGAGCGACAACAGTATTTTGCTTTTGAATATTTTGTAATTGCTCTATTAATCTAGATTCAATGATACATTTTCCATCTATAAATGATTCATTTTTAATCCAATTAATAACAATTTCTTCAGTTATATCTTTAAATGGAATTGACGCAACATCTCCTTGAAACTTCCAATTGCCTTCAGTTTCAATGATATTGCCGTTTTCAACAATAGCCACATGATATTTAGCATAAGTGATTAACTCTGCGTCAGCTTGAATATCTAATATTTTCCAAGTAATCATGCTGTTCTTTGCAATAAGTAATAATAATTACTGCCAGATAACAATGAGCCGCCCATTGTTTGCCATGTGCCAGTTAATACAGGAGTAAATCCAGAACCAGCAACGCTAGTATTTGCAGCATAACTTGTTGTTGAGTATGCAAAAGCATAACTACCGACAGAGTTATATGCAGGGAAAGCTGATACTGCAAACCCTGTTCCCGTTGACGTTACAATATTTCCAGCGGTTCCGGCTGATGTTAATCCGGTTCCACCATTTGCAACAGACAGTGTTCCTGACAATACAACATCAGAAATTGAAGGAGTTGCAGGTGTTAATCCAGTAGTTCCACCCGAAAATGAAGTGACAATATTTTGACTTCCTACTGCGCCACTAATATTATCCCATGATCCAATTTGATTATTTGATGCATCTTGCAAAATAAACTTGTAAGCTGAACCAACAGTTAGCCAAATTTCATTTGGAACACGACCATAAGCATCTAAAATAATTGGGTTTGTATTGGCAATATTTCCAAGATTAGACGTATATGTAGCTAATGGCGAAGAAGTACCTGCTGAATAAGTGTATATTTGTCCACCAGCAAGCGGAATTCCATTGTTATTAAAAAATTGCCATCCTGCACCAGCAAAACCGGATAAATATACGCTAGACATTATAAAACCATCCAAGTTTTAGTAGGTTCATCCCAAACATAAGATTGATTTGGCTCTAATGCAGCAGTTGGCATTGCTGTTGGTGGCGTCCATAACCAAGTTGGAGCAGATATTGTCCAGCTTGTACATAAAATTGAATTTCGATCTACAGGTCTTGGCGCATAAAATACATCATTAGCAGAATCATAAACATAACCAATTCCGGCATAATTTCCACGCAACGCAGGAATAATAGATGTGTTTTCTAATCCCGTTTTTGGATCATAATGTTTTCCACCTATTGTATTATATGAAGTTTCAATCCATGCGCCAGGGCTTGAATCTACAAATGTATTAAAAAATTCAGATTCAGCTACGATAACTTGCGTGACTTTTCCATCAACGACTTTTGCGTAATGTGCCATAATTATCCTTAAGCAGTATATGTGTCAGAAGATGTAAAAGTATGAATAGTATATCCACCAGATGATGTAACAGTACCACCTGTTCCGCGCTTCGATCCAAAATAACTAATAATAACGATTCCTGAACCTCCTGTTGCGCCAGTACCACTAGATATAGCATATCCAGCACCACCACCACCTCCTGTGTTTGCAGTTCCAGCAATACCATTTGGAGTTCCTGAAACACCACCTGCTCCACCTCCTCCTATACCACCAACACCAGAAGTTGTATCACCTGCTCCACCTCCACCACCGCCATAATTAACAGCAAAACCAGATATTGAATTTGAAACTCCAGCGCCACCAGCGCCACCATTTGATCCTGATCCGTTAGAACCTACAGCACTTACACCACCGCCACCACCACATCCAGAACCGCTACCACCAGTAGCACCACCATTATTTCCTTGCCCACTTGTACCTGAACCACCAATATTTGAACCGCCAGAACCGCCACCACCTGAACCTCCTGCTGCACCTACAGAATTGTTACCTCCTTTACCACCGCCAATCGCAGTTGCAATCCCATTGCTTATACTTGAATTTGTACCATTATTATTAGCTGCACCGCCAGCACCAACAGTAATTGTATATGCGGTTCCAGAAGATAAAGTTGCAGTTGATGTTAATAATCCACCAGCGCCACCACCGCCTCCATTTGATACAGCAAAAAGACCTGCACCGCCACCACCTCCTCCAGCCACAACTAAATAACTAGCTAAATATAATAATGAAGTAACTGGTTGCCAAGTTGAACCCGTCCAAGTTTCTTCTTGGCTAATCGTAGTATTCCAACGAGTCCAACCTGGTAGTGGTGAAGAAGGTCTTTGCGCTGTAGTTCCAAAAGGTAACATTAATGCTTGATTTGTAGGATCAGCTAACGCAATTGTGCCATTTGTAGCAGGAACAGTAATTGCAAGCGTAGACGCTGTATCTGATCCGGTTAATGCTGTAGAGCCGCCTGAAGCGCCCTGAAAGACAAGAGTTCCCATAATATTTCCTATGGAGCAATAATAATAGAGGAAGCAGTCATCGCTCCCGTTGATGGGTTATATTTTAATTTAGTTGACGATGTATATATAGTAGAAAGTGAACCACTAGATGCGGCCGCAAATGTTACATATCGAGTCGCATTAGTTGTCGTATCGTCTGTAATTGTTGCACCACTTGCAGTTGACCAAGTTGGTGTGCCAGTTCCAGATGACGTTAGAACCTGTCCAGATGTACCGGCAGAACCAGCAAGTTGAAGAATTCCGTTTAAATTAACTGTTGTACCAAATGCAGAGCCAATGGCAATGTTAGTTGTTGATCCCGTTAAACCGCCGGTTCCAAAATTAAGGGTTTTGGTGTTTCCTGATGCAACCGCACCGGATGCAACACTAACGGCTTGAGAAGCTGTAGATTGACCAACGGTGATATCGGCGGTAGAGGCTGCACCTCCAATTGTGGTTACGCCTGCGGTTACGTTTATACCGTTGGAATAAGACGCAGTTGCTATAAATGATGTTAAACCATTAAATGTAGTTGTACCACCTACTGTGGAACCAATACTAATTATGGTTGTAGAACCTGTTAAACCTGCATTGCCAATATTAATAGTATTAGTTTGACCTGATGCAGTAGCGCCAATAGCAATGCCGGTTGTAGAAGATGTTGTTTGACTAGAACCTGTTGATAATGTTCCAGTTGAAATCAAACTAGAACCACTAAATCCGGTGGCACTTAAAATACCTGTGCTTGGATTGTATTTATATTTAGTGGAACTTGTATAAACAGTAGATAATGATCCGCTAGTGGTTGTGCCAAACAAAGGATATTCTGTTGCATTAGTAGTTGTATCATCTGTTACGCTTACCGCAGCACTGATGGTTGTCCAAGTTGGAACACCAGAACCATTTGACGTTAATACTTGTCCACTTGTTCCATTTGCAATAAATGCTGTCGTATTGGCTGCGCTTTGATAATGCAATTGGCTTGCAACACCACCAGCAATGTTTGTCGCTGTGGTTGCCGTTGTTGCACTTGTTGCTGTTGTTGCACTAGATGCGCTTGTTGCAAACGTAGCTGTTGCAGCATTTCCACCAATAGAAAGACCTGCGGCCGTTCCTGTAATGTTTGTACCAATAAGAGCAGATGGTGTGCCTAATGCTGGCGATACAAGAGTAGGAGACGATGCTCGAACAAATACCCCTGTACCTGTTCCGGCATATTCAGCAGAAGTTAAATGATATTCTTCGTTTGCTGTACCGCCTTGAAGCCCACCCAAATCATTATGGTTTGCAACAGTGCCACTTGTAAACACTTGCGTAAATGCTGAATCAATTTGTGTCGCAGTGGTTCCATTATTAACAACAATAATTCGACCAATCAAGATTGCCATTGTTGACAAAATTGGAGGCGGTGCTGGTGGTGATGATGATTGTGCGGCAGTCAATGTTGCATTAGTTGTACCCAATACATAAGCCAATTTAGGCAATGATGAACCATCTAAATAGCGATAAACCCAATTGACAGCATAATGATTGCCACCAGTCAAACTGGCTAAATTCGTACCGTTATCATATTGACTGTTGTTATATGTCGAGACAGTGCTAGTTGTCCAAGCGCCGGACACATGGTAATAAAAATCAGCGTTATTTGATGCGGACGTTGTTGAAAGCTCATTATATTGCGTGACACCGTACCAAATCACGCCAGCAGTGGACGTAATAATTTGTCCTGTACTTTCACCTAATGCCAAGCCAGATGCCCATTGATAGCGATTAGTTTGTACTAAACGGCGATTTAATCGGCTGGCTGTAGACAGCCCCCAATTAATAGGCTGAAAATGAACATTGCTTCCTGCTCGCCATAACAATGCGGCTCCAACAATACTAGAGTTATCAATTAAGCCAACGTTGGTTGTTACTTGATAAACAGGTGATCCAGAATTGTAATTAATAACCAAATAATTAGCGGATTGATCTGTCAACGAAAGTCCTGTCGCAGCAGGAATAACGTATGTTTTATAATCGCCTGCCCATCCAGTTTGAGAAAACAATGTTGCATTAACAGATGAGGCATTAAATGTTGCTCCACCGCCTGTCACAGTGATTGTGGGATTTGATAACGCACCTGGCGTATCTGCGCCAACGTCCAATTGTTCTACATTGCCATAGGCGTTTTTAAAATACAATCCAGTATAAGCAGTCCATAAATCACCATTATTAGGTGATGATGGAGAAGCACCATAAGGAATGGTAATTGGTGCTGACAATGTTGTTGATTGAGCAAAAGTAGCCAATCCGCTTACATTTAATGATGTAACACTTGCCGCAGCAGCAGTTGTTCCACCAATTACGGCATTATCAATTGTCCCGCCAGTAATAAACGGCGATGTAATTTTTTTATTTGTGAGTGTTTGAACGCCAGATAATGTGGCAACAGTCGAATCAATGGAAAATTGATTTGCAATTAACTGCAATCCTGTTCCGGCCGTATAAGTACCAGCGCCAGAGAATTGCGTAAATGTAATGGCCGTAACGCCAATAGTGCCGCCTTGATTTGATGTACATACCCATCCAGAATCAGCTTGCGTTACGCCTTCTTCAATAAATGTAAATGCTCCTGGCACTTCAGACCAAGTATTAAAATCGCTTGATCGAGTCCAAGAGCTAGCAGAAACAATATAAATGCCGTTGTTTGCTTGCGTTGTTTGATTCTTAACTAAAACACGATCACCCGCATTTGCAGATACAGAATCAATGCTTTGCAATCCAGACAATGTAATATTTGCTGTGGTGGCAAGTCTGCACGATGCTTTCGGATCAAGCCCTTGCGCTACCGCATCAACATAACCTTTGTTGACTATATCGTTTACACCAGATGGTGTAGTTGATATTTGACCGGTTGTGGTCGATATATTTGTAAAAATACCTGTAGAAGGTACGCTTGAACCAATAGGGGTACTGTCAATCAAGCTGCTTGTAATCGTTAGCCCAGATTGAATAGGGCTAACAGAAGGATAAAATGGCTGACCCTGACCAATAAATGTATTAAATGTACCGTCTACATTAAACAATGCCTGAACGGGTAATATATTTTGATCTACAGTTTTGGCAGGATCAGCCATAAAACTCCTTACGATTGGTCTGCTGTTGGTGTTACATACAAAATACCGGCTACAGCCGAATTACTAATTGCAGTCATATAAAACGGTGTAGTAGGAACAGCTAAAACAATTGGTTCTGTCATTGATGGAGGCAAAACATAATCGCCTGGCGTACCATCAACGGGGAAAACAGCATTAGGTGCAGGGCTGTAATTAGCCATTTTAACAGCAATAGGCGATAATCCGGTATTCAAAAACGATGCAAAATTGATTTGATCGTTAGTTGTATCATCAATTAATAATGACGAATGCACAGTCGATGAAACAGACAAAGCATAAGTCATACCAGCGGTGCGAACTACGCTTGTGCTGGCCATGATTAAACAGCCGTAACAGGAAGTGGACCATCAGAACGAACAATTTGGATTGTATAAACACCAGCAGCAGGCGTAACAGAACCGGCCGTGACATTACCAAATTGAATTGTCAAAACGTTAGCTGCCAAACAATCAGCTTCAGCAATAATAATACCTGCTGTTTGCGTTCCATTAAAACCAATTACGCTAACAATGTCAGTTGTTTGTAAGCCTGGAATTGTAAACGTTTGCGCTGCGGTAGTAATTGTTGCAACGGCTGCTGGCGTCAATGATGGAGCAATATAGAATGTGGAAAGCGCATTACCACGGGCAATGGTACTTGAAGGCATAATGTTTCCTTTAAAGAAAGCCCCCCGAAGGAGGCTATTCTATTTAGCTGAAGTCGTAACCGTAAACATAAACGTCAACAGTAGCAGCAGCACCTTGCGCTGTACCAACGTTTACATACAGGTTTTGACCAGTTTGCGTAGCTGTAGATGCAACAGTACGCTGAGAAACAACGGTCGGGCCTGTCAATGCTGACAATGCTGCGTTAGCAACAATAGCTGTACCACCGGCAGCGGGGGCGGTAAATACGCCAGCCAATGCAGTTGTAAGGCTTGTTGAAGCGTTGACCATAATGACGTTTGACACTGAATAAGTAGTCGAGTCGATTACGGGCAGAACTGTATCACCAGTTGCATTAACGTTCACGCCTTGATAATAGGCGATCAAACGCAACACTTGGTTAGATGACAGGTTTTGTGGGTGGTTACTGACTGTTACTGCGGGGCCTGGATTAGCCATGATAAATTCCTTTAAATTAGGTTCAAAAAGCGGGGGATTTCTCCCCCACTAATTTAAGCTGCAACTCGGCAAGCCAGTTCTGGATACAGAGGAGCCCAACCGTAAAGAACGTCCAAACGGGTAGGGATCGAATCGTTGTTAATCGTGTATTGGCGAACCACACGCATTGACAAACCGATTTCCTTATCGCTTGCACGACCGGCAAAGTGAACGCCCTCTGGCAGTTCCAGATCAGCGACTGCGAGTGTGAACGCATTTTTGTGCATGATAATGTTCTGTGGGGAAACAATACCAGTGTTGTTAAATGGTGTCACAGCAGCAGAGCTTGATGTTGTCGAAACAACAACGTTCTGGAATTGACCAGCAGTAATGATGGCTGGCGATACTGTTACAGAAGCTGATCCACTTGAAGCGATGGTCACAGCAGAAGTCACTACGAAGTTACGCAGTTTGTTCGAGCCGTAAGCCTGACGGTTCTGTGGGTTAGCAGCGTAAACGCCAGCGATTGTGATTACATCGCCTTGGTTAATCGCAGCAGCAGCCGTTGCAGCAGAGATTGTGATGGTTGAAGTCTGAGCCCAACCGGATGTGAGCGAACCAGCAAATGTTGCTGTGTTGGTTGTCAAAACCGAAGTTGCATACGAACCGAAAGTCTGTGACACAACGTTCTGGTCAAGTTTCCAATTCATGCCGGATGAATCACGACCCATCAAACCTTTCTCGTATTGCTCGCTGATTTTAGTAGCGGGCATAAACAAGCCTTTTAGCGAGTCAACGATAGTTGCAGATGTGAATGGTTCAACGATACATGAACGGCGGCCATCACGGGGTGCGCCTTCAGAATCAAGATATGCACCGGCTGTCAGGTATGTAATCAGACCTGTAGGTGGAACGCCAGCAGTACCAACGATGTTAGCTGTGCTGTTTTTAGCCATAACCAAACCATCACGGTCGATCTTGTTGGCGATAGCTGCGACAGCAGGCTTCAGAACACGGTCACTAAACATATCCAACGACAAAGCCAAGTCTTGTGTCGTGAATTGTGTATCAACGTGGAACTGAGTCGACAAGGTAACAGGAACCGAACTCTCGTTGAAATCTTCAACGTTAAGCGCAGGGCCAGTTGTACCGATGAAACGACCAGGCTTACGAACGTTTACAGTTGCTCCAATCTTTGCACCGACAACAGCGAACTGGTCATCATAGTTACGATCAACTTCTGATGTGAACGTAAGTTCGTTTTCGAGAACCATCAAGGCCTCGTTCGTGATTTTACTAATGGTTAGCAAGTTATTTGCCATGATATTTCCTTAATTGATAAATTGTGTTACCTGATCTTGCCAGCTTTGCGAGCTTCTTTGTATTGCTGATATGTTCCGTGAAATACACCATTTGTATCCATTTTCACATCTATACCAGAGCTACTAGCTTTCAAAGGGTTGATAGGAGCAGGTGCTTTAGACTTCACAGCAACAGGCTTGCTTTCTACGTCTTTAACTTCAAAACGTGCTTCTAATTTACCAAGTTCACGCAGAGATTTCTGAGTAGTCATTTCTGACAAACTTTTAGCAAACTCAGGGTTTTCGGCTAAATGATATAGAACTTGTGGCCCTACTTCACTTTCCAAAATCGCATCACGCACATCATTGCTTACCGCAACATCAGCGCTTTGCACCATGTCATCAAAATCAGGCAAACTAGCTTTTGCAGCATCTAGTCTTTTTGTCCAGGTATCAATAACCTTTTCACGCTGACTATTTGCAATGCGTTCGGCATCTTGTCGATCTCGCTCGCTCAATGCTTTCTCAGTCGAGTATTCAGCTAATGCTTTTGCGTATTCAAACGCATCATTAAACTGGCTCGGCTGAGGCTCATCAAGTACAGAAACGTCCTTTTTAACGGGATTGCTTCTGCCCTCTAGCTCTCGTATACGATTCTCTAACGCTTCCTTATCAGCTTTAGCCGCAGCAGCTTCCTGCCTGGCTTGTTCACGCTGTTTAGTTAGCTCAGAAAATCGTTTTTCTAACTTAGGATTAGCTTTCGGCTTCTCTGTTACTTCGCTTTCATTCTCTGCTTCTGTGTCGCTCTGTGATTCTGCCTCGACTAACGGCTCTGATTCCTCAGCCTCATTAGGAGCATCATCTACAGCCAAACCCAGTTTTTGTGCATGGAACTCGGCTAAATTTTCACTGGTTACAACTGATCCTGCTTCTCGTACATCGGACATGAGTTTCCTCAAGAATTGTCTTAGTTAAATGCTAACTAATAAGCATAGTTAATAGTTTAATCTTAAATTGGTAATTGTCAATCAAATGGCACGTTCGGTTGTCTCTGCTGATGCAGCGTGTAATGATCTTTTATCCAATTCTGCAAGCATTAAAGCAAATTCACCTTTAATCTTTTCAATTTCAAGCTGAGTTTGCGTCTTAATAACCGTATCGTGCGCTGCAACATCAGTACGCATCTTGGTATCGTGCCTACGTTCTGAGTCACGCAATTCAACATCGTGCGCTTTGGTTGTAACTTCCATGAGCTTGCGTTTAGTTGCTGCATCTTCTTTAAGCTGTGCAATAGACGAACCATATTTCATGTCCATCTGCATAGCTTGAATTTGCTGCTGCAATTGCTCAATAACTTGCTTAGACTGTGCAAGTTGCATTTGTGCTTGCGGAGGAATGTCTGACTTATCATCAATCTGAGCCAATGGATTAGCAGCGGCCATACGGTCAGCAATAATGTCTGCCCCAGGGAAATCCATGTTTCTGAAGATCAGATCGCCAGCAGTTTGCATCAATGTAGGATCCGCGCCTAACAATTGCATCATTGATCCAACTGCTTCCTGACGCTTTGAGTTATATCCTGGACCTGTCTCCATAACCACATCATATTCACCAACTGTTACATCGTTTAATACTTTTTCAACGCCTTGGTCATCAACCGATGGCTGATTTAACGTCACCAATTCAGGCTTATTATCATTTCCAATGATTCGCAATACTCTTTGCGTGTCATATATTTTAGGTATCAGGTCAAGAACAATTTTACCAGTCTGACGCATGGATCGTGTCGCATTGTCATAATAATGGTAATTAGTCATGTCAACTTGTTGTTGCTGACCATTAATTGCTTTGCCCGATTGATTTCCTTGCGGCAATTGTGATGGATCAAAAATACCAATCACAGCCATTAAGTCTGCATTCATTCCCTGTGCTGCGGCCATTACACCTGCTGGTGGTGCTTCTGGCTGAATTCTTGAAGGAACAGGCGCGGGTTTTCCATCAATATCCGTCTGCTTATAACGCAATACCGGCATAGCTTTGATGTTAGCTTGCGCCCATTCGTTCTCATGTCCTTCGTCTTGACCTTCAGCAAGCAACCATTTTGCCTTTGGAGCTAATGCAACGCTCTCTGTAAGCGCTGTAGACCAATAGTTGTACATTCTTGCAGGGTCTTTAGCAAATCGCACCAAACCGTGTTTCTTGCGCTTGCCTTCGACAACAACTTGCTGACCATATATAGGAACGATTGGGATATACTTACCAGCCCAAATGCCTTCCTCCAAGATTTCCATTGCCGTAAGTTTGCACCATTTAACGACTTTGCGATATGAATCACGCTTGTCAATAATAGTAATGCCAGCTTTGGCCAATTCATCTTCTGATGGCATTTCATCCGAATAGCCGCTTGTCCCATCAGACAGCATCAATAACTTAGCTTTGACACGATCTGTATAGAAGTATTCAGCAATCCGAATATCCTCCTTCATTACCCATTCGGCATTTGCATCGCCAGTGCCACGACTTGTGAATCCTTGTCCATCGTCTGCGCCTGGATACATTTTTCTAAACGTATTTTTACTGATAATTTCAGTAATTAGACACTTTTCTGCATCGCTGCCATCAGGAAGAACGCTATTAGGATCAAAATAAACAGTAAATGGATTATGAATTGGTTCGATGTAAATGTCTTGGTCAAAGGAAGATTCAGAAATATATCTCGTATTAACCCGCCAAAAACCCCAACCCATGCGCACTTGAAAATCGTTAGCAATATCGTATGCCATATCTGCATTGGAGTTCACCTCAATATGGCGAAAGATGCCTGTAATGATCTGCGCAACTTTTTCATCAGACTGGCTATTCATGCCATGAGCGACCATCCTGGGACGCTGCTGTCTGAATTGATTGGTAATCTGCCTTACATACGCATCAACCTTATTGATCGTCAAGCATGGACGGGATTCCAATCCACGGCTATTCTGTACTTCAATAGGCCATTGATCTCCGGCCGCAAACTTTAAGTCTTCAAGAGCTTCTGAACGATTATTGGAATCAGCATCAGCTACCAATCGCAAAAAGTCTTTGGCAGCTTCAATCCTGCCTTCATCATCAATAATATCGGCCATTTTTAGCCCATCCAGCTAGAAGGTGCGTTATAAGAAGGCTTTTTACGCCTGATTTCTTTAGGTTCAGCAATCATTAAACCAATATATCTAAATGCGTCTGCCCCATGCGAATAACTATCATGCAATGGAGTTTTGCTAAATTGTTTAGTATCTGGATCAACTTCATACTTATAATGTCTTAGACAGTTTAACCCATCGTGGCAATTTTCTCTATCAAACCAACAGTTTGCAAAGATTGAACGTGCCGCATTGATGGAGTCAACAATAGGCACTTTGCCGATAATCCTAGTCTTAAATCCCGCATTTCGGACAATTTCTTCAATTGATCGGCCTGCTGCTGCAAGAGTTTTGTTTTCGGCATCGTGAGGCAGCCATAGCGTGTCATAAACATATCCAAAAGTTTGCAATTTAGAAAGATAATGCGACATAGTTTGTTGACTATCTTCGATATAGCGAATGATTCTCGTTTCCATTCCTATAAACTGAACAAACCACATAGCAGTCGCATCTGACCAGCCCAAGTCAAATACAACGTGTACTGGCTTCATTGGATCATAATTAACTTTAGTAATTCTGCCCTGCAACTCTGCAAGCTGCATTTCTTTGGCAAAAATAGCACCGTCAACAGTCTGTCTGCATATTCCTTCCCAAACAGTGTTGTACGATTCTTGATCTCGGTGCTGCAATGAGATACGCTCTAAATCAAGCGTTTCAGGGAACCAAGGGTTATCAGACCAATTGATCTTTTGTACTACGCAATCGTTAGGCGGTTTAAGAACAAACCTTTGATATGTCTCATCAGATTCCAATTCAGGGTTAAAAGTAATCCAAATCTGACTGTCTTGCTTTCTAATTGTCGGGATCAATACATCCCAGGATCGTTTGCTAACTGACTGAGCTTCCTCAATCCAGCAAATATCAACACCTTCAAATGATTTAATGTTAGTAACGTTGTTTTTTAATCCCGCAAAAGCAAATTCAGTGCCATTCTTGCCCCTGATATTTGTTTGCGTAATCTCATAAAATCCATTCAATCCCAAAGCATCAATTTGATCTGACAATAATTTGTGTACAGAATCCTTAATTGAAGTCTGAAACTCTCGGGCGCACAATATTCTTAATTCGCTTTTAGCCCCAAGGATAAGCAAAGCCCTCGCTACTCCCCAAGATTTTGCACCCCCGCGTCCACCAAACAATACTTTATATCTTGATTTTTCAAATAAACAAGCCAGCTTTACTGGAAACTGTACTTTTGCAATAACAGACTTAATATCACTCATCTTTCTTAACTGGCGTTACAAACGATACTTCAATCCCATATAGCAATGGAGTTCCATCCGCACCTGTAATTTCTTGCTTGACGCTTTCACGATACTTCTTAGGAAATCGAGCAGCCATTGATCGAGACCAGATTGACGCATTTAACTTAGCGCAATCCTTTTCTTCAATCATGTGCGTTTGAGCAATTGTTTCCCACCAATCTTGCTCATATTCTTTAGCTTGCTCCAAGGCGTGCATAAACTCTGGATGTGCTTCTTTCCAGTTATACATAACTCTAGTGGAAAACCCTAAATTGCAAGCTATTTGCTCAATGCTTTTACCTAGCTTGCCCAACTCAATAACCCGCTCACAGAAAGCAGGATCGTATGATGTAGGCCTACCCATTGTGCTAGCCATTATTTTGTATCGGTCTCAGCAGGTGCTACTTCTGTAGCCAAAGTCTTATCAACTGGTTGTGTAGCGAAATTAGCTTGCGGTACAGCTTGATTATGAATCTTTACCAACAATCCATGCACCAGGCGATGTGGCATTTCTTCTAATGCTTTGATGATTGTATTGATCTCATCAACGGTATGCGTTAAGTTAATCATTTCTTTTTGCCTTTTGCTGCTTCACGTTTAACTGCGTAACTAATTGCTACGGCTTGCTTAATGGGTTTACTTTTTGCTTCTGCCTTAATGTTTGACTTAAAGGCTTTTTCTGATGTTGATTTCTTAAGCGGCATGATTTTCCTCTGAAACAAAACAAACGTCTTTCCAATTCATAATGAGTAATCGTTTGCCATCTTCAAAGTATTCTTGATACTTGAGATATTCATCTTTACCCATTGTCCCGTATCTTACAAACTCGCCCACATGAAGATGCTTTGCGGCTTCTGCCCCTACTGCGACAATCGTACCCATATTATCTTTTTCAGACATAATCACATCAATAATAGATGACTTGATGCGTTCAATAGGCTTTACAACAATCGTTCCTTTCAATGGCTTTAGCATGATTTATCCTTTGCTGGACGGCCACGCTTTACTTTTGGCAATTCAACTTCTGCATTGGATTTTGCAATAATTTCTGCATCAATTTTTTTCTGTTCGTCTATTTGATCGTAAAGCCTTATAAACTCAGTGCTTAATTTTTCAAATGTTATTTCGCTGTATTCACCACACCATGAATTTTGATGTTTTGTTTCGGAAACGGGAAAGCGGCGGCATTGACCAATAACGTCACCCCGCATCCAATATAGACAGTCTGAACAGCTTTCAGTAGAATGTATAGCAGCCATGTATAAATCTCCTTATAGATGGTTAGAGCGCCCCGTAATTACAGTTACAGGGCGTTCACTATTAACGATAGCCTGATTTGTCGTGTGTATAGCAAATGCCTTCAGTGCGGCCAGTGTTATACAGTTTGTCAGCGCCGGTCATATCTTCTTTACCCATTCCGACACCGCCCATCACACGCTCTTTACGCTCGCCTGACTTGTCAGCACGATCAACGCCTTTTGGCTCTTTTTCGCCTGACATACCTTTTGCACTGCGCTTATCCATGATACCCATGATAAATCCTTTAAGTAATGTTAATTATAGTTTAAAGCTATTTGTTAATCAATTCAATAGCATCTTTAACGTTTTCAATCCTGGCAACGATGCCACCGCACCAATTGTCATACCATTTTAACTGTTCCGGTGTAAACTTTGCTTTACTATCTCGTTTAATTTCAATAAGATAGGTAGTTTTGTTAAATCCAACCAACAAATCAGGGCATCCTTTACCAACGCCTGATAAATCTGTTACTACTGCTCCATGCTCTCTTAAAGCGTGAACAATCTCTTTTTGATTAACATCTGTCCTCTTGGCTCTCATATATGTCAATCTTAACTGATGATGAATTTATTAAACTGTGGAATGAACATGGCAGTCCTACGGAGATTTCAGCTAATACGGGCATTTCTATTCGGAATATATTTTCCAGACGCCGAAGTATTGAAATTAGACATGGAATTTCATTATTAAGTAAAAGTAGTCTACAACAAAATATTAAACGTGAACAGACCCCTGGGCACGTTCGCAGAGGAATAGATTTAGATTCTGGCGTTGTCATTGTATTTTCTGATGCTCACTTCTGGCCTGATGATACAACCACTGCTTTTCGTGCATTACTTAAAATAATTAAGCTATTAAAACCCAAAGTTATTGTTAATAACGGTGATGCCTTTGATGGTGGATCAATTAGCCGCTTTCCTCGTATTGGATGGGATAAAAAGCCAACCATTAAAGATGAGCTTAATGCCTGCAAATTTTATCTTGGAGAGATTGAAAAAATAGCAAAATGTCCTTTGATTTGGACAATGGGTAATCACGATGCAAGATTTGAAACCATGCTCGCTAACTCTGCCTCGGCTTTCGAGGGGATTTCAGGGTTTAGTCTTAAAGACCATTTTCCCAATTGGCTGCCATGCTGGTCATACTGGATCAATGAAGATACTTGCATCAAACACCGATATAAAGGCGGCAGAAACGCTGGATATGCAAATATTATTGCCGGTGGAGTAAATATGGTCACTGGACATACTCACGTTTTAGCTGTTCAACCTATTACCAATTACAACGGCACACTTTGGGGCGTTCAGACTGGAACATTAGCTGAACCTAACGGCGATCAATTTGCAGATTATACAGAAGATAGCCCGAAAGACTGGCGATCGGGTTTTGCTGTGCTTACTTTTGAACGTGGCAAATTGCTTATGCCTGAACTTGTACAAGTCTTTGGCGAAGATGAAGTTGTATTCCGCGGCAAGATAATCAAAGTTTGATACTTGTCATTTCAAGCAAATCTTGTTCTGACAATCCATAATGCCTAGCAAATGCTTTGCATCCCATTCCATGTACACCAGTATTGCCTCGATGATGCTCTGGACATAATCCAATTACAGGCGCATTGTCACGCTTTCCTGAATGTCGAATATGATGAATTTCACATGGCGTATCTTCATATCCCAAATGCAAGCAAAGTATGCAGCCTAATTGTGCAACTTTGCCGTAATGTTCACGCTGCGCTTTAGTTGCCACTTTTATCTAGCGTCCAATCTTCTAAAGCTAATGCCAAAGATGATATTTCAACAGAAACAATCAATGCGTTTTGATGATCGTTTTTAAGCATAAACTGGCGATATTCTTTAATGGCCGCTGTAATTCCGATCAAATATTCTGAATAATCCATTATTTTAAAACCTTATCAATAGTTCTGTTGTTTGCTTGCTCTGATCGCCAAGCATCAAATCGCATTTGTGCGCTTGAAAGCCGCCATTTCAACGTCTCAGCCTTTTCCGTAGCTGCGCCTATAGCTTTACATAGGTTTTGATATTCTTCGCTTGCGTAGGCTTCTCGTTCTTGCGCTGCGGTAGTCTTTTCATTGCACTTCTTCATCATAATAGCTTTTAGGCTGCTTTTGTAACATTCCAACTCAGCTAATTCACCTTTTGCCTTGGCATATATAGGAGCATTTTCCCAAATATATTCGATTGCTGGATGTGGGGAATAATCGCTCATGCTAACTCCGCAACTTTAACTGCAATCCTAGACCTAAATTGCCCCATGTCTTCTCCTGGTCTTGGTGACATACCCATTTCCTTTGCTTTAGCCATTGTAAGTTGTTCGGTAGAAAACCAAGGCAATGGTGGCTTATTTGGTTTTTTAGGTTCCATGTCCAATTCATCTTCGTATCGTGCAGCCCTTAACCAGCTTGCAGGATGCGGAATAAATTCTTTTTTGGTTTCTTTGATGCGCCAATATTCAATATGAATGTCTATAGCTTCAATGGCCAATTCTTTTTCATCTTGTTTAAGCGATTTCCATGCTTTCTCTGCTTCTTTGCGAGCAATCTTGCGTGGATATTTTGAATAAAAGTCCATAAATTCCATATCATTACCTTTATTTAATTAAGCAATCTTAACACAATAAGCATATTAAATCCCCATTTTCTTTATGGTACGTTTAGCCCTTGTTCGCATTAACCTGTCAATCTTATGTTCAACATCATCGTTATATCGTTTTGATATTTCACTTCTCGTCATGGGCTCAGGTTTAATCGCATCTGCTCGCCTGGCTTTACGCAATATATAAACAGGAATCCAATGTTTGTAATGCCTAAACCATTCTTTAATTACTACTATTTTTGCTTCATGCAATTTAGACAATG
>Ga0316228_1001434_pt1 | contig 24665 bp, 23 predicted proteins | sample TBH18021metaG_FD_206005 | JGI IMG/M metagenome (GOLD analysis project Ga0316228, IMG submission 206005) | Freshwater microbial communities from Trout Bog Lake, Wisconsin, USA - TBH18021 | ecosystem: Environmental > Aquatic > Freshwater > Lake > Hypolimnion/Profundal zone | place: USA: Wisconsin... | reverse complement strand
ACTGGGGCCGAGCTACGGTACATTCCCAGATTCTATCCTTCCAGCAAGACTTGCTCGGCCTGTGGTTTCGTACTTGATGAACTGCCCCTCAGGGTCAGGAAATGGAAATGCCCGGTCTGTGAGGCCGGTCATGATCGCGACGGTAACGCCGCAAAGAACATTCTTAGGGTTGGGGCGTCAACCCTTGGAGGAGAAGGTGTAAGACCTGCCTAGCAGGCTACCTTCGTTGATCCCGGAATCTCACTTTCGTCAGGGGTGGGAGTACGTCAAAGTTGCGGTTGCAGGAAGGGTCAGTGATTTAGTATAATAAAAAAGTAACATTGCGACTAACCTCATGAAGAGGTTGCCGGCGGATTTAGTAACAAAAGACGCAACAGGTCCACGAAGGCCGCGGGAATCTGAAGTTTCCCCGGGCATTTGTGGATTTTATTTTTAGGAGGCATGTCCTATGCATATCCCCGACGGTTACCTCAGTCCGTCGACCTGCCTGACGCTGGGCGGCGCGATGCTGCCGGTCTGGTACCGGGCGTCGGCGGTGGTCAAAAAAAATCTTGATCTGGCTCGGGTTCCCTTTATGGCGATGGGGGCGGTATTCGCCTTCCTGATTATGATGTTTAATGTTCCAATTCCCGACGGTACCAGCGCCCACGCGGTAGGTGGTGTGCTGCTGGCCATTACGCTGGGGCCCTGGGCGGCGGTCATCGCCACCAGCGTTGCCTTGCTGATTCAGGCGCTGCTGTTCGGCGACGGAGGAATACTGGCCTTTGGAGCTAATGCTTTTAATATGGCCTTTTTATTGCCGTTTAGCGGTTACTTTGTTTACCGCCTGGCAGCAGGCAATACGCCGGTCGGGTCTTCCCGGCAGATCATCGCGGCCGGGATAGCCGGGTATGTCGGCCTGAATGTGGCGGCTCTGGCCACTGCCATTGAATTCGGCATTCAGCCTCTGCTGTTTGTCGCGGCGGACGGGACGCCGCTTTATTGTCCTTATGGGCTTGAAGTCGCCGTTCCGGCGATGATGCTGGCCCACCTGACGGTTGCTGGCGGGGTGGAAGGTATTGTTACCGCCCTGGCGCTGAAATTTATTGCCAAGACGTCCCCTGAAATTTTCCCGGCCTGCGGCGCCGGTCGATAGGAGGAAAGGAAATGTATCGTCGGTATGGGTTGGCCTTGTTGGCTATGGCATTGCTTTCTCCTCTCGGACTATTGGCCCAGGGCGGGGCTTGGGGAGAATGGGGAGCCGAAGAACTGGAGAAACTGCTGGGTTTTGTTCCTTCGGGAATTGAAAAAGCAGCAGGCTTCTGGCAGGGGCTGTTTCCCGACTACAGTGTGAAGTTTTTGGGTGAGGGCCGTTTGGCCGAAAACGCCGGCTACCTGATCAGTGCCCTTGTGGGGTCGGTATTGGTATATGGAGTTACGATGGCCTATGTCCGAATCGTGACCAGAAATGGGGCCAAGCCGTGAGCTTACCTGTTTGGCTTGGCCAAACTGACTGCACTCCGCTGCCGGTGAAAAAATTTCGCCAGGGGCGGGCTGATTATCTGGAAAAAACGCTGACCGACATCCAGCGGGTCATGGCAGAAGACCTGTATCAGACAGCAGCGGCTGCCCGGACCGGCTTTTTGCAAAACCTGAACCCTCAGATTAAACTGGTGGGAATCGGACTGGTACTATCAGCGGTCGCTTTGACAGGCAGTTTATCTGCTCTCATAGTGATTCACGGGTTGCTCCTGTTCACTGTCCTGGTATCAAAGATCGGCATAAAGGCCTATCTGATAAGAGCCTGGCTGCCGGCCGCCTTATTTTCCGGCGTTGCCGTCCTGCCGGGGATATTTAGCTGGATCACTCCTGGACAACCTTTGCTGATCATCTATCAGGGGGCGGGCTGGCACCTTGGGTCGATGGTTTTGCCAACAGAGCTGACTGTGACCAGACAGGGACTGACCGCAGCAGGTCAGGTGCTGCTCCGGTCGGCGGCATCGCTGGGACTGGTGGTTCTGCTGGTGAAAACCACCCGCTGGCCGGTATTAACCAAAGCTTTGGGCCGTCTTGGCCTGCCGGGACTGTTTGTAATGGTCCTGGATCTGGCTTATCGCTACTTGTTTTTATTTTTGCTCTTGTTTAGCGATTATCTATGGGGTCGCCGCAGCCGCCTCGTAGGGGTGGAACGCACCGGAGCCAAACTGGCGTGGATCGGCGGCGCCCTGGCGGGCTTCTTGCGTCTGGCCGGCGAATATAGTAAAGAAATAACCGCCGCTATGCAGGCGCGCGGTTATGACGGCGGCAATCACCATGCTCTGGCTGCCGGGGTAAGGGCGGCTGACATCAGTTTCCTTGCTGCTGCCGTCCTGATTGTGGTATTTATGTTGGGAGGCGCACAGCTTGTCCGAATCTTCGGTATTTGAACTGGCGGATGTATATTTCCAGTATCGGCCGGGTGAACCGGCGCTCAAGAATATAAACCTGAATATAATGTCAGGAGAACGGATCGTTTTGCTGGGGCCGAACGGCTGCGGCAAATCAACTTTGGAAAAAGTGCTGGCAGGGCTAATTTATCCCCAGGGCCGGGTGACCGCCTTTGGTACGGTCATTGACGCCCATAATATGAGGGATAAAGAGTTTGCCGCCGCCTATCGACGCAAAGTAGGATTTGTTTTTCAAAACTCGGATGTGCAAATTTTTTGTGCCAGTGTTATCGACGAGATCATGTTCGGACCGCTGGCGATGGGAATGCCTCATGCCGCCGCGCGGGACCGGGCTTTGGAATTGCTGGAGTTTGTGGGGATAGCGGCTTTGGCTGATCGGCTGCCGCACCATCTGAGCGGCGGCGAAAAGAAAAAAGTAGCCATCGCGGCGGTGCTGGCTGTAAATCCAGCGGTGCTGATTCTGGATGAACCGACCAATGGTCTCGATCCCCGGACGCAGCGCTGGATGCTTGACACGTTGAATGATCTTAGCCAAAGCGGCAAGACGATTATCACCGCCACCCATCAGCTGGATATCGTTCTCGAACTTGCCGACCGGGTTGTGGTGATGGACGACTCTCACACCATCATTGCCGAAGGACGGGCGACGGAAGTTCTTCATGACCGGGAATTACTGCTGGAGGCTAATCTGATTGATGAACGTTATCATGTGCATTTACACGGTGAAGACGGCCATGTACATGTGCACAAGCATGTACATGGCCGGTCATAATAACGGCAGCGGAAGCGAGTGGAATTATGCTTGTTGACAATTTTTGCGCCCGGTTAAAGACGAAACTGGCCGGCCGGCCTCCTGTAATCCAAAACGAAACCGATTACTTTTCCTGCGCTGTAGTGGTTCCCCTTGTGAAGCAAGGCGGGGAGCTTGGAGTATTGTTTGAGGTGAGGTCTGCCCAGCTTGCCTGGCAGCCGGGGGAGATATGCTTTCCAGGGGGCCGGATTGAGCCTGGCGATGCAGGTCCGGAGGCGGCGGCCGAGCGGGAGACTTGTGAGGAGTTGGGACTGAGCGCCAGCGACCTGCAGGTAATCGGACCGCTTGATTATCTGGTTAGTCCCATCGGGGTTATCGTCTACCCTTTTGCCGGCTATATCCCTGATTATCGACAGATTGTCCCGAGCCGTGATGAAGTGGCTGAGGTCTTCGTCGTACCTTTGAAGTTTTTTTTGACTACTGAACCGCTGTCTGCTGATATGGAAGTCGCCACCAGACCTCTGCCGGGATTTCCCCTGCAGCTTCTGCCAGACGGCTACCCAAGCTCCTGGCGCCGCCGGACTACGTATCCCGTTTTGTTCTATCATTACCAGGAGTATGTAATCTGGGGTTTGACGGCGCGAGTGCTTTACAATTTCATCACCATCTGCCGCCAGCCTATAACAGGCCGCTGAAAACGGCCTGAGATTGGGGGATGTTTTGGGTAATACAAAAGCCCTCTGCTTCATTTGCAGAGGGCTTTGTTTATATTCCTTAAATCGCGCAGTCGGCAATTCGCCAACTATGACCGTGCATCATCTGGTTATAGACCTCGGTAATCGTTATAAACAAAGTTGTGCGTTTGGGTGAGCGTTTTTTCGTAAGCAGTGAAAACTTAAACCAGCGTCCTTCACGGGAGAGTCGGTAGAGAACATTGTTAATCTCCAAAAGGATGGCTTTGGTGGGAGAACTACCAAGCGCGGTTTCAAGCGTTTTGACCGCCATACCATCAAGCGGCGGCAGGGATTTGACCTTGTCATCCTGCATGCATACACGCTCCTTGTATTGTTCTCTATTCAGTTTTCAATAACAGTATATGTTTATTATAACATTTAAAATGTCGGAAAGCGTCGAAAGGAAATCGTCAAAAAGCGCCTTAATAGCTTTTGGACACCGCTTGCCTTCACTTAGCTGGCAAAAGCGGAGTTTTCTGAATATTATCGCGCGCTTTCAGAATTTCTTCCGGAAGACAAGCCGTCGATATTTGCAGCGGCGGGAGAAAAGAACGGATATATTGCCTGGCGGCTAGGTTTGCGTTGTCGTCAAACATTCCCAAGCGGCAAGCTCTGCGAATAAGAAACGTGAGTCGGCCTATACTAACAGTAAATTGAGTAATGAAGGGGTGACAGTTTTGCGTTACTCTAAAGTAATCACCGTACTTGTGCTGATAATCTTTGTGCTTGCCGCGCTGTCCCTTGTTGACGGCTGTGCCAAGAAGCCGGCACCCAAGCCGCTGCCTGGTGACCTCGGCAACCAGCGCAGCGCGGAGAAACCGCCGCGTCAGGTAATCGGTTATTACGAAAATCCTTGGCCGGGAACCCCGGAAAAGACGGGATCGTTTCCAAGTATGAAGACTTTCGCCAAAAGCATGTCGGCGGTCGGACCCTTCTGGTACAGCGCCGAAAAGGATGGGACGCTGCAAACAAAGGAAAGTCAGCTGGTATATGATACAGCCAAGGGCCTGGGCCTGAAAATGTATCCGCTGGTTACCAACAAACCCGACGCCACCGATCTAGTGATAGGGGATGCCGGTATTCGCAGCAAAACCATTGACAACATTGTCAAAGTCGTCACAGAAAGAAACTATGACGGAGTAAACATCGACTTTGAGCTGTTGCCGCAGAAGCATCGCGACAATCTGACGGCGTTCATGGCTGAATTGTACCCCAAGATGAAGGCCGCCAATAAAACGGTAATTATTTCAGTATTCCCACAGGTTGACGTTACACCGGACGTTGCCGGAGCCTACGATTATCCGGCCCTGGCCAAAAACGCCGACTTCCTGCAGATCATGCTCTATGACCACCATTGGTCGACTTCCCCTCCTGGTCCGGTGGCTCCGGTTGATTGGTATGAGAAGAACGTAAAATACGCTGTTGACACGATCGGAGCCAATAAGGTGATCGCCGGGATCAGCGCTTATGGCTATGACTGGCCAAAGGGCGGCGGACCGGGCAAGGATGTCACCTATGTGGACGCCATTGTCAAGGCTGAGCAGAAAGGCGCCCAGATCGAGTATGACACTGCCAGCCAGGCTCCCCATTACAGCTACGATGATCACGAAGTCTGGTTCGAAAACGACAAAAGCACCGCAGCCAAGCTGGACATTCTGGCCAAGTATGATCCCGCGGGAGTCGCCATCTGGCGGCTCGGCCAGGAACAGCCCGAGATTTGGCCGATTATTGACCAGAAATTTCCTAAGCAGCAATAGCAAAAAAAACTGCCGGCTAAAAGAGCCGGCAGTTTTTTTCAGCAGGGAAAGACGGGGCTGCCGGGAGAATAGTCAGCAATAGATGGAAGTTTGGGTCGCCTGGCGGTTTTTTTCTGGCGAAACCGGGCATATTGGTATATACTGGCGATAGGAAGATGGCCGGATTAACCGGAAATCTGTCAACAGGCATCCGCCTTTTTTACTACATAATCAGGGGGAGATACAAGATGGCAATTGTGGAATTAACCATTGCTCCGCTCGGAGTGGGGACAAGTGTAAGCAGCTATGTGGCAGCCTGCCATAAAGTGCTGGATCAGGCTACCGACCTCAAACACCAGCTCACGCCGATGTCGACAATTATTGAGGGAGATCTGGACCGGATACTGGAAGTCATCCGACAGATGCATGAAGTTCCCTTTGCCGCTGGGGCTCAGCGGGTATCGACACTGCTTCGTATCGATGATCGTCGGGACAAGGAACTGACCATGGACGGCAAGATTAAGGCGGTTATGGAAAAATTGTAGGAGGCAAGGGTTATGTGTAAAAATTGCGGCTGCCATGGCAGTAAACCGGAAAAGCAAATATTGAAGGTGGCCGGCATGACTTGCGGCCATTGTAAAAGTGCGGTGGAAAAAGCGGTTCGCGGTCTGCCGGGTGTGCTGGCGGCGGAAGTTGATCTGGCGGCCGGCTCCCTTGCGGTGGATTTTGACTCTGCTAAATCGTCGCTGGCCAGTATTAAAAAAGCGGTGGAAGAGGCCGGTTACCAAGTGCTCTAAGGGGTGTTGTTGACGCCTTGGTGGTTGTTTGCTATACTTGACAAGAGCCCCCTCACATGTGGGGGCTTGTTTATATCTTAGTCCCTATGAGAGGATGATTAGCTTGTCGACCCGCCTGGAAAGACGTATTGCCGAGCAGCGACAAAACTATAAGAAACGGATATTGGTGATCACGGCGGGACTGATGGTATTTTTGTTGGCCGTCGGAGCGTCTTATTTCTTGTTTAGCGGCGGACTGAGCAAAAGCAGGCGCTCAGGTGGCCTGTTGTCTTCCCCGCATAAGGTCAATATTCTGGTTCTTGGTGTTGACGAACGCGCCGACGACGTGGGCCGCTCGGATACCATGTTCCTGGTGACGGTGGACACCAGCACCAAGGAAGTGCAGATGCTGTCCATACCCCGCGACACGAGAGTAAAGATCCCGGGTTTTGGGTGGGACAAGATTAACCACGCCTTTGCCGAGGGCAAGTCCAAACTTTCTCAGAAAGCGGTCGAGGATCTGCTCGGCATTCCCATCGACTATTATCTGGCGGTGAATTTTGCCGGGTTTAATAAGGTGGTGGATGCTGTCGGCGGTGTTGATATCAATGTTGAGAAACGGATGTACTATCAAGACCCCTATGACGATAACGGCGGCCTGGTTATTGACCTGCGGCCCGGTCAGCAGCATATGGACGGCCCGAAGGCAATCCAGTATGTCCGCTACCGCGACGAGGACGGCGATATCGGACGGGTTCAGCGGCAGCAAAAATTCATCAAAGCCATGCTGGATCAGGTCACAAGCCCGGGAGTTATCGTCCGGGTGCCGGCCATTATCCGTGAAGTAAGCGGCTCGGTCCAGACAGATATGTCGACAAGTGACATGGCGAGTCTGGCGAAATTGTTGAACGACGCCCAGAAAAAAGGCCTGGTTACCGACATGGTTCCCGGCAGGCCCGCCTACATCAGGGAGATAAGTTATTGGCTGCCGGATGTTGTCGGGTTACGGCAGCATATCGCCCAAATCCAGGGGGGCGTCCTGGACGGGAAGAATCTGGCGGAAGCCGAACAGCTGGCTGACGAATACCAACGCTCTATCCCGCAGGAGATGAAGATCGTGGAGTTGCCCAAAGGTTTACAGCCAAAAGAGGCGCCCAAACCAGGCGACAAGTCAGATGCGGCCAAAAGCGCCAAGCCGCCTGCTCCAGGCAAGATAACGGTCGCGATTATTAACGCCAGCGGCAACCCGGGCGCCGGGGCCAAGATGACCACGCTTCTGAAGAATCAGGGGCTTGAGGTCACCGGGGTGACCACCGGCTCGACGATCAGCAATAATTCGGTGGTGGTTTCCTACACCATTAGCAACGCGGTGGTCGACAGACTGACCGGACTGCCCTTTAAATATGTGCTGCAGGTGACGAAAGACGACAGCAAAATGACCCAGGCTGCAGTGATAATCGGCAAGGATTATAATTAAGTCAGGCTGTTTAAAAGGCCCAATCTGCGTCGTTGCCTTGCATCTCGACCTTTTTGAACATCCAGGGATTTGTCAATAAATTTAATAGCCCGTAAGGGCTATTTTTTTTGTCGAGCAGGGAATATAAAATTTATCTGCTTGCTAAAAGTGCAATTTCGGCTTCAGCTATCGCCAAAAGGCTCGACACAAGCCGAGTTTTCTAATGTCTTTAGGCGCATAATAAGTTTACAGTTTAGCCAGTTGATGGTTGCGTAAAGGAGAAGCTTTGATGTGGGATTGGGAAAAATCGCGGCGGATGAGCATTTTGAGTGTGGTCATTTTCGGCATAATCGGCCTGTTGGTGGTCAGACTGGCCTGGATGCAATTGTTGCATGGTTCCCAGTACAAGAAAATCGCCGAGGAAAACCGGCTGCGGAAGGTTTTTGATCAGGCGCCGCGAGGGACGATGTATGATCGCAACGGCGCGGTTTTGGTCAGTAACCGGCCGAGTTTCGCTATTTCGATTATCCCGGTGGAGTACAACAATTCCCAGGCCGTAACGCCGGTTCTGGCCAGACTCACCGGCCTGGACCCGGCGGAAATAGAGACTCAGCTTCAGGCTGGACAGGAATTCCCCTATACTCCTGTCCGCCTCAAACGAGATGTGGATCAGGCTACCCTGGCCAAGATCGAAGAGCACAAAGCCGAGCTGCCGGGGGTGGTAGTCGAGGCGATTCCGGTCCGCTATTATCTTTATGGTCCGCTGGCGGCCCACTTGTTTGGTTTTATTGGCCGCATCAATGAGGAAGAATACGATGCCCGCAAAGCGGCCGGCTATCACCCCAGCGATCTTATCGGCAAGGACGGGTTGGAACGGGTCTGGGAAGATATTTTGCGCGGCATTGACGGCGGGCGGGAGTTTGAAGTCGACGCCCTGGGGACCGAAGTGGGCGTGGCCGGTGAAAAAGCGGCGGTGCCGGGTAAGGGGCTGGTGCTTACCCTTGACGCCAATCTGCAGAAGGCTGCGGAAGATGCGCTGGATGCGCAGATCATTCAGAGCCACCAGATCGGCTACCCAGCCAAGGGCGGCGCGGTTGTCGTTCTGGATGTGAGGACCGGCGGGGTTCGGGCGCTGGTGAGTAAACCGTCCTTCGACCCCAATGTTTTCGCCGGCGGCATTACCAGCCGAGACTGGAACGCGCTGCTAAACAACACCAATGATCCGCTTAACAACCGGGTGATCCAGAACGCCTATCCTCCGGGATCGGTATTTAAGATTGTCACAGCCTCGGCGGCGCTGGATCTGGGGCTTACGACTCCTGAGGAGATTTTTGAAGACCGGGGGGTATATGTCCTGCATGGATGGACTTTTTACGGGGCGGAGCAAACTGCTCTGGGACGACTCGATATTGTCGGCGCCATCGCCAAGTCCAGTGATCCGACTTTTTACGAGCTGGCCCGCCGGATGGGTCCGGATAAGCTGGCCTCGTATGCTCTGACTTTTGGCTACGGCGATGTAACCGGAATCAAATTGCCGGGAGAGACCAAGGGGATAGTGCCTACCGAGGAATGGAAGCTGGCGACCTACGGTCAAGAGTGGTATCCCGGCGAAACCCTCATTTCCGGAATCGGCCAGGGGTACTACCTGGCGACGCCGCTGCAGCAGGCGATGTCCTTGATGGCGGTGGCCAACGGCGGTATTGTCTACCGGCCGATGCTTGTGGACAAAATACTGGGGCCGTATGGCGCCCAGGAAGTCAGCCTGCAGCCCGAGATCCTGCGCACCGTCTATCTGCGGCCGGAAATCTGGCAGATCCTCCGCCGTGGCTTGGAGGCAGTTACCACCACCGGCACAGCGTCGATGGTTTTTCAGGGCTACAACCAGAAAGTGGCTGGTAAAACAGGTTCGGCTGAAACCGGCCGGGAGACCATCCATTCATGGTTTGCCTGCTATGCACCGGCTGACAAGCCGGAAATCGTGGTGGCTGCTCTGATCGAGGACGCCGGAGAAGGGGCGGTTTCAGCTGCGCCGCTGGTGCGGCGGGTGCTGGAGGCCTATTTCGGTCTGCCGGCGAAGCCGATCGCCACCACTCCGCCTGGAAAAGGCGATTGATGCGAATAACCTGGATAGTAATGGCAGGACAATTCATGGCAGGACGCGAATTTACTTAAAGAATTATGGGAGATGGGACGATGACATTGTATCCGATGAATCTTAATTTGGACCGGCGGCAGTGTCTGGTGCTCGGCGGCGGTCCGGTCGCGGAGCGCAAGGCGTGTGCCCTGGCGGCGGCGGGAGCCCGCGTCACAGTGTGCAGTCCGCGGCTGACGGCGGGGCTGGCCCAGCTGGCCGCAAGCGGCCAGGTCATTCATCTTGACGCCAGCTACACCCCCGGGGCTATCGGAATTTTTTTTATCGTTATTTGCGCCACTGATGACGCCATCGTCAACCGCCAGGCGGCGCAGGAAGCCCGCCGGCAGGGAGCGCTGGTGAATGTTGTTGATGCGCCGGAGCTGTGTGACTTCACGGTGCCGGCCCAAATAAGCCGGGGCGAGCTTTTGATTACAGTGTCCACCGGCGGGAAAAGCCCGGCTCTGGCCAGGCGGCTGCGGGAAGAACTGGAGCAGCACTACGGACCGGAGTACGGATTATATCTTGAGCTTGTCGCCCGGCTGCGGGCCGAGATCAAGAAAGTTCCCGGCACCCCGTCCGAACGTCAGGCTCTCTGGCGGGAGGCGCTGGATGAAGAAATCCTCGCGTTGTTGCGGACCGGGAAGATCAAGGAAGCGGAGGAGAAGATTAAGAATGCCGCTAGTTGTACTAGGTCTCAATCATAAGACCGCGCCTGTCGAGGTGCGGGAGTGTTTTTCATTTTCGGAAGAACAGATCAAACAAGGGTTAAAGCATCTTGATGAATATGAAGGTATTCTGGAATGTGTCATCCTGTCCACCTGCAACAGGACCGAGATGTATGCCGCTGTGGATGACGCCGATGAAGCGCTGCCGGTGCTGGAAGCGTTTCTCGGGCGGATGAGCGCCAGGTCAGGCATCATCAGCGAGTACCTTTTTTATTTTACGGAAGAAGACTGTATTCGCCATTTATTCAGGGTGGTCTCCAGCCTTGATTCGCTCATTGTCGGGGAAGGGCAGATTCTCAGCCAGGTTAAAAAGGCCTATTCTCTGGCCCGCGACACCGGTACCACCAGTACGGTGCTCAACACCTTGTTCAACCGGGCCATTGCTGTGGGGAAAAGGGTGCGGACAAAGACCCGTATCGCTTATAATGCGGTGTCGGTCAGCTATGCAGCGGTGGAACTGGCCAAGAAAGTTTTCGGCGATCTGTCCAGATCCAATGTGCTGGTGCTTGGGGCCGGTGAGATGAGTGAACTTACCGCCCGTCATCTAGTGGACAACGGGGTGAAAACAGTATTTGTCTCCAACCGGAACTTCAGCCGGGCTGCGGAGCTTGCCGACAAGTTCAGCGGGGTGGCCGTGCCGTTTGAAGATTTTCTCAAATGCGCCGTCGAGGCGGATATTGTCATTACTTCCACCGGAGCGCCGCATTATATCATCAGGGCCTGGGACGTGGCTCATCTGATGCCCAAACGGCAGGGGCGCCCGATTATTTTTATCGATATCGCGGTGCCGCGCGATGTGGAGCCTGAAGTGGAAGCTATCGCCGGGGTGCGTCTGTATAATATCGACGCCCTGGAAGCGGTGGTGGAGTCGAATATGAAGGAGCGGGCCCAGGAGGCGGTGGCTGCGGAAGAGTTGATTGAAGCTGGCCTGGAGGAAATCCTGGACCGGTTCCGTTATCTGGCCTTCCGGCCGACCCTGGCCAGCCTCACTGCCAAGGCGGAACGCATCCGCCAGCGTGAAATGAAGCGGGCCTTGAACAAGCTGCCTGACGCTACCCCGGAAGAACGCCGGGTCATGGAGAATATGTCTCGAATGCTTGTACGCAAACTGCTCCGCGACCCTATCGTCAATATCTATGAGTCGATGGGTACCGGCAAGGAGAACTACTATCTGGACGCAGTATGCCAGCTGTTCAAACTGGAGGAAATAGGAGAGGTCGAACGTCGTGAGCAAAAGACTTGTCGTCGGTACGCGCGGTAGTAAGCTGGCCCTGTGGCAGGCCAATTATATCGCCCAGGCCGTCCGGGAGCGCTGTCCCGATACAGAAGTGATGATCAAACATATTGTAACCACCGGGGATCGCGTGCTGGACGTGCCGCTAGCCAAGATCGGCGGTAAGGGCCTGTTTACCAAGGAGCTGGAGAACCAGCTGCTGAGCGGTGAAATCGATCTGGCGGTGCACTCTTTGAAGGATATGCCGACCGAATTGCCGCCAGGGCTTACCCTGGGGGCGATTACCGAGCGGCTGGACGCCGGTGACGCCTTGATCAGCCCGCGCTATAAAACCATCGATCAGCTGCCGCCGGGGGCGCGGGTGGGCACATCCAGCCTGCGGCGCAGAGCGCAGCTGCTGCATCACCGTCCTGACCTGACCATTACCGATTTGCGGGGCAATCTCGATACCCGGCTGGCTAAACTGCTCAGCCAGGAACTGGACGCCATCCTGCTGGCGGTGGCCGGGCTGAAACGGCTGGGCTGGGACGATCAAATCACCCAGGTTCTGCCACGGGAAATTTGTCTGCCGGCAGTGGGTCAGGGGGCGCTGGCGCTTGAAATCCGCGCCGACGACACGGCGCTTTTGTCTGCTATTGCCTTTTTGCATCACAACGATACAGCGGCGGCGGTTACCGCCGAGCGGGCCTACCTGGGTGTGCTGGAGGGCGGCTGCCAGGTGCCGATCGGGGTGTATGGCCGGATTGAGGCCGGACAGCTATTGCTTGATGCCATCATTTTGTCAGCTGACGGCAAAGACAGCCTGCGAGATGGAGTTGCCGGAGACCCGGCGGGGGCGGCAAGTCTCGGAAGGGCGCTGGCCCAGCGGATGTACGCCGCCGGAGGGCGGGAGATATTGGCGGGGCTTTTCGCGGCCTGCGAGAGGGAGGAAGGGTAATGAATCAGGGCATTGTCTATCTGATAGGCGCAGGTCCCGGCGATTATAAACTGATTAGCCTGAAGGGGCTGGAATATATCAAAGAGGCGCAGACGATTGTCTATGACCGGCTGGCGGACGAGCGGCTGCTCGCCTATGCTTCGCCCGGAGCGGAGCTTATCTATGTCGGTAAAGCGTCCAGCGAACACACTATGCGCCAGGAAGAAATCAATCAGCTGCTTGTGGATAAGGCCGGACAAGGGAAAAAGGTGGTGCGGCTGAAAGGCGGCGATCCTTTTGTTTTCGGGCGCGGCGGTGAGGAAGCGCTGGAACTGGAGGCTGCTGGCATACCTTTCGAAGTGGTGCCTGGCATCACTTCGGCTATCGCTGTGCCGGCCTATGCCGGCATACCGGTGACCCACCGCGGTATTGCCACATCCTTTGCGGTCATCACCGGCCATGAAGACCCCGCCAAAACCGAGTCCAACATCAGGTGGGACAAGCTGACGCTGGGCGCCGATACCCTTGTTTTTCTCATGGGGGTGGAAAATCTGCCCCATATCACCGCAAAACTCCTGGAGCATGGGCGCGGCCCCGATACTCCGGCCGCAGTCATCCGCTGGGGGACCAAGCCGGAGCAGCAGGTGCTGGTCACAACAGTGGCCAAGGCGGCGGAAGAGGTGTCTCGTCAGGGGATAAAGCCGCCGGCCATCTTCATCGTCGGCGAGGTAGTCACCTTGCGGGAGCAGTTGGCGTGGTTCGACAAGCGGCCGCTGTTCGGCAAGAAGGTGCTGGTGACCCGGGCGCGGGAGCAAGCCAGCGTGCTGACTGCGGCGCTGGAAGATCTCGGGGCCCAGTGCCTGGAAGCCCCGGCCATCAAGATTGTTCCGCCTGACAGTTTTGCCGCTCTGGATAAGGCGCTGGCTGACCTGACCCGTTACACGTGGCTGATTTTCACCAGTGCCAACGGTGTGGACTATTTCTTTGAGCGGCTGCGGCACGCCGGGCGCGACACCCGGGCCCTCGCCGGGCTTATGGTGGCGGCCATCGGTGCGCCGACAGCGGCCAGACTGCAAGAATTCGGCGTAGTGGCGGATGTTGTGCCGCTGGAATTCCGGGCCGAGGGAGTAGTTGCCGCTCTGACCGGCAGGGTTGAAGCCGGGATGAGGGTGCTGATTCCCCGGGCAGCGGTGGCCCGCGATGTACTGCCTGAGGAACTGGCGAAAACAGGAGCCGAGGTCGACGTGGTTGAAGCGTACCGCACTGTTACCGCCGACACCGACGGGGTGCTGCTGGCCGAAAAGCTGGCGGCAGGGGACATTGATCTGATCACTTTTACCAGTTCGTCGACGGTGACCAATCTGCTGGCTATTCTTGGGCCGGAGGCCTCAGCGCTGGTAGGCAAAGCCCGGGTGGCCTGCATCGGTCCGATCACAGCGTCCACCTGCCTGGAACACGGCATCAAGCCTGACGTTATTGCTGAAGAATTTACCATAGTCGGCCTGGTGCAGGCTGTTTGCGATTATTACAAGGAGGAATCGGTATGACGAGTCCGTTCATCCGCCCGCGCCGGTTGCGGGCGTCGGCGGGGATCCGCGCCATGGTGCGGCAGACCCTGATAACTCCCACCGACTTTGTCTATCCGTTGTTTGTAGTTCCCGGCACCAAGGTGAAAAAAGAGATTGCCTCACTGCCGGGAACCTATCACCTGTCAGCCGACATGGCGGTGGAGGCGGCACGGGAGGCTTATGAGCTCGGCATTCCGGCGGTGCTGGTTTTCGGCCTGCCTGAGTACAAGGACGAACGGGGCTCCAGCGCCTGGGATGCTGCCAGCCCGGTGCAGCAGGCCATCAGCCGGATCAAGGCTGCCCTGCCGGAACTGGTGGTGATCAGTGACGTCTGCTTGTGCGAATATACAAGCCACGGGCACTGCGGCCTGATAAAGGACGGTGGGGTGGACAACGATTCCTCGCTGGCGCTGCTGGCCGATACCGCCCTTAGCCATGTGGTGGCCGGAGCCGATATGGTGGCCCCGTCAGATATGATGGACGGCCGGGTACTGGCCATCAGGCGAAAGCTCGACACTAGCGGCTTCAGCCAGATCAGCATCATGTCTTATGCCGCCAAATACGCCTCGGCTTATTACGGGCCTTTTCGCGAGGCCGCCGACTCGGCGCCGCAGTTCGGTGACCGCCGCGGCTATCAGATGGATCCGGCCAACGCCCGGGAAGCCCTGCTGGAGGTGGCCTTAGATGTCGAGGAAGGCGCCGATATTGTCATGGTTAAACCGGCGCTGGCTTATCTGGACATCATCCGCCAGGTTCGGGACAGTGTCGACCTGCCGGTGGCAGCCTACAATGTCAGCGGTGAATACGCCATGGTCAAGGCCGCCGCGGCCAAAGGCTGGATCGACGAGCCGCGCATCGTACTGGAAACCCTGACCGGCATCAAGCGGGCCGGGGCGGATATTATTATTACGTATCATGCGCTGGACGCCGCCCGCTGGCTCAGCGGGGGCGGCTGTCTATAGACCCGCATCTGCTGCGTTGGTCCTGCGGGCGCTCTCTCCGACGTACTTCCAGTACGCCTGCGGTCACGTCCTCGGAGCCGCCTTGCATCTGCAGGTCTCCAGCCAGCCTGAGTTTTGAAGTTAAGGAGGGTTAATCATGACTTTTACCTTGGATAAATCGGCGAAGGCTTTTGCTGAAGCCAAGCAGCATATTCCCGGAGGCGTCAACAGCCCGGTGCGTTCGTTCCGCGGCGTGGGCGGGACGCCGCCTTTTATCGCCGCCGCCGCCGGCAGCAAGCTGCAGGACATCGACGGCAACCAATATATCGATTATGTCGGCTCCTGGGGGCCGATGATCCTGGGGCATGCCCACCCGGCGGTATGCGAGGCTCTGCGGGAAGCGCTGGCACGCGGTACAAGCTACGGAGCGCCGACGCTGCTGGAAACCGAACTGGCAAAATTGGTGAAAGACGCCGTGCCGTCGATCGACCTTGTGCGGATGGTGAATTCAGGCACTGAGGCGACGATGAGCGCCTTGCGCCTGGCCCGGGCCTATACCAAACGCAGTAAAATCGTTAAATTCGCCGGCTGTTATCACGGTCACCATGACAGTCTTCTGGTCAAGGCCGGTTCGGGAGCGATGACCCTAGGAGTGCCTGACAGTCCCGGCGTACCGGAGAGCATTGCCGCCGGAACACTAACTGTCGCCTATAACGATGTCGCCGGCCTGGCGGAGATTTTCAGCCGCTACGGCGAGGAGATCGCCGCAGTGATCATCGAGCCGGTGCCTGGCAACATGGGCTTGATCCTGCCGCAGAACGGCTATCTGGATAAGGTGCGGGAAATTACCGCCAGGTATGGTGCGCTGCTGATTTTTGACGAAGTGATGTCCGGTTTCAGGGTGGCATACGGCGGCGCCCAGGCGGTTTACAATATCAAGCCTGATCTTACCTGTCTCGGCAAGGTTATTGGCGGCGGACTGCCGGTGGGGGCCTATGGCGGACGACAGGACATCATGGAAGGTATTTCTCCCGCCGGGCCGGTGTACCAGGCCGGGACGCTCAGCGGCAACCCCCTGGCGATGACGGCGGGTATTACCACCCTCAAGATATTGTCCGAGACGCCGGACTATTATCAGCAGCTGACTGAAAAGACGACGCTGCTGTGTGACGGGATAAAAGCCCAGGCCAAAAAGTTCGGTTTTAGTCTGCAGCACCACCAGGCGGGGTCGATGTTCGGCCTGTTCTTCTCTGACAAGCCGGTGTACGACTATGAGAGCGCCAAACTTTCGGATACCGGGGTGTTCAACACTTATTTTCACGCCATGCTCGAGCAGGGAGTGTATCTGGCTCCGTCCCAGTTCGAGGCGGCTTTTATGTCCTCGGCTCATTCCGAGCAGGATATCGCCGCGACCGTCGCCGCAAGTGCTGCGGCTTTTGCCAAGGTGGCCGAATGCTACAAGAAATAGTAGATGGTCGCGGCACGATCTTGGCCGTGAGAGCCAAAGCCTGGTGCTAAGCCAGCAGCCGCTAAGCGAAAATTCTCGCCTCTTGCTGCATACCCAATAACGTAGCCACAGCTTGTACAAAATTAAAGGATAATCGTCCGAAATCAGCCCGGAAGATGAAAATCTTCCGGGCTGATTCATTAATTTGACCGGGGTTTTCCTTAAAACGCGACTTTGCACCAGGTTTTTACAAAAAAAAGTGTTTCAACCACAATATTTAGTAGGATTTTCCTGAAAAAGGTGTAATTATATACTAGTAGAGAACCTGATAATAGCTTCTTGTTTTTGAAGATGGTCTTGGCCTTAATTTGGTTAGAATAAAATGGGACGGTGGCACCTGAATGCAAAAACGGAAAATCACCGGTTACGCAACCGGAAGCGCCGAATATATTCAAGTGTTGTCCAGGCGGGCAAGCATGGTTTTTGCGATGTTTATCGGCCTGAATGCTTTGATTCTCGGTGGACCGGCCTGGCAGTGGATCACAGGTCTGGCAACAGCATATACCCTGTACAACTTTGGCCTGAATCGGCGTAAGGCCTCCCCCGGAGGAGCCGAGCTTATGCTTAGCCTTGGCATCTGCGCCGGCTTAACCTTCCTTCAGGCTGAGTACAGCAGTATTTTGTATCACTTGTTGCTGCTCCAACTGGCCTTGCGGGTCGGCAGAAACCGGATCATGCGGGTGGCCCTGGTCATCAGCACAGTGTATCTGGGTGCTGCGCTGGCGACGATAACCAGTTTTGCTGCCACTGTCATCGTGCAGATGAGCTATAACCTTATCGGGTTTGGACTGTTGACTTACGCCGTCATTTATATCGATACCCTTGTGGCCAAGCAGGCCAACGACGATCGGCAGATGATCGAGTTGATCAAGCAAAACGACCGCAACTACCGCATGGCTTTGACCGACGCCTTGACCGGGCTGTATAATCATCGCGCCTACAAGGAAAAAATCGATAGTGTGGCTCAGTATGTGTTATTGATTATCGATCTTGATCATTTCAAAAAACTCAATGACAGCTACGGTCATTTGGTTGGCGATAAAGTGCTTGTCACCATCGGCAATATTATCAAGCTGAGTATCCGCAGCGGCGATTTGGCTTTTCGCTATGGCGGGGAAGAATTTGTCGTGGTATTGCCTGGAACTACCCCGCAGATCGGCATGAAGATAGCCGAGCGGCTCCGCCAAAAAGTGGCGGAATGGTCGTTTGAGCAGGCATCAGTCACCGTTAGCATCGGCGTGTCGATCAAGAAACCGGGGATGAGCGCTCAGTCGGTTTTTGAACAGGCGGATACGGCGCTGTATCAGGCTAAACAGTCGGGGCGCAACAGAGTGCAGTCTTTTGGCGAAGATCCCAGCCAGGTTTCAGTCAAATACAGTATGTAGGGGAAAACGATGGCACTGCTATATCTAAAGAGAATCCCGGTGTTTGCAGCCCTGGCGGATGATCAGCTTGCCCTCATCGAAGAGCGGGTCACAGAACGGTTCTATCGTCGGGGGACGGTTATTTTCCTGGAGGGGGACCCTGGTGACGGCTTTTATTATGTGAAAAGCGGTAAAGTCAAGATCATCAAGGCCACTGATGACGGAAGGGAACATATTATTAAACTATTGAGTCCAGGCGATCTTTTCGCCGAGGTGCTGTTGTTTAATAACCTGCCCTATCCGGCGACCGCGATTGCGGCTGAAGACTCTGAGGTTGGCACAATCAAAAACGCTGACCTGGAGCGGCTTGTCCTTAACAATAACTCTTTGGCCCTGCAGTTGATCAAAGCGCTCAGCCAGCGGCTCTTGTATACTCAGCAGAAAATCAAAACCCTGGCTCTGAGCGACGTTCTGGCCCGAACCGCCGAGACCTTGCTGCGACTGGGGGAAGAGCACGGACAATCTGGCCCGGATGGGCGGATCACCATTGCCACAACCTTGTCGCGACAGGACCTGGCCAGCTTGGTAGGCACCACCAGAGAGAGCGTGACCAGGATGCTGAGCTTACTCAAAAAAGAAAAGACCATCGACTTTGACGGGCACAAAATGATGATTCTCGCTCCGGACAAGTTGAAGCGTTATTGTCAGTAGAAAAGGGGGTAGCCGATTGGCTGCCCCTTTCTTGCCGCTGGATATATTTTTCGACCAGCAAGGGGGTATTTTCAAGATGTTTGCTGTCATCAGTTTTGTCGACAAACTGAAAGAGGTAGCCGGATGGCTACCTTTAGTTAATTTGTTCGCAGTTTAGCGGCTGAGAATTTTAATCTCCATTTGATCGCCGTTTTTGACCGGGGTCGTATATTCCGCTGCTCGGCCGTTCAGCAATATGTCTATCCGGGAGGCCGGAGGCAGTGACCGGGGGTCGAATTCTGCGGCAAGCAAGATGTCGCTGACTGTCGGCAGAATTTCATAGCAGGAGTATTCGATGGAACTGCCAGGCAGGGCGGTATCGGTGGGTTTGGCCGGCTGCCCGCCGATGGCAAAGGTATAGCGCCTGATAGGGACACGGCATTTGGCTTCGTTAAAATAGACGGTATAACATTCCAGGGCCTGTTCATCAAGGCCGAGCAACTCGGAGAGGGAGGGCGGAGCGACAGACGCGACGCTAATCATGTCATTATCCTTGATAGGTGCTGACAGGTCGGCCTTGATGCCGTTGAGCAGGTATTCCGGCCAGCGCCGGTAAGAGCGCTCGGTACCGTTGATGATATAGTGGAATTCCTCCGCCTCAGCAGTGATCCCGGACAAAGCCAGCGCTTCCCCGAGGGTAGCCGGAGGCCGGCAAATGACCTGATCCCGGTCAGCCAGCTTGGTTTCGGCGGATGCTGCTACGCCGTTGATGGTAATAAGCGGACCGACAGTCACAAGGTCTTCTTGTAGCATCAGAGTGTAGGGTCTGGGAATAGGGGTGATTTTCCTGAGAGCAGGGCAGGGATCTTCGCCGTTGCGGCCCTTTTCGACGATAATGTCGTCACCCTCGCTCAGTATGTCGCCAAAAGAGGCAGGAGCACCGTTGACCTGGATGTGGCCGCTCTGACCAAGGCTGCCGGGAATGGAATTCTTTTCACCGTTGATGGTGACTGTGATTCCCAGGCCTGGTCGCCCATGGAGACTTCGTACGTCGATTCCCGCAACCAGCAGGGCGTCCGCCACCGAAAGCTTGCCAAGGTTGAACAAGCGCTGAGGCTGGTTGTTCAAGGTTACATGAATGAAATTGAGAGTGCGGCTGCCGGCCAGTTTTAGGATGCCCAGAGGGGTTACCCCGTCAGGGGCGCAAAGGGCCGGAGGGATGTCGACAATACCATCGACAGCGTCCGGTCGCCGGATGCCCACCCGGGACGCGGCGATTCCCAGCGCCTCGGCCAATTCTTCCGGCAAGCCAGGGGTGAGCGATCCGCCGCCGACCAGGAGTACGGCTTGGGGCGCAGCGGCGTTGAGGGTGATAATTTGCGTTGCGATGGCCTGAGCCAGCTGGGTTACCGCGGGCCGCAGGCGTTCAATGATTTTTTCGGCAGTCAGTTTGTGAGTGGAACCCAATATATCGGTAAAGACCACTTTTTTGTTTTTGACACCAAGCTGGCGTTTCATCGGCTCGGCGACTTTAAAGTCCAGCAGATATTCCTGGGAAAGAGCCTCGGTAATTTCATCACCCGCAAAGGGAACCATGCCGTAACCGATAACCGACCCGCCTTTAGTGATAGCCACGTCGGAGGTGCCTGCGCCCACATCGACCAGCGCTAGGTTAAGATGCCGCATGGTGGGTGGGATGAGCACGCTGATGGCGGCAATAGGTTCGAGGGTTAGGGTGGCGATTTCCAGACCGGCCTCTTCGACCGCCGCCTGAAGAGAATCAATGACCTGACGCGGCAAGAAGGTTGCGATAACTTCGATGGCCGCGGTTTTGCCACGCTGCCCCACCAGGGTTTTGATAGTGCCGCCGTCCAGGGTGAAACGGACTACGCTGTAACCCACACAGTAATAGCTGGCAGGGTCGTCAACTGCTTTGCCGGTGGCAAGTTGGTGCTGAGCCGTCTGTATGGCCGCAAGTTCAAGCGCCCGCTCGTCATCGGCGGAAAGAGCGCCGCGAACGGCGCAGTCGATGTCCGCTTCAGCCCGTAAGGTGCATAAAGCTCGGCCTGCAGCCGCTATCGATGCTTTTTTAACCGGACCAACGGTTTCGGCGAGACGGGCTTTGACTCTGGCCAAAACCAGGGCCACCTCGGGTACGTCATGAATCTGCCCGTCCATCATGGCCCGGGTATTGTGTTCCTGGCGTTCCCAGGCCAGTACCTTGATTCCGTTCGGGGTTTTCTCGCCCACCAGCCCGACGACGCTGCGGGTGCCAATATCCAAAGCAAACAGCAGTTTTTTATCCATCCAAAATGCTCCCTCAAGCCGAACTAATTATGAATATCTTTTCGCGCTAATTCGCCAATTTCCTTTTCTGTCCCCGAAACGCCGCTGCTATTTTGTCAGATTATGAAAATAAAAAAAATATTACAGCAGCAGGAATAAAAACGACGGAAGCGAATATATTAACAATAGATAATAGGACCAAGTAATAATATGTCAAAATATTCTTTGAATAAGGGGGACGAAACAATGAATTCAGCACGCTGGTGTGAACATCTCGGGATTACTTCAAAATATACCACCCTAAAATACCGCTTCGACAACAGGGAAGTGGTGCTCAAGGTGCAGACCTGGGTATGTCCGGAATGTGGCGTACACGGAGCGGAGACTGAAATTGTCCCGCCGCAGGAAAGCAATTGCACCAGAGCGGTTGGCTAAATAGGCCTTAGGAGCAAACATAGCCGCGAGTGAGCAGTTCTGGCGCTCAGCGCTCAAAAATGAGACTTTTTTAAAAGTCTGAACAGCCGGGGAACCCCGGCTGTTTTACTTTTAGGTATATTTGCTTGATTATTTCTGGTACAATATTGCTCAGGGATCAAAAAGTTTTTCCGGGCCTGCCGGCTGTTACATCTGCTCAGCTTTTGTCTGGGGGCAGCATCAGGCAGAGGGAGGAGTATTATTGTTAACTAAGTTGAGTATCACTGAATATGCCAGCAAGCTGGCATCGCAGGAGCCTGCTCCCGGCGGCGGCAGTGCAGCCGCGTTGTCAGGTCTTCTCGGAGCTTGTTTGCTGGAAATGGTTATAAATCTGACCTTGGGCCGCAAGGGCTTTGCGGCGCACGCTGGACTGCTGACCGCAAAACAGGTTGAGCTAACCCGGCTGCGTATCGAACTGCAGCTTTTAATCGACCGCGACGCCAGCGCTTATCTTGCGCTGGTGGAGGCCCAGAATCTCCCGAAGACTTCCAAGGAAGCGCGGCAAGCGCGGCTGGCGTCTATCCAGGAAGCAGTGCAGCAGGCGGCGGAAGTGCCGCTTTGGACCGCTCGCTCCTGTCTGGAAATACTGGAGATCGGCAAAGCACTATTGGGTAAGGTCAATGCCCACGCCGTCAGCGACCTGATGGTAGGCGCTCTCGCCAGCCATACCGGCGTTGTCGGGGCGCTTTTGAATACAGCCGTCAATCTGCCGTTGTTCAAAGATGATCAGATGGTGAATGCCTACAGCGGCCAGATTCATTTATTGCGGACCGCCGCCGATGATTTGGTTGCCACGATTCAAGACCAGGCTTACGCAGAGGCGCCATTTGGCGTGATGCGGGACGAAACAGGCTGTTGATTGGGTTGACAAAAAACATAAAAAAGAGGTAGATGCCCAGCATCTACCTCTTACGGTTTTATTGCAGTTGTTTGACTTTTTTCAGGCTGAGGGCAATTCGGCCCCGATTTTCGTCCACACTAAGGATTAGGCAGTCGATGATGTCGCCGACCGACACAATGTCCAGAGGATGACGGAAAGGTTTGTCACTCAGCTCGGAGCGGTGAATGAGTCCGTTGGTCTTGATGCCGATGTCGACAAAGACGCCGAAATCGATGACATTGTGGACTGTGCCTTTCATTATCGTGCCGGGGGTTATGTCCGATAACTTGACGATGTTTTTGCGGGTGAGCGGCATCGGCATATCTTCCCGGGGGTCGCGACCAGGCTTGCCCAATGCGCCCAGGATATCCCGCACCGTCGGTTCGCCGGCGTCCAGTTCGACGGCCAGCGCGGCGGCATCAGCCGTCTGGATGGCGGCCTGAAGATCGCGGAGGCGGTCTTTGTTCGTCAGGTCACTGAGGGAGAAGCCCAGCCGGGACAAGATGGTTTTAGCCAGCTTGTAAGATTCAGGATGGACAGGAGTGTTGTCCAGCGGGTTCTCGCCATGGGTGAGGCGGAGAAAGCCGGCGCACTGGGTGAAGGTTGCCGCACCGAGGCGCGGTACTTTGAGCAGTTGCTGGCGATTGGCGAAAGGGCCGCCGGCATCCCGGAAGGCGATAATATTTTTGGCTACAGTGCTGTTGACGCCTGCAACATAGGTTAGCAGCTCGGCTGAGGCGGTGTTGAGTTCCACCCCGACGTGGTTGACGCAGGATTCGACGATATTGGCCAGCGCCCGGCCCAGTTCTTTCTGATCGACGTCGTGCTGATACTGGCCGACACCGATGGATTTGGGATCGATTTTGACCAGCTCGGCCAGGGGATCTTCAACCCGGCGGGCGATGGAAACCGCGCCGCGCAGGGTGACATCCAGACCGGGCAGCTCATCTTTCGCCAGTTTGGAGGCGGAATACACCGATGCCCCTGCTTCATTGACAATAAGATACCGGACAGCTAGGTTGTGGGTGCTGATCAGTTTGGCGACGAATTCTTCTGTTTCGTAGGAGGCTGTCCCGTTGCCGATGGAGATCAAGGTTACGCCGTGGTTTTGAATGGCGGCCAGGATCGACTTGGTTGCTTGTCCGCGCTGGGCTTCACTGGCGGTAACAAAGATGGTGTCTGTCGCCAGCACCGCTCCGGTGGGACTTATGACCGCAAGCTTACAGCCGGTGCGGAAGCCGGGGTCAAGGCCCATCACGGTATGACCGGCAAAGGGCGGCTGCAGCAGGAGTTGGCGCAGGTTGAGGCCAAATACCCGGATGGCTTGCTGTTCGGCGTTTTCGGTAAGTTGGGTCCGGATCTCCCTGTCCAGGGAGGGGAGCAGCAGTCGTTTATAGCCATCAGCGATAGCCTGCCGGATGAGTTCGCTGAAAATGGAGGACTGCCGGATGATCTGGCGGGCGATTAGGTCGATATTGGTTTCATGCGGGGTAACAAGCTGAACTTTCAGAATTTCCTTGCGCTCGCCCCGGTTGACTGCCAGAACGCGATGGGAAGGCATCCGTTTCACCATTTCGCGGTGCTCCCGGTAGTTCAGAAAATCCTGACCGGCAGCTTCGGGGACAGCCAGTTCGGTGGTGATTTCGCCGCCTGTCCACAGCTGTTTGCGGAGCATCGCCCGAATAGCGGCCCGTTCACTGACCACCTCGGCTATAATGTCCTGGGCACCGGCGATGGCCGCCTCGGCGGTAGGCACTTCTTTTTCTTCATTGATGTATTCGGCAGCGATGGCCAGCGGGTCACCGGCAGTGATCTGCTGGGCGAGGATGAGCTCAGCCAGCGGTTCAAGACCTTTTTCGCGGGCGATTTGGGCCCGGGTGCGTTTTCTGGGCCGGAACGGCAGGTAAAGGTCTTCCAGCTCCTGCAGCTTGGTGGTGGCCTTGATGGCGGCTTCCAGCTCGTCAGTCAGCTTGCCCTGTTCGGTAATGGTTGCCAGTATTTCCTCCTGACGCTTTACCAGGTTGCGCAGGTAATGAACTCGTTCTTCCACAGCGCGGATTTGCTCTT
>Ga0316228_1001429_pt1 | contig 24755 bp, 17 predicted proteins | sample TBH18021metaG_FD_206005 | JGI IMG/M metagenome (GOLD analysis project Ga0316228, IMG submission 206005) | Freshwater microbial communities from Trout Bog Lake, Wisconsin, USA - TBH18021 | ecosystem: Environmental > Aquatic > Freshwater > Lake > Hypolimnion/Profundal zone | place: USA: Wisconsin... | reverse complement strand
ACATCCTGCTTGTAAGGCAGGCGCTCTCCCGGCTGAGCTAATCGCCCGAATTGGTGACCCGTAGGGGACTCGAACCCCTGTTAACGCCGTGAAAGGGCGCTGTCTTAACCGCTTGACCAACGGGCCGATAAATGGTGACCCACGTTGGGCTCGAACCAACGACACCCTGATTAAAAGTCAGGTGCTCTACCGACTGAGCTAGTGAGTCACATCCCACAATATCTGATTATATAGTATGGCCTAAGGACTGTCAACCCCTTTTGAATGGGACTTTCTGGCACCTGACTGAAAGTGGAAAACCCGGCTTGCGCCGGGTTTAAAATTTGATTGGCTGCTCTATTAAAATACTTCGTGAAGAATCATGGTCTGGTCCCGCTGCGGTCCCACCGAGACAATACCCAGTCCGACACCGGTCACTTCGCACAGCCGTTCAAGATACCGGCGGGCGTTGGCAGGCAATTGGTCGTAGCTGCGGACCGCGGTAGTGGACTCCTCCCAGCCGGGAAGCTCTTCATATACCGGGACCACCTGCTCCAACACTTTGAGGCTGGCGGGAAACTGTTTGAGCATTTCGCCTTTATATTTATACCCGACGCACATTTTGATGGTCTTCAACCCATCCAGGATATCCAGGCGGGTGACAGCCAGATAGTCGAGGCCGCTCACGATGGCCGCGTAGCGCACAATGGCCGCGTCCAGCCAACCGCAGCGCCGCGGCCGGCCTGTGGTGGTGCCGTATTCATGGCCGCGCTCCCGGATATGGTCGCCTATTTCATCCTTAAGTTCGGTCGGGAAGGGTCCTTCACCGACCCGGGAGGTATAAGCCTTGACCACCCCAATGACTTTGTCGATTTTGGTGGGGCCGACTCCGGCGCCGATGCAAACGCCTCCGGCTATGGGGTGAGAGGAAGTAACATAAGGGTAGGTGCCGTGATCAAGGTCGAGCAGCGTGGCCTGGGCCCCTTCAAACAGAACCCTCTTACCCTGCTGCAGTGCCTCGTGAAGCACAACTACCGTGTCGGTCACATAGGGCCGAAGCTCTTCGGCGTAAGCCAGGTATTCTTTCTTCAAGGTCTCAAAATCAAAGCCTTTTGTGCCGTATACGGCTTGCAGCAGATGGTTCTTGGCCTCCAGGTTGCGTTCCAGTTTAGAGCTGAATTCGTCTTCGTCCATAAGGTCAACCATCCGAATGCCGCTGCGGGCATTTTTGTCCATATAGCAGGGGCCGATTCCCCGTTTGGTTGTGCCGATTTTGTGATCACCGCGATAGTCTTCTTCCACTTCGTCCAGCAGCCGGTGATAGGGCATAATGACATGAGCGCGGTCAGAGACCCGCAGCCCGGAAGTATCGATGCCTTTGTCCTGCATACCTTTGAGTTCCTTGAGCATCACCGCAGGGTCGATAACCACCCCGTTGCCGACGACGCAGGTTTTGCCTTTATACAAAATTCCTGACGGCAAAAGATGCAGCTTGAATTCTTTGCCCTCAACCACCACCGTGTGACCGGCGTTGTTACCTCCCTGGTACCTGACAACCACATCGGCCTTTTCGGCTAAATAATCGACAATCTTGCCTTTTCCTTCATCGCCCCACTGGGTTCCAACAACAATTACTGCTGACATGTCCTCACCCTTTTCTTATAGGCCAAACCGGGCCATAATAGTATCCACATGCCGGAGAAGGTGCGCCGCATCGAAACAGACGTCTATTTCCGCCGATGACAGATATTTTTTGATATCAGGATCATTAATAACATTGGTTCTGAAATCGGCGCCTTCGAGCCAACGGGCCATGGCGTTGCGCTGCACCCAAAGGTAGGCATCTTCCCTCACAACTCCTTTGTCCACCAGGGCCAAAAGGACGCGCTGGCTGAAGATGAGGCCGCCGGTCTTATTCATGTTGGCTTTCATCGCTTCAGGATAAACCAGTAATTTATCAATAATGTCGGTCATGAGTCGCAGGGTATAGTCCACAAGAATAGTGCTGTCAGGCAAGATAACCCGTTCCACAGAGGAGTGGGAGATATCCCGCTCGTGCCATAACGCCACATTTTCCAGGCCGGCCTGAGCGTTACCCCTGACGACCCGGGCCAGACCGCTTACCCGCTCGCAGGTGATCGGGTTGCGTTTGTGCGGCATGGCTGAAGAGCCTTTTTGACCGGGATGGAAGTATTCTTCGGCTTCGCGGATATCGGTCCGCTGCAGGTTGCGAATCTCGGTGGCAAACTTATCCAGAGAACTGGCTATGATCGCCAGGGTGGTAAGATACTCGGCGTGGCGGTCGCGCTGGATGACCTGGGTGGCCAGCTTAGCGGCCTTCAGGCCCATTTTTTCGCACACATAGGCTTCCACCCGGGGGTCGATAACGGAGTAGGTGCCCACAGCGCCGGACAGTTTGCCGACTGCCACTGTATCCATGGCGCGGGTCATCCGCTCGATGTTCCGTTCGGTTTCATCCAGCCAGAGGGCGAATACCAGTCCGAGGGTAATGGGCTCGGCGTGAATGCCGTGGGTCCGGCCGATCATAACGGTATGTTTGTGTTCCGCGGCCCGGCGGCGGAGAACCACCCGCAGTTTTTCCAGATCGCCAATAATGATTTGAGCCGCCTGCTTCATCATGGCCCCCATCGCGGTGTCTTTGACATCGCTGGAGGTCAGGCCGAGATGGATGTATTTGGCCTCATCGCCGACATTTTCGCCAACTGCTGTAAGGAAGGCGAGAATATCATGGCGGGTTTCCCGTTCAATTTCGCGGATTCGTTCCACCGTGAACTTGGCCCGCTCTTTGATCACCGGGACGGCGGCGGCCGGAATCTGCCCCAGCTCGGCCATGATTTCGCAAGCAAAAATTTCGATATCCAGCATGGTTTGAAATTCATTCTCATCGTTCCAAATACGGCCCATTTCCGGGTTAGTGTAACGTTTAATCACCGCAAAATCTCTCCTTCAGCTCCAACATTTTCCCCGGCTTCCCGGGCCAGGATCTCCCGGGCCACAACTACCCCTGCGGCTGACGCCTGGGCCAGGCCCCGGGTCACTCCCGCGCCGTCGCCGGCGGCAAATAAGTTGGTTACTTCGCTTTCCAGCCCCTTGGTCAGAGTGGGACGCGACGAATAGAATTTTACTTCCACTCCATACAGCAGTGTATGGCGCGAATTTACGCCTGGCGCCACTTTATCCAGCGCCTCCAGCATCTCGATGATCGCCACCATATGCCGGTACGGCAGCACCAGGCTGAGGTCACCGGGGGTGGCGTCTTTCAGTGTCGGCACCACCATCCCGCGGTTGATACGCTCAGGGGTCGAGCGACGTCCGTCCAGGAGATCGCCGAGCCGCTGAACGATGACCCCGCCTCCCAGCAGGTTGGCAAGGTTGGCGATGGACTTGCCGTAAGTAATCGGCTCTTTGAAAGGCTCTGTAAAGCTTTTCGATACAAGGAGCGCAAAATTGGTATTATCGGTCCGTTTTTCGGCGTAACTGTGGCCGTTGACGGTAATCAGGCCGGCATTGTTTTCATTAACCACTTCGCCATAGGGGTTCATGCAGAAAGTGCGAACCCGGTCGTCGAAGGATTTTGTGAAATACACCAGCTTGGATTCATATACAATGTCGGTGATATGTTCCAGGACCACCGCCGGCAGTTCAACCCGCACGCCGATATCCACCGGATTGGTAATCATCGACAACCCAAGCGACTTGGCCTGGCCGGAAAACCATTCGGCACCCTCCCGTCCCGGAGCGGCAATCAGGTATTTGCTGTGGATTGCTTCACCGTTCTGGAGAACCACGCCGGTATATTTTCCATTTTCGACTAGAATCCTGTCGACAGGGCATCCTGTACGGATTTCGCATTTGTCATCAAGATGTTCCCGCATCCGGGTCAGGATCTCGGTGCATTTTTCGGTCCCCAGATGACGGATTCGCGCCGGAATCAGGTTGAGGTCGGCCGCCGCCGCGACCCGCTGTATTTGCCGGATTTGGTCCAGCTTATCATCGCCGTAAACCGTGGTCGTGGCTCCGAATTTAAGATACTCTTTGTCAATATACTCAATCAGTTCAGCCACCTTCGGCTTTTCCATATAAGCGTCGAGCATACCGCCGAACTCGGTGGTCAGTGTCAATTTGCCGTCGCTGAACGCTCCCGCCCCGCCCCAGCCGCACAAGATATCACACGGCTTGCAGCGCAGGCACTTGCCGTTATGATGACTGATCGGGCAGCTTCTTGCGACTATATCGCGTCCTTTTTCCAGGATCAGCGTTCTCAGTCCGGTGCCGGCCAGTTCCAAGCCGGCAAATATCCCGGCCGGTCCGGAACCGATAATGATCACATCATATTCTTTCACGCACATCACCTCTAAGATTTTAGTCTTCCCGCTGCCACAAAAATAACTCAAACGCGCGCTTGCTACGCTGCTATTTGAGTTTTCGCGAGGAAATATACGCGTTTTTTCCCTTGATAATAATAGCATTTCACCCGAAGGGTGTCAACTATGTTTTCGAATAATAATCGGGATTGTCCGAAAATCGTTCGATATTTTCTTCGGCAGGCTGCTTCAGAGACTGGGGGAAAAGTCAGGCCATTGGCCAATGCTCCATGTGAACCGGTCTTCAAAAAGACCTTTAATCCCTTTATATCAAGGATTGAAGGTCTTAATATTGATAGGCAGCGTAGCTTGCTGCTATGCGAGCAGATCAAATTTCAAAATGAAGGTTGTTCCCCTGGCGCCTGTTTCAAATTCTAATTTCGCCTTGTTTCGTTCGGCAATTCGATAGCACACCGGCAGGCCAAGACCTGTTCCGTTATCTTTGGAGGTTACAAATGGCGTACCCAGCCTTGCAGATATCTCTGGCGGTATACCTGATCCATTATCCCTAACAGCAAAGCATACTTTATTTTGTCCATCCCCGTAAGTTGAAAGGTTCACTGTTCCCCCAGGGGGGACAGCATCCAGGGCATTGCGGGCAAGGTTCAAAATACACTGCGTGATTTCATCCTCGTCCACGATTAACTTAGGTACTTCAGCTAATTCTACTGCAAGCTCTTTGTCTTCACGGACTGCGGCGGCCTGAAGCAAGGGAAGAATTTTTCGGATAGCTGAATTCAGATAAGTTGGTTTCAAAGCTATTCTCTTGTCTTTTGCCAAAGACAAGAACTCGCTTATTATCGCGTTAGCTCTGTCCAATTCATCAATCATGGTTTGGATTTGTTCGCGGTACTCGCCGACCTCTTCCTTGCGCTGAAACAACTGCAGGTAACCGCGCACCGTTGTCAGGGGGTTGCGGACTTCGTGACCGATACTTGCAGCCATCTCACCGATGGTATTCAGCTTGTCAAAACGTCGCATCTCTGTGTCCAGATTTTTCTGGTCGGTGATGTCGTGGTGGATCCCCAGAATCGACACCGGGTTGCCCATAGCATCCCGGTTCAGAGTCTGGTTACTATGTATAACAACCTGCTTGCCGTCCTTACGGGTGTTAACAAGTTCGCCTTCCCAATGCCCCTTCTTAAATATACTGCTCATGATCTCTTCCTGCGGGATGGGAAACTGGGTCTTAAGCAGCTTGTGCGCTACTTGTCCCCTGGCCTCATCAGCCGAGAACCCGTACCCCTTTTCTGCTCCTTGATTCCAATAGACGACTTTGTTATCCAGATCGTGCACCATAATATAGTCATGGGCAATATCAAGAAGCCGAGCCTGCTCGGTGAGGGTTGCACCGGCCACCTGCAGTTCATGCACGGTCTTTCCCAGTTCCCGCGTTCGCTCGGTAACCAGAGTTTCGAGATGCTCGCGGTGTTTTGCCAGCTCGTCTGTCAGCTGTTTCGTAGCAGTAATCCGCTCCAGTACCGCCGTTAGCTCGAAAAGGTTTATCGGCTTGGTGAAATAATCATAGGCGCCAAGCTTCAGCGCCGCTATCGCCGATTCGACGTTAGCATGGGCTGTCATTAACAGCACGCTGGAATCCGCACGGCGAGGCAGCCCGGCAATGGCATGCAAAAAGTCGATACCTGTCATTCGGGGCATGACAATATCACAAATGACAACCGGGAAGCATTTCTCTTTGTAAGCCGCCAGCCCGGCCTCGCCATCGCCGCAGGAGACAACGTCATGTCCTTTGCGACGAAGGTATCGCTCCAATAGCTCACTGATCTGACTGTCGTCCTCTATCAAAAGAATGTCCATAATTACCCCACTTATTGTTGTTTTTTCGCTGACTCGGACAGCGGAAATGTCACCCGGAAGGTGGTCCCCCGGAAATGGTTGGGAAAAACAGCGATATGCCCGTTATGGGCGGCAACAATCGCCTTAACGACGGATAATCCCAAGCCCATCCCGGTCCCTGTGGAATCGGTTGTAAAAAATGTTTCGAAGATTTTCTCCCGGATCGCCTCGTCAATCCCAGGGCCATTGTCGCTGATTTCAAGCTCGACGCTGTCACCGGCGCGAATGGTCCGGACCGTGATGGTCTTTTCCGGCTGGTCAATTTTACTGAGCGCCTTGATGGCGTTGTTGGAAAGGTTGATAACTACCTCGCCAATACTTTCGGCATTGCCCAAAACCGGCGGCAAGGTTTCGTCGAAGGAACTGTTCCAGGATATTCCAATAGCTGAGGCCTCGGTCTGAAGCTCGCCAAGCGCAGCGTTCACGGCTGCGTTCAGATCACACGGGGCGACCTCCAGCCGCTGCTTATGGACCAGCGATCTGAGGTGCTGCATGATCCTGTCGATCCTGGCGACCTGCCGGGAAATGGTCTTCATGTCGGCAATGGTTTCCTCCGCCGACGCCGGTTGTCCTTCGCTATGCCAGATAATCGCGCTGTCGGCGGCCAGTTTAATCGAAGTAAGGGGTTGAGCGATTTCGTGCGGCACCCACGCCGCCAGTGCAGCCAAGACACTGAACCGCTGGGCCTCAGCCTTAGCCTCGAGATACAGGCTGTGGATTTTTTCTTCCAGGGCTTTTCGGTCGGTGATGTCCCGCACGACGTTTACTGAGCCAATAATATTGCCAACAGCATCTCTGACAGGGGCGGCAATGGATTCGCGGTGCCGCCATTGTCCACTTGAGGGAGTCCGCATGATTACCTGCTGGTTTATTATGACCTCTCCTTGAAGAGCGCGTAATAGCGGGGTTTCCTCAAGCGGACGGGGGCTTCCATCAGGACGTAGCACCTCTGTGCTTGATACCAATTCTTCAAGATCCATCTCTTTTGCTCCGAAGTTAAACTCCTGACGGGCCACTGGATTTGCTAATATTACTCTCTTTTGATTGTCAACGAACCAAACCTCGTCGCTGATACTGTTGATTAACGCTGACAGCTGCTCCTTCTCCCGATGGACAGTCGCAGTTGTTACAATCAGCTTGTCATTGACTTCGGAAAGCTCCTCTTCTTTAGCCCGCAGTCCTTCGTTTTGCGCCTGCAGCTCTTCTTCCGCCGCCTTTAGGTCTTCATTCTTAGCCAGTAGTTTTTCGTGCCGGTTAACAAGTAGACCGCAAAAAAACGAAATAAGTATGCTGGACAGTGAAGCCCCGAGAAGATAGCCTTGCTTACGCTGTTCATAACCAGCCAGGGCCACTTGGGTAGACTTGCCTACCACGACGATCAGAGGATAGTCTGGCAGTACACGATAACTGTTTATGCGACTAATGCCATCGATGACGGCTCCTACTATGAATGTGCCATAAGGGCGCCCGACCTGGACGTTTTCTATCATTAACGCTCCATGTCTGACGTCTTCACCGAAATTTAATTTACCGTTGGTTTGCCGCGCTCGCACATAGCCGTCCATACCAACCAAGGTAGTCAGTTGATCCCGTCCAAGGTTTAGCTTCTGGTAAAAATCAAGGAAATAGTCCGCATATAGGCTAATATAGACAATGCCCCCAAACGATCCGTCCGGCTTGTTGACGCGGCGAGTCAGGGATATGGTGTTAGTTGCATCAAGTATGCCAATTATTGTCCTATCGATATATAGCATCTGGTTATCATGGTCTCGATGAACTTGGAAGTACGCTCGCTCCCAGCGATTCGCCCCATGGGCGTTCTGAATAAAAGACGCGATTACAGTCCCCTGTTCGTTATAGACTGCTATAAGATTTCGGATTGGGTCTTTCGATGCCGCCTTTCCATAGGCATCAAATGCCGGGCTTGCGAGGCCGCCCTGTTCATAAGCCTGCTTTAGATTAAGCAGATCAGCATCGACGGCGGCAACTATTCTACGCACATTTTCTTCAAAAGCGATGGCTAGATTCATTGTTTCTTGGGAAGTCTCGACAATCGTCCTGTCGTAGTCATCATTGATCTGGTAGCAGACAAACGACCAAAGGCTGACGATCAGAATGATCCCCAGCAGGATAATAAGCCGCGAATAGCTGGACAATGTCCGCACTGCCGCTAAGATGTTGCCGCCTTTCGGCTGTTGTCGCGTAGTCTGCACCTCAGCAATATTTCTTTTTAGTAGTCTGGGAAAGAAATCCATAGTATTTATAATCTCCAAAAAAAGCACAATAATTTCTTTAATTTTCCATATTTTTTTAAATTCCTTTATTTGGGATAAGATTAAGCCCGCCTGGCTGATATCAACAGGGTTGGAGCTACCCATACTCGGTTATTGGTGCATGGCATAATAAAAAAGCGGTCTTTTTTATCAATAGTTACTAAAAAAGTCTGCTTTTAAAATCGACAAAATTGCCACTTTGGCGGACTATAAATAAAGGCTTTTTGATTCATAGTAAAGACACTGGGAAAGCCGAAATTGGCTTGGGGGTGTTGCCAGTGGGTGTCTGCGGTACTCTAAGGCTGGGTAAATTTGAGACGAGGGTGATAACATGAAACCAACTGGCATAGTCCGCAGATTGGATAATCTAGGGCGCATCGTCATGCCGAAAGAACTGCGAAGAACGCTCCATATCCGCGATGGTGATCCACTCGAAATTTTTGTTGATGGAAACAGCATGATGTTAAGAAAATATGCTCCGAAGGGGGAATTTGGCGGCTTTACACAGGACTACGCCATTACTTTGGCGACAGTCACAGGACATATCGCACTAATCGCTGATGCAGATGCTTTTATTGCCGGCGCCGGAGTCCATCAACGGGAATTCCTGGATAAACCTGTTCCTGACAGCTGGCTGAAAGAAAGCCAAAAATGCCAGTCGGGAGTTTTCGATGAAGTGATCGAAGACGGGACTTCGCGCAAGGTAGTATACTGCAACATCGTAGCTGATGGGAAAACAGCAGGGATGGTTGCTTTGTGTACTAAATCCGCTGATGCGGCGGTTGGGGATTTGGAACGGAAACTGTCCCAGACAGCAGCCAGTTTTATTGCAAAACAAATAGGATAACAACTTTGCAAAGGGGTGTTTCTTGATGCCGAAAACTCTTTTTGTCGGTAATCTCCCTTGGGAGGCGACTGAAGGCGACCTTAGTGACGTGTTTCGACAGTATGGTACGGTCCTGTCCAGCAGGATTATTACCGATAGAGAAACAGGCAGGGCGAAAGGCTTCGGGTTTATAGAAGTAGCGGACGCCGATGCTGAAAAAATGGTTGCAGCTACGAATGAAATCGAACTTGGCGGACGCCGGGTTGTGGTGAATGAAGCACAGCCGCGCCGGGGTTAGTGAAAAATGCCTCCTTCTGATAGGAGGCATTTTTACGTTCCAACTTAAACTACAAACCACCACTATTTTATGAGGTAAGCAAAGCAAAAGACCCGGTTTATACCGGGCCTGCCGATCGGGACTTCATTTGCTTGCCAATGAAATTTGCAGCTGGAAGGACTACCCGCCCCAAGTCATCAATTCTTCTGACTATGCCGGTGGGTTTCAGCTTATCACTCCTAGTCGTAAATCCCAGCGGTGTGTAGTGTAAAGGCTAAGGCTCAGGTGTTAGAAGCTATTGCCGTTTATTGTAAGGGGGGTTAAAGCAGCTGTCGCAGTAAATGGCGCGACCGTTACTGGGACGGAAAGGTACTTGGGTAATGATACCGCAGGTCGCACAGACAGCATCATGTATTTCACGGTGGGCAGGAAGATTTTTCCGTCCTGCTTCGTCTAGCCTTTGTTTGCGAAGCGCCCTGCAATTAGAACACCGGCTGGGGGCGTTACGAAACCCTCTTTTTGTGAAATCAGCTTGCTCGGCGTCAGAAAAAACGAAGTGGGTGCCGCAATCACGGCAGAGCAATTGTTTATCCTGGGTTAGGGTGCTATTCCGTCCGCCAAATCGCTCCAAGAAGCTCATCTCCCGACAGAGGTAGTATATGGCCTTATTGGTAGTACATCTATTATATAGCGCCCCAATTATCGCAATCAATTCGCAGTATATTGCAAATGTCTCAAGATAAAAGACAGACCTTTTTGTCTGAAGTGGATAAAAGGTCTGCCTTTATGCTGTCCTGCCGCGCAAAAGTCAAACACAGGGCCCTCACCGGGGTCAAGAATAATCGGGGGCGCTAATGATCGACTCCAAGCTTCATCAATTTGAGCGCCATTGCCAAAGCCAGTCGCGCGTCAGAATTGTCGAGCGAGACTCCCAATATTTCTTCTATCCGTTTTTTGCGATACTCCAGCGTTTTCGAATGAATAAAAAGCTTTTTCGCGGTGCCTGTCAGGTTGCTGCTCTCCAATAACGCTTCCAGGGTCGCAAAATATTCTCCTTTTCTCTTTGTTTCATGCCTGAGTAGCTTACCCAGCGTCCGTTCAATGTAGGCCGCTATGTGTTTCGTATTTCCACCAGAAGAGAAAACCTGATAAACCCCCATGTCCAGGTAATGATAGATCCTCTCTTCCGGCCAAATTCTTTTACCCAGTTTGATGGCGGTGCAGCATTGCTGATATTGATCATAGATGCCACTGGCTTTTATGGAAAGCTCCGATACGCCTATTTGGACAGTCAATTCCGGAATGCGCCGCTCCAGTTCCTCTTGCAATCCTAAGGTTACCTTCGCCTGATATTCTTTCCCCTCCAGCTCACAAGCAGGCCCGCAGTGAAGAACACCTACACCATCAGGGCCTCTCCATGCCAGGCGGATGTCATCCTCGCTGAAATTGTCAATTATGACGTCCTGCAAGTAGTGCAGTTCCTCCATGTGCTGCCTCCAGTAATCCCGCGGATGTCCTTTCCATTCATGCAGCACAACAAGATAGCAGGTCAGCGGGCCTGTCAACTTTAGTCCTGCTTCCATAAGCATTTCACAGGCCTGTTGTTCAGGCATATTTTCTGTCCCAACCAGTTCGTTCAGCAGGTCGTTGCGCTTCATTCTTGTGTAGGATGTTTTGAGCATCTTCTCGGCGTGTTTACGCTCAGTCGTGTCCCGAATACTGCCGACGCGATATAAAGGCTTGCCGCTTGCGTCCGGCACGACCACCGACAAATCTTCAATCCAGCGATACTTGCCATCGCGGTGCTTGAACCGATATTCGATGCGGTTCGAAGCCAGGCCTGCCGCCATGGCCTGGCTCATGTTGCCCCCCAGATGCCTGATGTCATCAGGATGAATACGGTTGATTACGGTTTCCGTCGACATGTCCATCCATTCCTGGACAGTATCTCCGGAAATGTCTTCTATCGCTGGTCCTACATAGTCATAGGTATCTGTTTGGAGATTTCGGCGGTAGGCTGCGTCAAGGGAATGCTCAAGCACGGCGCGAAATCTGGCCTCACTATCGATGAGTTCATCCCGGCTTTTCGCCAGTTCCCCTGTCAGCTGTTTCGCGGCACTAATCCGTTCCAGTACAGTTGTTAGTTCGCTCAGATTTATCGGTTTGGTGAAATAATCATAGGCGCCAAGCTTCAGCGCCGCTATCGCCGATTCGACGTTAGCATGGGCGGTCATTAACAGTACGCTGGAATCTTCGCGGCGAGGCGCCCCGGCAATGGCATGCAAAAAGTCGATACCCGTCATCCGGGGCATAACAATATCACAAATTACAACCGGAAAATATCTTTCCTTGTAAGCAGTTAGCCCGGCCGCGCCATCGGCGCAGGAGACAACGTCATGTCCTTTGCGGCGCAGGAAACGCTCCAGCAGCTCACTGATTTGACTATCGTCCTCAATCAAAAGGATGTCCATGATTACCCCGCCTATTTGCTATTTCTCGCTGAATCGGCCTACGGAAATGTCACCCGGAAGGTGGCTCCCGGGGGATGGTTGGGGAAAACACATCTCGCGCAGCATACCCCGAAACAGTATTACTTAATTATTTTTCCCATAATTTGGTAAAATCCTCTATCTTCATAAAAATTACATTCGTCCAGGTTGAATAGCGCCGAGGCGGGCTGCCATAACCGTCGATTAGCGAATGACGCTACTGTGCTTACAGTCCGTTTTGGGCGGCGACTCCCGGTATTAGCATCTTAGGATCGTTAGTCCTCTTAAAAAAATCAGACCGCACCTTCAAGATGCGATCTGATTAGCCCTATACGTATGCTTATTGGCCACCCCTCAAGAACAGGGGCCGGCTTTTCCGGGGAGCCTTTCGGGGCTATTGGCCCGGCTCCTGCATCCTGCTATAATCGCTAAATTTGGTGAATTGCTTCTGGAAATTAAGGACGATGGTATCCACCGGCCCATTACGGTGCTTGGCAATAATCACTTCTGCTAGGTTTTTGCTTTCGGTTTCAGGATTATAGTAATCTTCACGGTACAGGAAGGCCACTATGTCGGCGTCCTGCTCCAGTGAACCGGATTCCCGGAGGTCGCTGAGCATCGGCTTTTTCGACTGGCGCGACTCGACGCCGCGGCTGAGCTGCGACAGGGCGATCACCGGCACGCTGAGTTCACGGGCCAGAGATTTCAGGGATCGCGATATTTCGGATATTTCCTGCTGGCGATTCTCGCTCCGCCCGCTGCCGCTCTGGCCGGACATCAACTGGAGATAATCGATGACTACCAGTCCGAGATTATGCTCCACCTTCAGTCGCCGGGCCTTGGCCCGCATCTCAGCGACGGTTATGCCTGGGGTGTCATCAATATAAAGCGGCGCGCTGGAGAGCTTTTCAGCGGCCTGCACCAGACGTTTCCAGTCATCATCTTTTAGATCGCCGATCCGCAGACGCTGGGCGTCGATGGGCGCTTCCGAGCAGAGCAGCCGCTGAACCAGCTGCTCTTTGGACATCTCCAGACTGAAGAAGGCCACCGGCCTTTTATCCCGTACCGCGACATTCCTGGCAATGTTAAGCACAAAGGCCGTTTTGCCCATACTGGGACGGGCTGCGATCAGAATAAGGTCGGAGGGCTGCAAGCCTGCCGTCAGCCGGTCAAGGTCCTTGAAGCCGGTAGACAGCCCGGTAATGCCGCCTTTGGAAGCGTACAGCTGTTCAATTTTGTCAAAGGCTTCCATGATGATATTCTTGACCGGAGAGAAGGTGCCGGTCACTTTGCGGTTGGAAACCCCCAGGATGATTTTCTCTGCTTCATCGAGGATGGCAACAATTTCGTTGTTGGCTTCATAGCCCATGCCGGCAATGCGGGTGGCGGCGTTGATGAGCTGCCGCAGCAGCGCTTTTTCTTCAATGATCTTGGCGTGATAATGGACATTTGCCGCTGTGGGAATGCTGTTGGCCAGAGAAGAGATATAGGAAATACCGCCCACCGCATCCAGCTTGTCCGCTTTTTTTAACTGTTCGGTGATGGTGATAAGGTCGGCGGCCTCATTTTTGTTATAAAGCTCAACAATGGCGTTATAAATCAGACGGTGAGCTTCCCGATAAAAATCTTCCGGCCGCAGGATTTCGGCAACCCGGGAAATGGCTTCGCGCTCGATCAGCATTGCACCTAGAACCGACTGCTCAGCTTCGACGTTTTGGGGTGGAACCCGGTCTAACAAAGAACATCCTCTCCTTACGCAATTGCCGCGATAGGCTTGGCGAACAAAATAGCCAACGCCTCGTCGACTGTATCCACTGGGCATATGGTGAGGCCCAAATGCTCTTTTGGGATGTCTTTATCGTTTTCTTTGGGAATGATCATGGTCTGGATACCGGCCTGCTTGGCGCCATAGGCTTTCTCAAACACCCCGCCCACAGCCTTGACTTTGCCCTGGATCGAAATTTCGCCGGTGACGGCGACATCCTGGCGGATAGGCTGACCGGTGATTGCGGAGATAACTGCCGCCAAAATGGCGGTGCCTGCCGAAGGGCCGTCGATACGGCCTCCGCCGATAATATTTACATGAATATCATAGTTGGCCAGATCTTCACCGGTGATCTTCCGCACCACTGCGGCGGCGTTGAACACCGAATCCTTGGCCATAGAGCCCGCGGTATCATTAAAGCGGAGGCCGCCTTTGCCTTTTTCCGCGGCCGGAAAAGCCACGGCTTCGATTTCCAGCACCGAGCCCAAGAATCCAGCGACACCCAGGCCGTATACCTTACCGATTTCGGCGGTGACTGACCCTCTATTGTTCACATAAGGCGACAGGCGACTCACTTGGGCCACACGATAGATTTCGTCAACACTGATGACCACTTTACCGGTCTGCGCTTCCTCGCGGTATAGCGCCAACCCGTAAGCGTCCGCCAGGATATTGATGGCTTTACGGCCTTCAATGGTGTATTCACTGATCAGGCGCGGCACATCCGGATCGACCTCGACATTGAGTTTCTGGGCGGCGTTGTAGACGATTTCTTCAATACTTTTGGGGGTCAGCGGCTCGAAATAAATTTCGGCGCAGCGAGAGCGGATTGCCGGCGAAATCTCCTGAGACTCGCGGGTGGTGGCGCCGATGAGAATAAAATCGGCGGGAGCGCCTTCTTCGAATAATTTCTTCACATATTTCGGGACATTGGGGTCGCTGGGGTCGTAGTAAGCTGAATCAAAAAACACCCGTTTATCTTCAAGCACTTTCAGCAGCTTGTTCTGCAGCATTGGGTCCATCTCGCCGATTTCATCAATAAACAAAATACCGCCATGGGCTTCGGTGGCCAGTCCCGGCTTGGGTTCCGGCACGCCGGATTCGGCAAGATCGCGGCGGGCGCCCTGGTAAATAGGATCATGCACCGAGCCCAGCAGCGGGTTGGTCATATCCCGAGGGTCCCAGCGCAGCGTGGTGCCGTCAACTTCCACGAAGGGCGCCTCCTGGGCGAAGGGAGTGTATTTGAGCTTCTTGGCTTCTTCCAGCACCAGCCGGGCGGCGGTGGTCTTACCGACCCCGGGCGGTCCATACAGAATCAAATGCTGGGGGTAAGGGGAGGCCAGCTTGGCTCTGAGGGCCTCGACGGCGCGTTCCTGACCGACGATTTCCGCCAGCAGGGCCGGGCGCAGCTGCTCCATCATCGATTTGGTCAGCTTCTTTTGTTCCATTTTTTCCAGCAGGGCATATTTTTTCAGCGTTTGCGGCGTCTCGACACTGTCTTCTTCTTTGAGAACCTGCATTTTTATCTCACGGACGTATTCCTGGTGACGTTCTTCCATTTTTTCAGCAATCTTCTTTTCAATCTTTTCTTCAACCGCACGGCGTGCCAACAGGTCAGCCAGCTCATCCTCGACCTCGTCCAGGATGGCCGGAATCTGGTCGTAGGTCGGAAGCTTATTAACCGTCGGGTCTTCGAAAACCAACTTTTGCAAGACCAGCACCCTCTCAGGCAGCTGATCGGAGCGGAGCAGGTCAAGGGCGTCCAGTTTGCCGGCTTTGAGCACTACCTTTTCCGAACCGACGATGCCGGAGTACAGGCCAAAAAGCGATGCCACCCGGCGCTTTAGTTGTTGATCGACTGTATCCCGGGGAGTGAGCACTTGACTGGGAATAAATTTGCTAAAAAAGTTTTTCATTGCATAGTCCTTTCTACTGAACAGTGGTTACCTGCACTTGAATCTGGGCACTGATTTCCGGGTGCAACTTAACGGTAACCGGGTACTCTCCCAGAGCTTTGATGGAGTCTTTCAGCTCGATTTTGCGTTTATCCAGCTCAACGCCATGCTGGGCCTGCAGGGCGTCAGCAATGTCTTTGCTGGTAACGGACCCAAACAGCTTGCCGCCTTCGCCGGTCTTCACGGTCACCTGTACCGTGAGTTTTCCGATCTGAGCGGCGTACATTTGGGCTTCTTCCAGCAAACGCTTGGTTTTACGTGCTTCGGCCTCTTTTTGCTGGATAGCGGTATTGACGTTGGTGGCTGTTGCCGCAATGGCCAGCTTTTGCGGCAGCAGATAATTACGGGCATAGCCTTCGGAAACTTCTATGACATCGCCTTTTTTGCCGAGTTTTTTAACTTCTTGCTGCAGGATTAGTTTCACGGGGTTCACTCTCCTTTATATACTTACTGACAAGCGCAATGACCTGCTGTTTGACCTCATCCAGCCCGACGTGCTTTACCTGCGCACCGGCCACGGACTGATGTCCGCCGCCGCCAAGCTCCTCCATGATTACCTGGACGTTGATGTCGCCTTGGGAGCGGGCGCTGACAGCCACGCCGTCTTCTATCGGAAACAGGACGAAGCTGACTTTTACTCCCTCGATGTTCAGCAGCATGTCCGCCGCCTGCGAGGCTGCAATCTGGCTGTTTTTTATCCGCTGGGTATAGGTGGCGATCACGATTCCGCCAGGAAGCATCTGGGTGTTATTGATAATCTCGGCCCGGTTTTTGAGGGTTTCCAGATCAACCCTGAACAGCTGCCTCACCAGCCGGGGATCGGCTCCGGCCCGGCGCAGATAAGATGCGGCTTCAAATGTCCGCACTCCGGTCTGGGTGGCAAAGCTTTTGGTATCGACGACAATTCCCGCATACAGGGCAGAGGCTTCCAGCCGGGTAAGTTCCAGTTTTTCGTCAAAATAAGTAAGCAGCTCGGTGATCAGCTCACTGGCGGATGACGCCGAGGGTTCCATATAGACCAGCAACGGATTGGCGATAAAGTCCTCGGAGCGACGGTGGTGATCGATGATAATCATTTTTTCGACCTTCTCCAGCAGTCCGGGGGCCGCGGTCATCGCCGGCCGGTGGGTGTCAACAACAAATAGCAGCGTATCCGGCCCCACCGCGCTTTCCGCCTGGGTCGGATTAATAAATATATCGCGATACTCCTCATATTCAAGCAAAAATTCACCCAGCTTATCAACAGCAATGCCTGGCTGACTGACAACAATATGGGCCGGCTTCCCCAGGCTGCGCGCCATCCTGCAGACCCCCAGGGCAGCCCCTAGACTGTCAAAATCTTCGTTGGCGTGTCCCATCACCAACACCGCATCGGCGTGGGCAATGGCATCCCTGATGGCTTGAGCCACAACCCGGGCCTTGACCCGGGTATTCTTCTCCACCGCTTTGGCTTTACCACCGTAAAACTGGACCTTGCCGGCAATATGCACCACCGCCTGGTCGCCACCCCGGCCCAGAGCCAGATCAAGTCCGGCCTGCGCCCGTTGACCCAAAGCGGCAATCGACTCTTCAGCGGCGGCCACGCCCATACTCAGAGTCACCGGCAGGCGGTTACCGCCGCGAATGGTCCTCACCTGGTCAAGAATATCAAATTTGTCGCCAAGCAGGCTCTCCAGGGCGCGATGGTCAAAAACCGCAATATAGGTGTCTTCAGAATATCTTTTGATAAATCCTTCCAGCACTCCCGTCCAGTCTCCCAACTGGCGGTTGACCTCAGCCACGATGGCGGCCCGCTGGTTTTCATTGAGGCCTTTTAGTACGTCACTGTAGTTATCAATCTGAATATACGCCAAAACAGGCATGGCCCCCTGGCACTGGGCCCGCACGGTTTCGCTGGCTGTAATGTCGGTAATACACAGAATCATCAGCTCTTTGTCGCTGTCTTTGGCTCCGGTGAGCGGTTTATAGACCAGCTGATAATGCCACTCCCCGGCCCGAAAGGTGTCCAGCCCCGTCTTACCCCACAGCTTATCTGGTTCGATTTGCGGCCAGGCTTTCTGAATCGGGTCGCCGGCTTCCAGTTCGCCCCCCGCCCAGTCAGCCAGCACTCCGTTTCGCCAGTGCACTTGACCGTTTTGCTCGATAATGGCGATAGCCAGCGGCAGATTCTGCAGCGCGTATAGCGAAGCTTGACCCACGCTCTGCGACAGTGAGTCGATATAGGTCTTCAGTTCCCGCTGGCGGGCCAGATGCCGGTCCCGTCCGTAGCGATAAAGCGCATAAAGCAGAATGACGCCCAGGACGGCTATATACTTATTGTAAAAGACGATAACAAGCAGCAGTGCGGCCGATACGGCCAGGTAAATCCGGGTATCGAACCAAACAGACGGCCTCTCAGGCATCAGTCGGCCTCCCTTTCATGAATGGCGAGGGGTGCGCACTTTTCGATAATCCATCGCCATGTCGAATGCACCGGCATAAAGCACGATCATGACAAAGATTGCGTTGATAAATATCATCAATAGTATAATACCGCGTACCATTCTTGACAAATTGTATTTATCGGCAAGGAAGTAAAAAACCGCTAACCCGTGGACAAAGATAAAAATGAGACTGAACATCAAAACATTTATCCCCAGATTAGACAACAACTCCGCTTGTTGCGTTTTGCCCAGATAAATCATCACACCACCGGCAATGGAAGCATAGAGAACATAGGTCGGCGCCGCCCACAGCTTGAAGGGCGGAAATCCGGCGGTCGGTTGACCGAGCCTGCGCAGTACCAGCCGGGCACAGGCCAGGTTGATGTAAGAAGACACCACCGCACTGAGAACAAAAAGCGCTGGTAACGCGACCCGCATAATGCCAAGCGCGGTTCCCATCATTTCTTCCATCCGGGCCAGGTCTTCTTCCGACATGCCATGGCTGCGATAAATTTCCATCGCCTGCTTTAAAGCCTCCCCCATCATCTGGAATTCCAGATTCAACGGATTCAGGCCCATAAGCAGCATCATGAGTCCCAGAACAGCCACAGAGGACACCAGCGCGGCCAACGCACCCCAGCACAAGGTTTTCCCGGGGCTAAACCCTGCCCGAATAGCATGGCCGAGCACAATTCCCACAAGGCTAAAGCCGACTACCGTCTTGACCGCCAGCACCGGTTCGATCAGGATGGCAATCATAATAGCAGCCACCGCCACCGCCATGATACTCCACCTGTAACCATGCCTTACTCCCAGCAAAATGATCGGTACCGGCCAGATCATGTTGACAAAGGATCCGAGCAGGGGCACATAGACACTGATCATGGCAAAGATAATGGCAATGGCGGACATAACGCCCGCTTCCACCATGGAACGAACTTTTGAGGAATGCATTATTCACCTCGTGTGGCATTTGTGACCCTGTTAGGCCAGGGTCATCACGCCACTTGCTTCACTTATTATTTAGCGTTACCGCAGCTTAATATTATTCGCCAGAGTGGGGGATGGTTTCCTGCGCAGAAAGAAAACAACCAGGACTTAATTATTGGATAAAAAATAACGATATATTGGTAAATCGCATCTATTGCGAGAAAATGGTGAAGGTCATGGCGCATAATGCTTGCCTCGTGGATCAGTCGCCAAAAGAACAAAATAACCTTCAACCACGCGTCCTTGAGCTTGAGGCAAAGCTGACCAGCCTTGGCAAAGACCTGGTTTTGTCGCGTACAGCCAACAAGTTTTTGGCTTCGGTGCTGGACACTGTTGACGCCCTGGTGGTGGTGGTTGACTCCGAAGGCCAGATTGCCCGCGCCAACCAGGCTTTTGTGCAGACTGCGGGCGATTCCGGCCGGTGCCTCAGCGGCAAGCCTTTCTGGGATGTGTTCTTGCTGCCTGATGACATTGCGGCGATCAGAACCCTCTTTGGCAGACTCATTACCAGGCAGTGCCGGGCTATTACCGAAAATTGCTGGCTGAGCAAAGACGGCAATCTGCGCCTGATTTCCTGGTCGTTTACTGTCCGGCGGGATGGCAGCGGTCAGGTAAATTACGTCGTCGGGGTAGGTATGGATATTACTGAGCGCGAGCAGGCGGAAGAAAGCCTGCGCCTTAACAAGGAACGCTATCGTCTGTTATTTGACAGCGTCAATGACGCTGTCTTTGTGTTCACTCTGGCCGGGAACTCCCAACAGAGTAAATTGATTGAGGTCAATCAAGTCGCCTGTCAGCGGCTGGGCTACAGCCGGGAAGAGCTGCTCAAAATGTCTCCTGCAGATATCGAAAAACCGGAAAAAACATCTCAGTCGCTGATGCTTTCCTGTGAGCTGCAATCGCAGAAACATGCCTTGTTCGAGGCGGTGCATATCACAAAATTAGGTCAACGTATTCCAGTAGAAGTCAACGCCCACCTATTTTCCCTCTACGGCGAAACAGCTGTGCTGTCGGTGGCCCGGGACATCACCGAACGTCGGGAACTGGAAGAAAAACTGCGTTTCGTTACTATGCATGATTCATTGACCGGGCTTTATAACCGCGCTTACTTCGATGCGGAAATACAGCGACTGGAACATGTCAGCAATTTGCGGGCGGGAGTATTCGTCTGCGATATCGATGGCCTTAAGATCATTAACGATTCTTTGGGCCACCAAGCCGGGGACGCTATTTTGAAAGCAGCGGCCAACGCCATCAGTCTGGCTCTCCGGGATGGTGATTTCGTGGCCCGGATCGGCGGTGACGAATTCGCTGTTGTCTTGTCTGATGTTGACAAATCTGACCTGGAGCTGGTCAGAGACCGAATCTGCGCAAACATTGCCGGGCAAAATAAAGAAAATCGCGGGCCGACGCTGAGTTTATCCATTGGTTATGCCTTAGCCGCCGGATCCGCGCAGACCATTCATCAATTAATTAAGGAAGCCGATGATCACATGTATCGCGAAAAACGGCTACAAAGCCAAAAAGCCTGCAGCAAAGGTAATGTCCCCCCAAGCCGCCTTCAGAATGCGCCGCTGCAAAAAACTCTGGTCCGATCCGCCACCGGCGTCATTTAATGCAATGCTCAAAGCCCACCGCCGACCAGGCTTGCGTCATTTCACTGTAAATGCCGCGTCAAGCGAACCTCTTGTATTGTCTGTGGGGTTCGCTTTTGGTTCTTCACAGAGTTGGCATCCTGGTCTATAATCTATTAGTATAGAGCTGATAGGAGACTTTTGATGCGTTCACTTAACCTGGCACTGTTTGTCTTGACCATTACCCTGCTTTCCAGCTGGCTTAATTATCGTTATTTGGCGAAATGGTTTCCCGCCTACCGGCGGGGCTTTATTCGTTACGGCTACATGCTGACTACTATCGTGGCTGCTTTGATTATCGGCTATGGATGGTCGCTGCGGATAGCAGCAATGCCCTGGCCACATGACGGGCTGCTTTTCCTGGCTTACGGCGCCTTCGCCTGGATAATCGGCCAGGTGACGCTGTTACTCTTCCTGCCGGTGCTTTTTGTGCTGCAGCGTTTGCTGCAAAGCTCCGGAGCTACCGCCCCAGCGCCGGATTCCTCGCTCGTCTTGAGCCGCCGCCGCTTCCTGCAGGGCGCTCTGGCTGTGACGCCGCTTGCGGTTCTCGGCGTAGGCGGTGCAGGGGTATATGCCGCGACAGCAGCCCCGGTGGTCCGCCGCTACCGCTTCGACTTTCCGAATGCGCCGTCCGACCTGACAGGGTTCAAACTCGCCCAGATCAGCGATACCCATGTTGGTGCCTATTTTTCCCTGGAACAGTTCTCGCGGGTAGTCAGTACAGTTAAGGCGGAGCAGCCTGATCTTGTCGTCATCTCCGGTGATTTTGTCGACGACCTCAATCTGCTGACCCCGGCCCTGGGCATGCTGGCCGAACTTCAGCCCCACATTCCGCACGGCATCTTTTTCTGCTGGGGCAACCATGAATACTTCCGCGACATCAGCCGTATCCGCCGCGAACTCCTCGCCAGTCCGTTAACCCTTCTGGAAAACAGCAATGCCTTGATTATCCCGGGTAAGCAGCCGTTTTATCTGCTGGGGGTGGATTATCCCTGGACCAACACCGCCCAAGCCCGGCGCCAGATGTTGACGTTAGCCAGAAAAAATTTGCCGCCTGAAGCGTTTACCGTTCTGGTCTCGCATCATCCTGACTTTCTTTTTGACGGGTTTGCCGACCGGATTCCATTGACCCTGTCCGGTCATACCCACGGCGGACAGATCGTCATCGGGGGGAAGACCATCCTTCCTTTCCCCTATCATTACATGCGCAGCCTTTATCAGGAGAATCAGGTATACGGCTATGTGAGCAGCGGCGTGGGCCACTGGTTTCCCTACCGGCTTGGCTGCCCGCCGGAAATCAGCGTTTTCACTCTCAGCAACGCCGCCGGCTAGGTATCAAGACATGATATATAAACTGAAGAAGACGCTTTCTGCGTCTCAGGCTATAGATAAAACTCGCTTGCAAGCAGAAGGCAAGGAAGCGGGAGGGGTTTTCCGCAGCAGGATTCTTATCCCCAGCCGTCGGCAGCTTGTCTGCCGGTAACGGCGTAGGATATCATCCGTAGCGGAGGAATTCCCCTCCCGCTTCCGTATTTTGTCTTCACCCTTAGACGCTTTGCGTCTTTTTTTGTTGAATTTCAACAGCCTGACTCCTCGCGGCGGCGGTTCATCATGACCATCACGATCCCCACCACCACCAGCATCGCCCCGGTATAGACAAAAATAAGCTTGATGCCGATCCAGGAGCTCGCCAGTCCGCCGATCAACGGACCAATCATCGCTCCCAGCTGGTTGGCGCTCATGGTGAGCCCGAAGGCCCGCCCCCGGAAGCAGGTGTCGGTATTCGTGGCCACCAAGGTGTTTATGGCTGGAAAGACGGCGGCAATAAACAAGCCGAAAGAGAATTGCAGTACCCCGAACTGCCAGATATTACTGACGAAATATTGGCAGGCGTTGACCACTCCTGCACCGATAAACCCAATCACCAGGATTTTGAGGAACCCGGCTTTCTGCCCCAATCGCCCCCAAAAAGGCGCCGCAATTGCCCCGGCGATTCCCGCCAGACTGAAAACAATGCCTGACGTCAACACCGCACCTTCCAGCTGGCCTTGCAGTTCAGCGACATATAAGGTAATCAGCGGTTGCAAGACCATTGCCGCCATCTGCACGATCAGAAGCAGCGCCAGCATTTTGACCAAAATACGATTATGCCACGCGGTTTTAATATCATCAGCCACCCCGCCGCACTGCGGTGGCTCGGTGCAGGGCGGTTCGGTGACAACCAGTCGCACCAAAGCTGTTCCGACGAAGATGATCGCCGCCGACACCTGAAATGAGGCCCGCATCCCGAAAAGGTGGGCCAAAAAGCCCCCGAACAGCGGCCCCACTATACTCCCTGTCAGCGTCGCGGTCTGCATCATCCCCAGACTGAAGCCCATTTTGTCCTCCGGCACTGACGAGGCGACAAGGGCCATCGCCGCCGGGACAAAACCGGCAGCCAGCCCCTGGAGCAGCCTGACCACAAATAGCTCCTCCGGGCTTCTGACCAGCGAGCTGAGGAAATAAACCGTTCCGAGGCTCAGCCCGGCCCGGATAACCATCCGGCGCTTTCCCGCCTTGTCGGCCCAGCGCCCCCAAAAAGGCGCCATAATCGCCCCAACCAGAAAGCTGACCGAAAAAATCATACCAGACCATAAGTTAACTGTCGTTCCGGTCACTCCCAGATCAAAAAGATACAGCGGTAAAAACGGAACAACCATGGTATAACTGGAGCTTGACATCACACACCCGAGCCATAAAGCCCAGAGGTTTCTGCGCCAATTCAATATCTTCACTTCCCCCGGAGGTACCATTTATCGGTAAACCTGCTTCGTTTTTAATACCTCTTTACCTTATCACTATCTCCCTGGCCACGCAAGACAAAAGGGCCACTTGACCCGTGCATTTGTCGCCAATTGCCGCAACATAGTATTACTTGTCCAAAATACTACTATGATAATAACAAGGTTCTTTATTCATACAACTATTTCAGGTATCCTCCGGCAAAACCGGACAAAAAAACCCGCTTCGCTGAGCGAAGCGGGTACTTAATTGTATTGTCTGCTGATCAGCCGAACAGGTTTCCAAACGGCATGCTGAATTTTTGATAGCCGGCGGGAATCTCAAACAGCGCCGCATCCTGCGGACCCACCACAAGGTTTTTGTACTCCTGGACAAACTGGCCTTTCTCATCACTAATTTTCAGCGGGATGCCGCTGTCAGCGTCCAGCCATTGAATGGTTGCAGTATTTTTTCCTTTGTAAGTGGTTGTCACCCGGTACTTGTTGGCTGTCCTTCCGTCCAGTATTTCGCTGCCCAGCAGCTGCTTTTGGGCCTGGACGTTGTCGGTGCTCTCACTGACCGGAATCATGCCAGAGAAGTTTTGCTCCATATATTTTTGCTCATTGACCATGACAATCCAGACAATCATCTTGTCCAGTCTGGTGATTGCAATGATCGGCATCTTGCCTTTGAGCTCTGTGGGCTGGGTTTCCAGACGCATCCGGTCGTTGCTGAACCAGATTTTCCCGCTGGAGACTGTTCTGCCATTACTTGTTGACACAACGTCAGCCGAATACTCCATGGCCAAGGCTGCGCCTTCCAGCAAGAACAGGCAGACAATTAGCAGGATCATTTGACAAATTGCTTTTTTCATTGTCGCACCTCCAATAGATTATCCAGGTCATCCTTGCTATTCCTCTATCCGAAAAACGGGATACTCTATCCATAAAGCGGTATGACCCTTTATTCCACATCTAGCTGCATAACTCCTGTTTTTTCCAGGTTCTTAGACATGGTAATCACCACCGGAGCCGCTATCCCGCTGTGCTCGCGCAAAAAAAGGCGCTCTTTGTGAGCGCCTCAGAGTGTCGAGAAATCCGGTGTAAGCTTCGCCTTTAGCGCAGCAAACCCATTTTTCCCAA
>Ga0316228_1001427_pt1 | contig 24767 bp, 18 predicted proteins | sample TBH18021metaG_FD_206005 | JGI IMG/M metagenome (GOLD analysis project Ga0316228, IMG submission 206005) | Freshwater microbial communities from Trout Bog Lake, Wisconsin, USA - TBH18021 | ecosystem: Environmental > Aquatic > Freshwater > Lake > Hypolimnion/Profundal zone | place: USA: Wisconsin... | reverse complement strand
ATGTCGCCAAAGCGGGTGAAGAGCCAGCCGTTGCGCGCGTTGCGGGTCGGCATCACGCAGTCGAACATGTCGACGCCGGCGGCAACGCCTGCCACCAGGTCTTCCGGCGTGCCCACGCCCATCAGGTAATGCGGCTTGTCGGCAGGCAGGCGAGGCGCCACGTGCTGCAGCACGCGCATCATGTCTTCCTTGGGTTCGCCGACCGACAGGCCACCGATGGCGTAGCCGCCGAAACCTTCGCCGCCCGCATCGGCGTCAATCGCTTGCAAACCGGCCAGCGATTCATCGCGCAGGTTCTCGAACATGCCGCCCTGGACGATGGCGAACAGCGCGTTCGGATTCTTCTCGCGCTCGAATTCGTTGCGTGAGCGCTGGGCCCAACGCAGGCTCATGCGCATCGAGGCGGCGGCTTCGGCCTCGGTGGCGGGGCGATCGCCGATTTTGTATGGCGTGCATTCGTCGAACTGCATGACGATGTCGGAGTTCAGCCGGCGCTGGATCTGCATCGAGATCTCGGGCGACAGGAACAGCTTGTCGCCATTGATGGGCGACGCAAACGTCACGCCATCCTCGGTGATCTTGCGCAGATCACCCAGCGAAAACACCTGAAAACCACCCGAATCGGTCAGGATGGGCTTGTCCCAGCCGTTGAAGCCATGCAGGCCCTTGTGCGCGTCCATCACTTCCAGGCCCGGGCGCAGCCACAGGTGGAACGTGTTGCCAAGGATGATCTGTGCGCCGATGTCCTTCAGCTCCGCCGGGGACATCGCCTTGACCGCGCCATAGGTGCCCACCGGCATGAAGATGGGCGTTTCGACCACGCCGTGGTTCAGGGTCATGCGGCCGCGTCGGGCGAGGCCATCAGTGGTGAGCAGTTCGTACTTGAGCATGGTCAGAGCGATTGGGTTTCGCCGGGTTCGCCGGGTTGCCGGGTTCGGTGGGGGCGCGCGTCAGCAGCATGGCGTCGCCGTAACTGAAGAAGCGGTAGCGCTGGGCGATGGCGTGCTGATAGGCCTCACGGATGGCGCTCATGCCGGCAAACGCCGATACCAGCATCAGCAAGGTCGACTTGGGCAGGTGGAAGTTCGTCACCAGCAGGTCGACGGCGCGGAAGCGGTAGCCGGGGGTGATGAAGATGTCGGTCTCGCCGCTGCAGGCATTGAGCGTGCCATCCGGCTGCGCGGCCGATTCAAGCGCGCGCATCGACGTTGTGCCGACCGCGATCACGCGGCCGCCGGCTGCGCGCGTGGCGCGGATCGCTTCGGCCAGTTCGGGCGTAATTTCGTACCACTCGCTGTGCATGCGGTGCTCGGCAATGTTTTCCACGCGCACCGGCTGGAACGTGCCGGCACCGACGTGCAGCGTGAGAAAACCGCGCCGGATGCCCATGGCGTCCAGCTTGGCGAACAGCGCATCGTCGAAATGCAGACCGGCCGTGGGTGCCGCGACGGCGCCCGGGTTGCGCGCATAGACGGTCTGGTAGCGCGTCTCGTCGAAGCTGTCGGGGTCGTGCTCGATGTAGGGCGGCAGCGGCAGGCGGCCGTACTGCTCGATCAGATCGAGCGCCGGCTGCGGGAAACGCAACGTAAAGAACGGCTCGGCGCGCGGTCCGACCGTCACGTCAAAGGCGTCGGCCAGGCGCAGCGAGGTGCCCTCGACGGGCGACTTGCTGGAGCGGATCTGCGCCAGCACCGTGTGTTCGTCCAGCAGGCGCTCGACAAGCACCTCCACCTTGCCGCCGCTGGCTTTGTGGCCAAAAAAGCGTGCCTTGATGACGCGCGTGTCGTTGAAGACCAGCAGGTCGCCGGGGCGCAGGTAGTCGACCAGGTCGGCAAACTGGCGGTCTTCAAAATGCACGGCATCTTCCGTACGGCGTACGGCCAGCAGGCGGCTCGCGGTGCGGTCGGGCAGGGCGGTTTGTGCGATCAGCTCAGGCGGCAGATCGAAATCGAAATCGGACAGCGTCAGCATGAAAAGTGGCGCAGACGTGGATTGCGCCAAGTGATGGTCGCGGGCGCCGGTACAATCGGGCGACTCGCAAAGTTCGCCATTGTAAACGTCCTGTGCCGTCTCGCGCCCGTTCCGCCACTGATGCTGCTCCTATGCCCGACGCTGATACTGCGCCGGCGCCGAAGCCAAAACGCGCGGCCACGGCAGACAAGCCAGCCAAGGCAACGGCCAAAACTGCCCGCCCAGCAGACAAGCTCGCCAAGCTCGGCCTGCACCGCGACGTCGATCTCGTCCTCCATCTGCCGATGCGCTACGAGGATGAAACCACGCTGCTGACCATTGCCGAGGCCACGGCCCGCGCCAACACCGGCTGGGCTGCGCAGGTGGAAGGCACGGTCACGCGCAATGAAGTGGCGTTTCGGCCGCGTCGGCAGCTCGTCGTGCATATCGCCGATGACTCGGGCGAGCTGGTCCTGCGCTTTCTCAATTTCTACGGCAGCCAGGTCAAGCAGATGGCCGAAGGCGTGCGCCTGCGCGTGCGCGGCGAAGTGCGCGGCGGCTTCTTCGGCGCCGAGATGGTGCACCCGACCGTGCGCGCCGTGGCGGACGATGAGCCGCTGCCCGATCGCCTGACACCGGTGTATCCGAGCACGGCCGGCGTGGCGCAGGCCTATCTGCGCAAGGCGATCCTGAACGCGCTCACGCGCACGCCGCTGCCGGAAACGCTGCCGAACAGCCTCGTCACCGGCCCGCTCGCGCCGCTCAAGCTGATGACGCCGGCCGACGCCGTGCGCCTGCTGCATCAGCCGATGCCCGATGTCGATGAGCACAGCCTCGTCGAGCGCACGCACCCGGCGTGGCTGCGCATCAAGTTTGATGAACTACTGTCGCAGCAGTTGTCGCTCAAGCGTGCGCAGGCCGCGCGCCGCATGCGCAACGCGCCCATCCTGCGCGACAGCGGCAAGGATGGGCTGCTCGCGCGCTTCATGGATGCGCTGCCGTTCAAGCTGACCGGCGCCCAGGCCCGCGTGTGGGAAGAGATTCGCGCCGATCTCGCGCACCCGTACCCGATGCAGCGGTTGCTGCAGGGCGATGTGGGCAGCGGCAAGACCGTCATTGCCGCGCTGGCAGCCTGCCAGGCCATCGATGCGGGCTGGCAGGCGGCGCTGATGGCGCCGACAGAACTGTTGGCCGAGCAGCACTATCGCAAGCTTTCTGCGTGGCTCGAACCGCTTGGCGTGGACATCGTCTGGCTGGCCGGCAGCCTCAAGCGCAAGCAGAAGGACGAGGCGGCGGCGCGCGTGGCGGCCGGCACGGCGCAACTCGTGATCGGTACGCACGCGCTGATCCAGGATGCGGTCACGTTCGCGCGGCTCGGCCTGGCGGTGGTCGATGAACAGCATCGCTTCGGCGTGGCGCAGCGGCTCGCCCTGCGCGGCAAGGCGAGCAACGGCGACGGCCCCGCCGCCAACGTCCAGGTGCCGCACCAACTGATGATGTCCGCCACGCCGATCCCGCGCACGCTGGCGATGACGTATTACGCCGATCTCGACGTCTCTGCCATCGACGAGTTGCCGCCCGGCCGCACGCCCATCGTGACGCGCCTGGTCAACGATGCGCGGCGCGACGAAGTGATTGAACGCATCTACGCCGCAGCACGCGAAGGGCGACAGGTCTACTGGGTTTGCCCGCTGATCGAGGAAAGCGAAGCGCTGCAATTGCAGACCGCCGTTGAAACCTTCGAGACGCTTTCGCAAAGTCTGCAAGGCCTGAAGGTGGGCCTCGTGCATGGACGCCTGCCATCGGCCGAGAAGGCCGCCGTGATGAGCGCCTTCGCCGGCGGCGACCTGCACGTGCTGGTGGCCACCACCGTCATCGAAGTGGGCGTGGACGTGCCCAATGCCTCATTGATGGTGATCGAGCACGCCGAGCGCTTTGGCCTTGCGCAACTGCATCAACTGCGCGGGCGGGTGGGGCGCGGCACGGCGGAATCGGTCTGCGTGCTGCTGTATCAGGCGCCACTGTCCCCGACGGCCAAGCAACGCCTGCAGACCATGCGCGAGACCACCGACGGTTTCGAAATCGCCCGGCGCGATCTGGAGATCCGCGGCCCTGGCGAGTTCCTGGGGGCGAGGCAATCGGGCGAAGCGATGCTGCGCTTTGCCGACCTGAACCAAGATGCGTGGCTCGTCGAGTTTGCGCAGGGCACCGCGGACGAGATGCTTGCGCGCTTTCCTGAAGCCGTCGACACCCATCTCAAGCGCTGGCTGGGCGAGCGCGAGCACTACCTGCGTGTTTAAGGGCTGAGGCGCACGCTTCGGTACGCCAGCTGTGCCTGCTTGCGCAAGCGCTTGACCGTGTCCATCGCACGATCGGCCTGCTTGAGCGGGGCGGCGATCTCCGTCTCTCCGTCAGCTGAACGACACGGACCGGCATGTCGCCCGTATGAGGCGCCGTTACAACTTTCGTATGCTCTGCGACGGCGCGGGTGGACTCGGCCGGGCGCGAGACGTTGATGTCCCATCGCTCTTCGTCCGACGCTCGCCCTCACGGCTTAGCCGATAGTCGGCTCCAGCCGAATCAGCGTGATCTCCGACGGCGCACCGAACCGCTTGGGCGGGCCCCAATATCCGGTGCCACGGCTGGTGTAGATCCACAGACGCCCCAGCTTGTGCAACCCGGCCGTAAATGGCTGCTGCAGCGGGACAAACAAACTCCACGGCCAGAACTGGCCACCATGCGTGTGTCCTGACAGTTGCAGGTCGAAGCCGGCCTCTGCCGCGGCCGGGGCGCTACGCGGTTGATGCGCGAGCAGGATCGTGGGCGTCACGCCGGACGGCGACCCCGCCAGCGCTCGCGTCGGATCGCTCGTGTGGGCAGTGTCGAACTTACCCGCACTGAAATCGGTCACGCCTGCGATCACCAGTGGCGCGCCGTCATGTTCGAGCACCGCATGCTCGTTCATCAGCACCCGCATGCCGAGCCGCTCGAACTCGGATACCCACGGGCCGACGCCCGAGTAGTACTCATGATTACCCGTTACCGCAAAAACGCCGTGCCGAGCCGACATGCCGGCCAGCGGCGCGATATGTGGTCGCAGCACTTCGACCTCGCCGTCCACCAGATCGCCCGTCACGGCGATGACATCGGGTTGCAGTGCATTGAGCCGGTCGACCACGCCCGCCACATACGCACGCTTGATGGTGGGGCCGACATGCAGATCGGTGATTTGCGCGATGGTGAAGCCGTGCAGCGGCGCCGGCAGGCCCGCGATGGGCACCGTTACCCGCGCGACGCGGGGGATGCGACGCGCGTTGACATAGCCGATCAACGTCACCAGCAAGGTGAGCGCGACGACGAGCAGGGCCGAGTCATGCCGATAAGCCTGTGGCAGCACGATCAGCGCGATGTCGCGCAGCAGCGTCAGCACGAACAGCGAAGAGAACAGGCCCATCAGCAACGCACCGAACCAAGACACGCGATCCGCCAGCGAGATGGGGCGGATCACGAAGCGCGCCGCCATCCCAGTGGGAATCATCACCGTCGATATGAGTAGGAAGATGATGCCCGCAGCCCAGCCGGCGCCATTCCAGCCCAGATCCGGCAGCAGCCGCCATCCAATGTAGACATGCAGCGCTGCCATGAGCCCGACCGTCGTCATCAGGAAGCGGCGTCTGCCGCGGGGCAGGGATCGACTTCCGTTAGGTTCGTCACGCATGCTGGGGCGGCTCCTTACTGTTTTGTATTTCGGTGAAACGCATTCACGGAAGATGGGGCGGATGGCAGCGTTGTCAATGCCGGACCGCCATTCGAACCCCAAGCAACATCGCACGTCCCTTGGTAAAATCTATCGACATCTCCAAGCCGATTGATCGCCATGACGCTCACCGAACTCAAATACATCGTCGCCGTTGCGCGGGAACGCCACTTTGGGCGTGCCGCCGAGGCCTGCTTCGTCTCGCAGCCGACGCTGTCGGTCGCCATCAAGAAGCTGGAAGACGAGCTGGCCGTGCAGATCTTCGAGCGCGGCGCGTCGGAAGTGAGCGTCACGCCTGTCGGCGAGCAGATCGTCACGCAGGCGCAGCGTGTGCTTGAACAGACGATGGCGATCCGCGAGATCGCCAAGCAGGGGATGGACCCCCTGGCCGGGCCGCTGCGGCTCGGGGTGATTTATACGATCGGCCCGTATCTGCTGCCCGCGCTGGTCAAGCAGATGATCGACACCGTCCCGCAGATGCCGCTGATGCTGCAGGAGAACTTCACCGTGCGGCTGGTGGAGCTGCTCAAGCAGGGCGAGATCGACTGCGCCATCATGGCCGAGCCGTTTCCGGAAGCCGGCCTGATGACGGTGCCGCTGTACGACGAGCCCTTTGTCGTGGCGGTGCCGCGCGGCCACGAACTGGCGAAGGCGTCGTCGGTGGACCCAGCGGCGCTCAAGCAGCAAACCATGCTGCTGCTCGGCAACGGCCATTGCTTCCGCGACCACGTGCTGGGCGTGTGCCCGGAGCTGTCGCGTTTCTCGCAGAATGCGGACGGCATCCAGAAAACCTTCGAGGGTTCGTCGCTGGAAACGATTCGCCATATGGTCGCCAGCGGCGTGGGCATTACCGTCCTGCCGCGTACTTCGGTGCCGAACATGCAGCCTGCCGCCACCGATCTGCTGACCTACGTGCCCTTTCAGGAGCCGGTGCCCGACCGCCGCGTTGTGCTGGCCTGGCGCAAGAGTTTCACCCGCATCGCCGCGATCGAAGCGGTGGCCATGGCGGTCGCGCAATGCAACCTGCCCGGCATCAAGCTGTTGCCGCCCACACCGCTCGTTCACTGATCTCCTGATTGGTGCGTTGACCGTCATGTCGGCATAGCGAAGAAAATTAGAAAAAAATGCCTCTCTAGGCTCGAAGATAGCGAAGTAAGCTAGAAAAAATAGCGAAGTAGGTGGAAACACGACAGTGCTTCCGACTGTGCAAAGAAGTCTCTGCGCCGACTCATGTAAATGAAGATGGGCGCCGTTAGACCTGATAGGGATTTCTTCATGATGTGGGACGGCGACTCGCCTTGAGGGGGGGGGGGCGCTGGCGTCCACTGGGCGATCCATTTCTGCTCGTCGCCTGATGCAGCTTCGCGGGTTGTCTTTGCGCTTTCACGCGGGCTCACCGCCGCAGCGTGCTCCCACGGGTGCGTTGTTCCATGTTGTACCGGTTTGATTTGACGGCTCCGAAAAATGAGCCTAGAGTACTGCCTGGTACATCGCGGAACAACAAGGAGTGCATCCCATGGCCTACACGGCTTCCCTCTCCACGACCCCTGGCCGCCCAGGCTTCAGCGTGAGCTTTCGCCATCCCTGCCGGCTCGATTCCAAGGGGAAGCCCGGCCTGAAGATGCGCCGTGGCCTTGGCACTGATGAAAAGGCAAAGGCTGAAGCTCTCGTCGCTCAAATGAACCAGCTGTTACAGGACAAAGCTTGGTGGACGGTGGCGAAGTACCAGGAGGCGCTCCAAGCCTTCGACTCGCGGATCGTCGATGCCTTCTACGACAGCATTCAGGCCGGCATCGCCGACTCCTTCGAGACACGCAACGGTGTCATTCCCATGCCCGGGAAGGCTGAAGGCTACGCCAGGACGCTGTTTGTCGGCACAACTGGCGCCGGAAAAACCTCGCTACTGAGGCATTTGATTGGCTCGGACCCCGAACTGGACCGATTCCCTTCTACCTCGACCGCCAAGACCACGGTATCCGATATCGAAGTAATTCCGGCGGAAGGCACGTTCCGGGCAGCGGTGACCTTCTTTTCCGAGACGGTCATCCAAGCCAACGTGGAAGATTGTGTTCTCAATGCCTGCGCAGCGGTCTGGGACAAATTGCCCGAAGACAAGGTCGCGGATCGCTTCCTCCATCATCCTGATCAGCGCTTTCGCCTGAGTTACCTGCTCGGTTCATGGCGCAAGGACTTGCCTGCGGAGTCTATGGTTGATGAATGGGATTTCGGCGAGCCTGACCAGGCTGCCACAGCGGCGGCGAGTAGCGACGAAGCGGTCTCCGGCGCCGACGCCGAAGAGCTGCAAGTACGGCTGGTGGACTATGTTGGCCGCATCACTGAACTCGCCGCATCGAAAGCGGAGGCCATCAGCAACGAATTGCTTCCCGATCCCCACTTGGCGAGCGCCCAGGACCGCGAGGCTGCGCTGGAAATCTTCCAGGAGGAACTATTCGCTGACGAGCAGTTCCATGAGATCGTCCATGACGTAATCGAGGACGCGCTGCAACGTTTCGAAGCGCTGAAGAGCGGCGAGCTGAGCTATCGCAGCGCCAGCTCGAAATGGCCGCTGATGTGGACCTACAGTACCGATGACCGGGCCGATTTCCTGAAGCAAGTGCGCTGGTTCTCGAGTAACTTCGCACCCTCATTCGGTAAGCTGCTGACGCCGCTGGTTGACGGTATTCGCGTTATCGGCCCCCTATTTCCGACCTTCACTGATCATCAGGCAAAGCTGGTCCTGCTCGATGGGCAGGGCCTCGGGCATACGCCGGACTCTTCGACCAGCGTGACGACGCACATCACACGGCGCTTTTCTGAGGTGGATGTCATCCTGCTCGTGGACAACGCCGAACAGCCGGTGCAGGCAGCGGCCCAGTCCGTCTTACGCGCAGTCGCGTCGAGTGGAAACTACAACAAGCTTTTGCTCGCCTTCACACACTTCGACCACGTCAAGGGCCTAAACCTGCCGACTTTCGCCGACAAGCGTGCACACGTGCTGGCCTCAGTGCACAACTACTTGTCAAAGCTGAAAGAAGTGCTCAACGCTCCGATAGTGGCGGCAATGGAACGGTCGATCGACGATCAGAGTTTCATGCTCGGTGCGCTCGATGGGACGAGCATGAAGTTGCCACCCGGCGTGCGCGCTCAGCTAAATAAGCTGGTCTCATTTGCGGAGAAGTCTGTCGAGCCGCCGCCGGTACCGGACGCGAAGCCGCAATACGACGCCTCCGGACTTGGCTTTGCGGTGCAACGGGGTGCCAGCAGTTTTCAGAAGGCATGGGCGGCGCGATTGGGCCTGTCGATCGGTGCCACGCTCCCAGCCGAGCACTGGACCCGCATCAAGGCGCTCAACCGGAAGATTTCCAACGAAACGGGCGTTGAGTACGATTCGTTGCGACCTGTCGCCGACCTTGTCGGCCGTATTACGGAAGAGGTTGCGAACTTCCTTGATAACCCGATTGGTTGGTCACGGTCGCCCGTGGATGCTGACGAAGCTCAGCAGGCAATTGCGCCGATCCGTCAGGTTGTGTTTAGTCACCTGCATCAATTGGCGCTGCAACGCCTGATCGACGAACATCTGGCTGATTGGCGCCGCGGAATGGACCACAAGGGCAAAGGCTCTGCTGACCGGCGGGCACGGGACATCCGCGGAATCTATGAGCTGGCCGCGCCTGTGCCGGGAACGGTGAACTCTGCTCCGGCGCTGGAGTTCATGCGCGGCGTGCGCGAGCTGGTCCAGGCGGCTGTAGAAAACAACGGTGGGGTGATGCAATCATGAGTCGGCGACTGACGGCTCTTGTCATCGGCAACGCTGACTATGCGGTCGCCGGGAAGCCGAAGAACCCGGTAAAAGCCGACTGATCCGCCGAAGAGGAATAAAGGGTATATGGCCCGAAATAATCGAGACGAGTTCAGTGCCAAGGACAAGATGACGCTTTGCCTGCGGGCAGGCACACATTGTTCGAACCCAACGTGCCGGAAGCCCACGACTGGCCCGACGACGGATAAACGCAAAGTTAACAATATCGGTCAGGCCGCGCACATCACCGCAGCCGCGCCCGGTCCCGGAGCCGCACGCTACGATTCGTCTATGACGGCTGAGCAACGTAGCGACATCGACAACGGAATCTGGCTTTGCCAAAACTGCGCAACGATGATCGACCGGGATGCTGAGCGCTATAGCGTAGCGATGCTGAAGGGATGGAAGCGCCAGGCTGAAGAGGCAGCGGATCGTGAGCGTGGGCAGACCCCGATAGCAGCATCGGAAATGGCGCTCATGCGCTCAGCACTCTTCAAGGCTCCGCTGGGGCGTTCCGTCGCAACCGCGGTCGCAGAGATGGCGAGGCAGGCTGAGCAGGAGCTTGGGAAAGTGGATCCACGATTTGCGGTTGAGGTGAGCACGGCGGAAGGTACAACGCAAATCGTCTTTCGAGCGAAGGAACCCGTGCAGTTCTCCGCGACGGTGGCACATGCTCACCAGACCGAATTCGCGACCAAGATGCAGGCGCTGGTCGAACACGGTGTGCGTGTTGAAATGGATGCATCGACCGTAAGCCTGGCAGGTTCGGCGCTGCTGGACATTGTTCCACAGGGTTCGGGCACCATCATGTTCGACACGCAGTTGCGGCGAAAGGCGGTTCAAAAAGTCCTGCTGCGCGACCCAGTAACGGGGACTGTTTTTGTGATGGACGACTTTGTGGGGGAGATCGTTGCAGGAAGCCAGTCGTTTACATTTGAAGGCCATGCATTTGATGGGCTGTACCACATGCGCTACCAGTGTGAGCATGCACGCGTGCGTGAGCCACGGGACCAGAAGATTCACTTCGATCTTTGCTGCGATAGCTGGCGAGGCCGGAGCGTTCGCGAACTGCCTTACTTTGACAAGCTATACCGATATTTCGATGCGCTGCGCGAAGGCTGGCATATCAATCTGACGCTAGAGGTGGAAGGCGCCGAACTACTGACCGCCAGCAGCTCGGGGGGCATTGCGCCAGAGGCTCTCAACGAAATGCGCTTGTTTCTGAGGTACATCAAGTGCATGCGCGAGCTGCTCGCCTTGTGGAAGCTCGATGTGCCGTTTAGCGATACACCGATCCCGACAACCGCCGTCAAGCAAGTTTTCGAGCTGTGGTCGCTCTTATGTGCTCGTCCGATGCTGCCCGGGCAGAGGCTGAGTCCAGGTCATTGCGATGTCACGCCGCAAAATTACACGGAGGCGACGGCATTGCGCACATCACTTGATTCCGCGCAGCCCCTGGCAATCAAGATTGGTCGCGAATTCCCCGAGCCGTTTAACTTGATGGGCTCGTATGTTTCCTTGAGTCCAGTTTGCCTTCATTACTCGCAGGTCAAGCTGCAAGTCGATGTTCCGACAGCCGACGTGAAGGCGGGGAAGTCGTTGCGGCTTGCTGTGGTTCCGATGCAAGACTGCGTGTTCTCAGTCGAGCAGTCCGAGCCGCCATGTGTGCTTGTTACTGGGCCAGAAAAAACCATCGAGTAGGCCGGTGAAGTCGACGCAACGGCGTGCGTCGACCTAGGCTGAAGCATACTGGTTATAGCCGCGAAACACCGAACGCTTTACCCATGTACGTAGCTCTATCAGTCTTCTTTGACAAGCCAGAGGGCGCTAAAGGTCGCTTTTGTTGATTCTGACGCCGCAGTCACGCACGCGTTCGCGGAATGGGCGGGACTTTTTGTCCGGAGACGACGGAAGCGCCATGTATGCGGCGACCTTCCGCCAAACGGCGCTGCGCAATCTAGACACCATGATTTCAATCCGAGCGAGATCCCGTGAAAAAGATTGATTACATGCAACTCCAGCCGGGCGACATTCTTTTAACGACCAGCCTTGCCGCTGAAAGCTGGTCGATTCGGGCCGGGACAAAAAGCGATATCTCGCACGCGATGCTGTACGTTTCCTCAACCTCGGTCATTGATTCGACCGGCGACGGCGTGCATGCACGTAATCTTCAGAAGATGTTCTACGACGACAAGTGCGCTATCCACGCTCTGCGTCCAAAGGACCCTTTGACCGCGGATCAATTGACCAAGGCTACGCCTCGTCTCTGCAATTGCTTAGCTTGCCGCTTCGGCTTCTCCGACTTGGAAATTGAGCAGGCCAGAAAGCCGGCACTGGAATTGCAATCTGTGCTGACCCGGCACGCCGTGCTGTTGTGGTCGCTCTGGCTTCTTCGACATGATCCCGAAGCGCATGAGCGTCTAGTCAAGCCCATCGCGCCGCTGCACCATCCGTTCATCAAAGATATCTTGGCGCAGTACGGGCGCGAAGCAACCGTCCAGGCACGTCGCGATTCGCTGGTGAGGGGCAGCTCATCGCAGATACGTGATGGCCGCGTGGCGCAGCTGCATTGAGATCCACGAGCGCAATTCATCGGGAGCACTGATCTGTGTGTGCTCCAAGGCCATCACCTGATCCTCGGTACGGTCCTGGACCGAGATAAACGCTTCCGTCGCTGCCTGGATCGCGCGCTGTATCGCTTCGTCATCCTTGTTCTCCAACGGAACGGCAAACGATATGGGTGGACTGGCTTCGTGAACCATGAGCAACGTGGAGGCTTCCTTCGAGGAAACCGCGAAGGCGGCTACACGCTTGAGCCGGTGCCCGTCTTCCGGAACCAACAGGTGCTCGTTCAACACTCCATCCTCGTCCGCGATCAGTGGCATTGGAACGGACCACCCGTCGTCACGGCTCGCCGTCAGCACTCGCACGGAAGCGTCATTCAGCGAGGATAGTGCTTTGACTGCGTGATCCAAGAACGCCGGTGGGTCGGGGACTTCGTCGTCGCCTTCGACGATCTGCGCTTCTCGGATGCGTTTCGTGGAGCCTGGCTCGCCGATCGCGTGCTCGCTGATTGGTTCACCGCGCGAGGCGCTTGCACAAGGCCTTTGCCCGGTGATAGTGCGGTCTGCGAAGACCCATTTGTTCTCCAAGTCGACGAACCGTCGATTGCCGCGCATGGGCATCGTGACCGGAGCGAGCTGTGACGAGGGGTCGTGCTCCTCCAGGCTGATGTGGGAAGACTCCTTAGCTCTCCGGGCTGAAGGGGGCGCCTCCTGTGGCGCGGTACCGGGAGCCACGCTGGAGCCGTGCGCTTTCTTCGTGCCCGTCACGCGGAATCGCAATGACTTGAAGGGGAACGGGTGCGAGCAACTCAGAAGTTGATAGACCAGGAACGTGCCCTTTGGGTCATTACCTCGCGACAGCCACTCCCCTGAGGCCCGAAGTGTTGTCGTCCCTTCGAATGGAAATAGTGTCTGTGGATAAATCTCCTGGCGCTCCTGCGCAGCTCGTGCACAGGAGGCACCAATCATTGCGACCGCATGCCAAGCGAGGCGACTACCCGCAGTGGCGGCTCGGTAGTGGCGTACCGTCAATCCGCCGCCTCCGGCGCGCCCTTCACACGTGTCCTGATCGGCGATATCGAGGCGGAACGAGTGCGAGCAAATCAGTTGCGCCTTGGTGCCGCCGGCGCCAGTGTTCAGGGCTTCGTTGGGCCGGCAGCTGAAACAGTCGATGCCATGATCAAGGCAGTTCCGTTTGGAGCGCTTGCCTTGGCCTACATCGACCCCTACAACCTGGAGTACTTGTCGTTCTCAATCATAGAGCGCCTATCCAAACTGCAGCACGTGGATTTCGCCATCCACTTCAGTCTGATGGATCTAACGCGCAATATTGATATGGAGTTGGATCCTCAGCGGGATCGGTTCGACCATGCTCTGCCTGGTTGGAGGTCCAGGGTGCCTACCGATGGGTTGTCCAAGGCCAGCTTGCCTGTGTGGTTCTTCAATGCATGGTGTGATGCGGTGCGGGACCTGGGTTTCAAGGTCAGTGTTCAGATGCCAAAGATTACCGATGGTAAGGGGCGGATCATCTATCGAATGGTGTTCCTGTCCCGGCACGAGTTGCCAGACCGCATTTGGGATGACATTGCTCGCAGTCCCAACCTCAACCTGTTCGATTCCTGATCGGGTGTCTATATCTGCTTCGTTGATCTGATAGGCGCGGCCACCGCCGCGTCCAATTATTTTTCTTGATTAGTGGACGATTGTCCACCAAAATAAAGCGATGGCTCGAACCAACAATGACCAGGCGCATTTGCGCCGACTTCGCGACACGTATGCGCAGATGGGTTGCGTGCCTTCGTACAGCCAGATCGCCAAAGCGCTTGGTTTCAAGGCGAAGAACGCGGCTTTCAAACTGACGCAGCGGCTGATTGCTTCCGGCCATCTGACTAAGTCTGTGGGTGGGCGCTTGGCGCCAGGCCCTGCCTTTTTCACGCTGGAGTTGAGCGACGATGAAGTGCGAGCAGGCTTTGGCGCGGATGGCAACGCTACGGGCTTTGTGCAAGCCCAGGCTCTCGATCAACTGTTGATGGCGAAGCCTTCGAAGACCGTGCTGGTGAAGGTGCGCGGCGATTCAATGCTGAACGCAGGAATTCTGAGTGGCGACGTCGCCGTGGTTGAGACGAGTTCGCAGGCATTGACCGGCGACATCGTGGTGGCCGAAATCGACGGTAGCCAGACCATCAAGGAATTCAGGAGTGATCGAGGCCAACCGCGCCTCGTATCGCACGGCATGGACGGCAGGACGGTGACTCCCGAGAAAACCCTGAACATCATCGGCGTCGTCAGGGGCATTGTCCGAAGCTATAGGCCGCAGTCGGCCGGTGGGACTAAGATAAAAAAAACAGGGAATATCTCGATGACAACCATCAGCAAGATTGAGTGGACTGAGCAAACGTGGAACCCGACAGTCGGGTGCACCAAGATCTCGCCCGGGTGCAAGCATTGCTATGCGGAGGCCATGGCCAAGCGGCTGAAAGCTATGGGGACGCCAGGTTATGAGAACGGCTTTGCGCTCACTCTCTTACCTGAGCGCTTCAACGACCCGATCAAACGCAAGAAGCCGACGGTCTATTTTGTGAACTCCATGTCGGATCTGTTCCATGAGCGGGTGCCGGACACGTATATCGACAAAGTGTTCGAAGTCATCGCGCAAACACCACACCATACATATCAAATTCTTACCAAACGAGCCGCTCGGATGGCGCGTTATTTCCGGAAGCGCTCCGTGCCGACGAATGCGTGGCTTGGGGTCTCTGTCGAGGACCGGAAATACGGTGTTCCACGTATCGACCACCTACGCCAAGTGCCCGCGACCATCCGGTTCCTATCGGTTGAACCGCTACTGGCTGATGTTGGCGAACTCGACCTGACGGACATTCACTGGGTGATCGTGGGGGGCGAGTCTGGCCCGAAGGCACGTCCAATGAAGATGGAATGGGCAGAGGCTGTTCGAGAGCAATGCCAGGAGCAGGGCGTCGCCTTTTTCTTCAAGCAGTGGGGCGGTTGGGGGGCAGACGGCAAAAAGCGGGCGAAGGCTGCTAACGGTCGCGAATTAAATGGCCGCACCTGGGACGAAATGCCGGTCACTGTCGTTGAGCGCGTGACTTCTACCTGAGAGGCGTCGAGGCGCCCTTGATTTTGGGAGGCTGCAGGAGCACATTGATAAGCAGGGGCCACAACAGCGCTGCCACTCAATGCCACACTACACATGGGTCTGGGGAAGTCCGCCACCGCTGCTTAAGCGCCATAGCGAGGTAAAGCATGCGCTCCTGCGCAACTATTTGGTCGACTATTTCCTGACGCTGGTGCCGCTGCCGCACCAGGACAAGATCCAACTGACCATCGTTGATGGCTTCTGTGGTGGGGGGCTCTATCTCAACGAGGATGGCAAGGAAGTCCCGGGCTCGCCTCTCGTTATTCTTGAGGCCATACGCGAGGCCGAAACGCTCCTGAATGTTCGGCAGGAGCGTCGCAAGCCCATCCTGATCGACGTCGAACTCATCTGTGTTGACGCCAAAAAGAGCTCTTTGCACTATCTTGGGCGCCTGCTGGAAGAGCGCGGGTACGGGGCCACACTCGCCAACGGTAAGGTGTGCTTGGTCGAAGGCGAATTTGTCGACCATTGCGGCGCGGCCATTCAACGGTGCCATGATCGAAGCCGCCGTTCTGGGCGAGCACTTTTTGTTCTCGATCAGTATGGCTATTCCGACGTGCCGATGCATTGTTTGCGCGATATTTTTGCCAAGCTCAAGCACGCCGAGGTGATCCTGACCTTCTATATTGATGCGCTGATCAAGTACTTGAATGAGCGCAACCTTGCGGCCTTCCAAAAAGCCACAGGCGTTAGTACATCGGTGCGGGCGTCGGAGCTCGACGAGATCAAGCAGTCGCCACGCTGGCGCGTACATCTTCAGTCCTCGCTCTACCAGAGTCTCACCGATCAATGCTCGGCGCGGTTTTACACGCCGTTCTTTATTCGCCCTGAACGCGGGCACGGGGATTTCTGGTTGCTGCATCTCTCGCAGCACTGGAAAGCGCGGGATGTGATGGCTTCCACTCACTGGCAGCACCACAATCATTTCTCGCACTATGGGGACGCTGGTTTCCACATGTTCAGCACGGGCTACATCAGCAAGATCGACGATGAGCACAAGCTGCAGGCAGGATTTGATTTCAGCGAGGTGGCGGCAGCCGTGAGCAAAGAAACCATGCTCGAGCAGATCCCCGAGATGTTGTTCGATGGCGCGGAGGGGATGACCTTCGAGCAGTTCTTCCTGAAGCTGATCAACACAACGCCTGCTACTCGCGAAATGGTGGAGGCCAGTCTGCTAGAGCTTCACCAAGGCGGTGAGATCGTCGTGGTCGATGAATCCGGTGCCCCCTCTCGGGCGCGCGTCAGCCTGAAGGGCGATCATGTTCTGCGCTTGCCATCGCAGCGCTCATTCTTGTTTTCTTGAGGACTGCTGAGTGACTGGCGGGATTCATGACGCCCAGCTCACTCGCTTCCAGGCTCCCGCGCGACGTTAGAGTCAGGCTGGACTTTCGACTCATCGCTTTGCGGGCGCTGGATGTAGGTGGGCGTGATGCCATGCTCTTCAAGATCACGGACAGCATCCCGCACCGCTGCATTGACGCGGGAGAGGAACAAGTCGCTCCTCATGTAACGCCCGAGTTTGTCTGCCGGCATAGCTTGCTCCTTCCTATCCGCATACAGCATACCGCTGTCGGCGTTCTGCCGCCGGGTGCGTATGGGGTCCAAAAAGGTTGCGCTCCCGACTCACGAAACGCCCAACTTTTGCGGCGCGGAATTCATTCGGTCCAGGAATTGCCGGTGGACGGGCCGACGGTAGGGTTCTAGGCGATTCAACACTGCAGAGCAACTTCGATATTTTCTAGCCTACTTCGCTATTTTCCAATTTCCTCCGCTACGCCAACACGTGTCGATGTAGCGAAGGAAACTGCAAAAAACCCCGCCGTTTGCCCAGGAAATAGCGAACTATGCTGCAAAAAATAGCGAAGATGATTGCAACCAAATTTGGCTGAACGAACTGCCCTGATTCCAGCGCAAGCCACTGCGCTAGGCCGGCCGACTCGGCGTATCAGCGTTACCGGAGTGCGCGACAGGCGCATCAGCTGATTCGAGAGCCTAGCTGCCATTAATGAGCCCAGCGGCGTGCGAGCTGCCGAGCCCATCACGATCATGTCGCATTGGTTGGCAGCAGCAGTTTGCACGATGGTTTCGGCCTCGCGGCCGACGCTGATCTGTGCCACGTAGTGGGAGCCAGCGTCGTCCAAGATGGCGCGCGCATGACGCAGTGCCTCTTCGCCGCCCTGTTCTTCAAGCTAGCGTAGCACCTCAAGAGAGTAGTAGGCGCTGGCGCGGCCCCTTTCGAGCGGCGTCTGCACATTCAGCAGCACGATATGCGACGCACAACGGTCCTGGCAGCGGAAGGCCGCATGGCGCACCGCATCCAGTGCGTGGCGGGGCGGGAGCCGTTGAAGGGCATAAGAAGTTTAAGCATTGCAAGGTCTAATCACGTTGATCGGCCGGTGGCAGGGTGAGTCGGGTAATTGCCTGCAAGTGCCGGGATAGGTCGGGCGCCACGCGCGCTTAAGACGGGTCCGCAGTGCTCAAATCCGAGACCTCACGCTGCTCAATTGCTCGCCCATAACGTTGCTCCGCGCGCCTGTCAGTAATGTAGACAGCGACGAACAAGGCGATGATGGTGACCATGGCACCTACACTGAGCAGCCATCGAGCTAGCAGTTCCATTTCAGTTGGTGCGTATTGCGCCCGCGCTGGCCATCCTATTCCTGTGGGCGCTTTTCCGGCGTGGCGTTGTGAATGGGCGGACACTGTTGGCCATGAGTTCTCTATATGCGCTGTTCGCACTGATTGTTATCTTTGGATTCCCTAGTGCGCGCTATTGACCCGCCGACCCTCAGGACTGCCTAATTGTTGTACATGGCATACGCGAAGAAATGCCTTGCTGGCTTGCGTGAGACTTGCTAATCTGCGCGCCGTCACAACTACGGAATAATTTCCATGGACAGTTGTTCTAGTCGATCTTGGATCGCACTCTGAACGGCTAAGCAGTCCAGGCGCGTTGGTTGCCCTTCCCGCCACTGCCTAGCCGCATTGCACGGCAGGTGGTGGTTCTTGCGTAGGTTCTCTGCGCGAGCCTCTTCCTGAATTCGATTGTTGTTCTCCGGTACGGCCATGTGGCCGCGCGTTTTCGTGCGCGTCGCTATTGGGAGGTCCGTGGCCGGTCGTTGCCTACGTTCGTCACAGAAGCGAACGAGGGAGGCCCCATGCTGTTTTTTCCCCTTATTCAACACATTTGGGTGGCAGTGCGTTCGCTTTCTGTAGTGCGAGCCACAGTCCTTAGCCAGGTCGCCCGTCGCCGTTCAGCTCAGCTGTCCATGGCAGTGCTGATGTCTGCCTTGGCTTGCGTTGCCCACGCAGAAAATACCGTCCTGGCCGAAACCCCGCCTACTTCTTCGGCGGAGGATCAGAATGCCGTGGGTTCTAAATCGCCTGCTTCTGCCGAGCAAGCGCCGGCAATGCCGGAGGCACAGTGGTGGAATTTCCACGCGCAGGCCACTCATATCACCCAGTGGCACTCCAAGTTCCGAGCCCCCTACGCTGGCGCGAACTCTTTGGCCTCCGACGGCGAGAGCAGTGAAACCACCGACATGACGCTCTTCGTTGGGCTGCGTCTTTGGCATGGAGCCGAGTTGTATGCGAACCCCGAAATTGATCAGGGCTTTGGCTTGAGCAACACGCTCGGTGTGGCCGGCTTTCCTAGCGGAGGTGCATACAAAGTCGGCAACAACACGCCTTACCATAAGCTGCCGCGGCTTTTCCTGCGACAGACCATCAACCTGGGGGGGGAGTCTGAACCGTTGGAGTCAGCGGCAAATCAACTCGCTGGGTCGAGATCCGCTGACAACATCACCGTCACCGTCGGCAAATTTGCCGTAGTGGACGTCTTTGACACCAACAGCTACGCGCATGATCCACGTGCAGACTTCTTGAACTGGTCTGTTATCGAAGCCGGTGCTTTCGATTATGCGGCGGACGCGTGGGGGTACACGCGCGGTGCTGCGGTGGAGTGGACACAATCTTGGTGGACCGTGCGCGGGGGCTTCTTTGCCCTGTCAACGACACCGAATAGCGAGTCCATCGATGTAGGCTTCAAGCAGCATGAATGGGTCGGCGAAATCGAAGCGCGCCATCAGTTGTTGGGCCGTCCGGGCAAGTTGAAATTCCTGGCCTTCGTGAACCGCGGCTATATGGGCCGCTATGACGATGCGGTGAGTCTGGCGCAGCAGACAGGATCGACGCCAGATACATCCTTGGTCAGGCAGTTCGCCTCCCGACGTGGCGTCGCGCTCAATGTTGAGCAAGAACTGGCAAATGATCTGGGTTTCTTTGCTCGGGCCAGCATGAATGACGGCAACAAAGAGACCTTTGACTTCACCGATATCAATCAGTCAGTTTCTGCGGGCCTTTCCATGTCCGGTAGCTGCTGGGGGCGTTCCAAAGACAGGCTTGGCGTTGCTTTTGCAGTTAACGGTTTGTCCAAGGCGGCGAGGCAGTATTTTGCGGCCGGCGGGTTGGGCGTCCTGATCGGGGACGGCGCACTGAACTACGGTACTGAGCGGATCGCTGAAATTTACTACACTTGGGCAGTCATGCCTCATGTCACTGCTGGGCTCGACTACCAGTACATTGTCCACCCCGCCTATAACCGGGACCGGGGACCTGTTTCAGTCGTAGCCGCACGCCTTCATCTGGATTTTTGATGCAGAATTTCTGTCCAACTAGCGTTTTGAGTAACGGGCACGCGAAGCAGGCGGCATTGCATCCCTGAAGCGTGCTTATTTGCATCGGACCGGCGCGGCAATTGCGCGAGAGCGTCCGTGCTGCGCTCCTGCTGATGCGCATTGATTACTAAGCGGCACTTTTGCAATCGGAGGACCCATATGGACAGTCCGAGTCGACCTTACCCGACATTTTCATCCCACTAGGCGAGTCCGCCGCACGGTTGTTCCCTGCTGCTGACTTGCCGTCCAGGCAAGGCAGCGGTGTCTCTCGTCGCTCCTTGATCGTTTGAATCCGCCGCTCGGGGTCCACGCCCTTGCGCGGCGATTGCCGCATGCCGTGCACGTGAGGTGCCCATGCGGCCAGGAGTGACCCATGCGCAAATTCAACATCCCAGCCCGTCGTTTCTCGGCGATTGCACTGCCGTTCAGCTCGCCGTTCGTGCAAGCGCGGGCCGGTGCGCCCGAGCGTGCCGAAGCGACGTCTGTCGCGGCCAACCAGCGCGCCGGAGATGGCGGCCAATCGCTCTCCAACCACGGCTACGCCGCGGCCGCTATCCGGCTGTCGCGCACCTACTGGTAGGCCCACGCGGGGCATCCAACAACACCAACAAACGGAGGTCGATATGACCCATTTCGCTTCGGGCATCGACGCACCACCGCGTCATGCCGCGCTCGACGACGCCCACGTGGGTGACATCCGCGGTGCACTCGGCACCATCGCCCACCATGACACCGGCGCACGGGATAGCTGGCGTGCGCGTTTGCGGACGCTGCTCGCCATCCTCGGCCCCGGCCTGATCGTCATGGTCGGCGACAACGATGCCGGTGCCTTCGGCACCTACACGCAGGCCGGGCAGAACTACGGCACCACGCTGCTCTGGACGTTGCTGTTGCTCATCCCTGTGCTTTACGTGAACCAGGAGATGGTGCTGCGCCTGGGCGCCGTCACCCGTGTGGGCCATGCGCGGCTCATCTTTGCGCGCTTCGGCAAGTTTTGGGGCAGCTTCTCCGTCATCGATCTGTTTCTCGTGAATGCGCTGACGCTGGTGACGGAGTTCATCGGCATCAGCCTCGCGCTGGAGTACCTCGGCATCCCGCGCCATTGGGGCGTGTGTGCGGCGGCCGCGCTGGTGATGCTGGCCGCGTCCACCGGAGACTTCCGCCGCTTCGAGCGCTTTGCGCTGGCGCTGGTGGCCGGCAGCCTCACGCTCATTCCCGTGTTCGTGATGGTGCATCCGCCGATGGGGCAGGTGGCGCGCGACTTTTTCGTGCCTGCGCTGCCGACCGGCGCACCGCTGGCGGAGGTGATGCTGCTGATCATCGCCATCGTTGGGACGACGGTGGCGCCGTGGCAGTTGTTCTTCCAGCAGAGCTACGTGATCGACAAGCGCATCACCGCGCGCTTCATCCGCTATGAGCGTGCGGACCTGTGGCTGGGCATCGTGCTGGTGATTGCCGGAGCGGTGGCGATGATCGCGTTCAGCGCGCAGGCCTTCCACGGCACGCCCGCGTTCGGCAACTACACCGATGCGCTGGGTACGGCGAAAGGGTTGGAAGCCCATTCAGGCCGCTGGGCCGGGGTGCTGTTTGCGATTGCGCTGCTGGATGCCAGCATCATCGGCGCGTGCGCGGTGTCGTTGTCCACGGCGTATGCGATTGGTGATGTGTTTGCCGTGCGGCACTCGCTGCATCGCAAGCCGACGGAGGCCAAGGGCTTCTACGCGATCTACTTCGGGCTGACCTTGCTGGCTGCCGGCTTGGTGCTGACGCCTGGTGTACCGCTGGGGTTGCTGACCAACGCGGTGCAGTCGCTGGCCGGTGTGCTGCTGCCAAGCGCGACGGTGTTTCTGCTGCTGTTGTGTAACGACAAGGCCGTGCTCGGCCCATGGACGAACGGCCGCGCCATGAACATCTTCACGGGCGGCGTGGTGGCGGTGCTGGTGATGCTGTCCGTCATCCTCACTGCGGCGGTGCTGTTTCCCGGCATTGGCGAGTTCGAGATCGGCGCGATCCTGGTGGGCGGTTCGCTCATCGCCATCGTCATGTCGCTGGTGCTGTGGCGCATCGAACGAAAAACCCGCCGGCCGCAGCACCCGCAGCGCGTGAGCGTGCTGGACCGTGATCGCTGGACGATGCCGCCGCTGGAGCAATTGACGCCGGCCCGCTGGACGCCGCTCAAGCGCACGTGGATGTCTGTGCTGCGCGGCTACCTTGTGGTGGCGGCGGGGCTGGTGCTGGTGCGGATTGCCGGACTGCTGACAGGGTAAGGCCAGGCCAACTGCTATTTACTTGCATTTGCTCAGCTTCGGCGCGTTCCGGCGAGAGCTTCGGCGTACTTCCTGCTTCACGCGCGGGGTAACTGAAGCGGTTGTGAGTCCAGTTGGGCAACGGGGACCAGAGGTTGCTCGCAATCGTGAATGTTCACGTATACGGGAGTGTCCTTCCTCAACGTACTACCCGCGGGTAGCGGTACCACCACGTGGCGCAATTTCCGCCCGCTATGCATGTATTTGCCGGCCATGGTTCCGAAGTCAAACCTCACGACAGCAAACAGTTGCGACGCGCTGGATTGGCCTACCCCTTGCTGACACAGCGCCACGAACCTCCCCAGATCGGCAGGCGCTCCAACCTTTTCGATTTCTCCGACTCTCCATCCCTCGTCGTACGCATATTTGCCTTCATAGATGGTCGTGCAACCGGCGAGGGTCATGATCAATAGGGTGCTGAGTGCTGCCACGCGCAGTGTCGAATGAAGAGCAAGCTTCCTCGGAGTTCCTTTCATCATCGGCCCCTTGTTCCTCGATATTGGACCCGCGGCCACGGACCTGTTCGATAGTCGTTGCGCATATGCTGAAAGTCCAAGCCCTATATTCAGTTTAGGGCAGGTCCTTCACACAGTGATACCGTACAAATCACAGTGCCATACGTGTCGGATACCGTACGGAGGTGGACCGGAGTAGTGCAAACGAAAACGCATCTCATGCCGGTTTTTGTTTGCGGCACCGGGTTATTCCGCAAAAGAACTTGCGTCGCGTCTATGCTTGCGCGGCTAGAAATCGGAGCCATCCATGCTGCATGCACGCCTCTCCAGCCTTGTCGGGCTCATCGTTACATTACTGGGTCTATCGGCGCTTCCGGCGCATGCCGTCCTTCCAGATGAGATTCAGGTCTACACCGGTGACATCAACGCACCTGGCGAGTTTGGTCTTGAGCTGCACCTCAACACAACGCCAAGCGGCATTTCGGAACCGTCCTATCCGCGCGAAGTCACAACGCCGCATGGTTGGCGGGCTACGGCCGAGTTTTCTTACGGCCTGACGTCGTCGGTAGAGCTTGGCCTGTACGTCCCGACCGCGCTCACACGCGAGAACACCTACTACGTCACGGGGCCAAAAGTGCGCGTGAAGTGGATGCCCGTTCGACCGGAAGAAGGCGTCGGTTACTTCGCCGGTGTCAACGTCGAGCTCGCTCACGTTGCAAATCGGTTTGATCAATCGCAGCAAGCGGCCGAGTTGCGACCAATCTACGGTTACCAGAATGAACAGTGGCTATGGGCGTTCAACCCAGTGCTCGACTGGAACCTCTCTGGCCCTGACCGCAGCGGGGTGCCCGAAGTCGCACCTGCCTTCAAGGTCGCGCGGACATTGGCAACAGGTGTTCGCGCTGGATTGGAGTACTACGCTGGGCTGGGGCGCGTCGACCATGTTTTGCCATTGCAAGAACAGCAGCACACCGCCTTTCTTGCGTTTGACGTGGATCGCAAGCCGTTCGTTTTCAACTTTGGCGTGGGCCGAGGTTTGACGCGCGCTACCGACCGATGGACGTTTAAGTGGATTTTCGAAATCCCCTTGAGCTGATCATCAGTTGGTGGGCTTCAATTCTCAATTGGAAGGCCCACGCCTCGTCAGCATCAGCGCTGTGCGATGTCACCTCCGCCCCGGTTCCACCACCCGCCCCCTAGCGCTTGAAATAGCGCAGCCGTGTCCGAGAGTCGGTTTGCGCGCGCCGCGATAGTGGCCTGCGTTGCTGTCTGATAGGCCTGCTCGGCGTTCAGCACGGCGAGGAGGTTGACTTGGCCGATTGCCCGCTGCTTGTCTGTGATGTTCAACGTCTTGCGTGCGGCCTGCTCGGATTTGAGCGAGGCTTTCAGCACGTCGGCGTCGGCATCCAGCGCGTGTAGGGTGTCGGCGACGTTCTGGAAAGCGGTGACCACGGTGCCACGGTACTGCGCCTCCGCTTGATCGACGCCCGCATCCGCCGCCCGCTTTTTCGCCAGCAGCGCCCCGCCGTCAAAGAACGTCTGTGCTACGTTGCCGACCAGGCTCCAAAAGACGTTCCCGTCACGGAACATCTGGCTGAAGATTTCGGCGGTGCCGCCTTTGGTCCCGGTAATCGTCAACTGCGGCAGCATATTGGCGATGGCCACACCTACCTGTGCAGTCGCGGCGTGCAGTTGTTCTTCGGCGGCACGCACGTCAGGGCGTTGTCGCACGAGATCCGACGGCAGCGACACCGGCAACTCCTTCGGCAGCGTGAAGTCCGCAAACGTGAAGGTGTCGGGGATGCCTTCGCTGGGTAGTTTGCCGGCCAGAGCGGCCAACAGATCGCGCTGCACCGCCAGTTGCTTTTGCAGATTGGGCAGCGCCTGCTCCGCTTGCGCCAGCGCCGTCTCGGCGGCTGCTACATCCAGCCCCGTCACAGCGCCAAGTTGGAACTGCTTGTGCAGGTTGTCGAGCAACTGCGTATTGATATCGACAATGCGTTGCTGCGCCGCGATCTGTGCGCGCAGCGAGGCTTCCTGCACGGCAGCCACCACGATGTTGGACGCCAGTGTGAGATAAGCCGCCTCCATCTGGAAATACTG
>Ga0316228_1001423_pt1 | contig 24851 bp, 20 predicted proteins | sample TBH18021metaG_FD_206005 | JGI IMG/M metagenome (GOLD analysis project Ga0316228, IMG submission 206005) | Freshwater microbial communities from Trout Bog Lake, Wisconsin, USA - TBH18021 | ecosystem: Environmental > Aquatic > Freshwater > Lake > Hypolimnion/Profundal zone | place: USA: Wisconsin... | reverse complement strand
GACGTATCTCTTTTGCTCTTCCAGTTTCTGGCTTGTCTGTTCGATTGTTTGAGCTTGGTGTTCTATCTGATGAGCTTGGTGTTCTATCTGATGAGCTTGGTGTTTTATCTGATGAGCTTGGTGTTTTATCTGATGAACTTGATGTTCTAGTTCTTGATCTTTCTGTTCTAACTGATGAGCTTTTTGCTCTAGTTGAATGCTCAACATCTGTTTCTCATAATCGGTGTATAATTTGTATATTTTTTCAAGAAGCAGATAATATCTAGAATATACTTTTGGATCTACTTTCTGTTTTGGATATTTACGCGCTCTTACGAGACAATTTTTAAACGCTTCTGGTGTGAGCTTGTAAACTTTTGTGTGTTTTATTCCGCGCGCGCCTTCCCACTGCTCCGAGATATCTCGGAGCAGTGAATAATCTATATTTTCAACTAGTTCTAACGCGTTTAACTTAACTCTTACATCTGATGATTGTTTAGACGTCATAACACCATATTCAATCAGTTTTTCGTGATGTACCACAAACTCTCCTTCCCGAGTTGTCAGTTCTAAAAAATATTCCATAAAACTGATATCATAGTCTGAATAGAACTTTTGATGAATATTCTTAAAAAAGTCTTCAAGAGACAGTTTTTCTTCTGTCTCAATTAAGTTTTGGATGTATTGTTTCTGATGAATAGACATGATGTGTTGGTTTTAGCGTCTATTGTTTTTGAAAATAAAAATCAATTTTTCTATGTTTTTAAAAGAACATCTTTGAAAAACATATTTTTCTAGAAGCAGATAATAATCACAGTATATTACAGGATCTACTTTTTGTTTTGGTCTTCGTTGAGCTCTCATAAGACATTTTTTGAAAGCTTCTGGAGTCAACAGTCGCCAAAGGCGACGGCGCTCCGCGCCTATATACATTAATATGTTTTATTCCGCGTGAACCTTCCCACTGCCGTATTGCAGTGAATAATCTATATCTTCAATCAATTCCAAAGCATCTAACTTTACTTTTACATGTGACGATCTTTTTGAGCTCATAATTCCATATTCAACTAACTTTTCATGATGTACAACAAAGTTTCCTTCGTGTTCTGTTAATTCTAAAAAATATTTCATAAAACTGATATCCTGATTAGGATAAAATCTTTCAGCCGCCTTCGGCGGCGGCGCTTTGCGCCTGGAATATCTGTAAAAAATTCTTCAAGATTCAGTTTAGTTTCATTTTGAACCAAGTCTTTAATATATTCTTGTACATTAGTTTGAGTAGACATTGTTGAGGTTTTAATATATGATGGTTCTTGAAATAAAAAATCAATTTTTGTATCTAAAACACACCTGTTTTAGATCTTTCTGTTCGGTTTTGTTCTAGTTGTTTTTCATAATCGGTGTATAATTTGTATGTCTTCTCTAGAAGTAGATAATAATCACAGTATATTACAGGATCTGCTTTTTGTCTAGGTCGTCTTTGAGCTCTCATAAGGCATTTTTTAAATGCTTCTGGTGTCAACAGTCGCCAAAGGCGACGGCGCTCCGCGCCTATATACTTTTGTGTGTTTTATTCCGCGCGCGCCTTCCCACTGCCGTATTGCAGTGAATAATCTACATCTTCAACTAGTTCTAACGCGTTTAATTTTTCTTTAATAGTAGACGATCTATTAGATGTTACAATTCCATATTCAATCAGTTTTTCGTGATGTACGACAAACTCTCCTTCTTGTGTTGTCAGTTCAAGAAAATACTGCATAAAACTGATGTCATAGTCTGAATAGAACTTTTGATGAACGTTCTTAAAAAAGTCTTCGAGAGACAGTTTGTCGCCTGTCTCGATTAAGATTTGGATAAATTGTTGCTGTTGAACAGACATTGTGAGTTTTGAATTTGGAAGATTGTTGAAAATAAATTTCAATTTTTTATAAAAAATCAAAACTGTCGGGTTTTGATTGTTGTTCTAGTTGATGATCTTTTTGTTCAAGTTGTATACTTAACAACCGGACACATCATATTCGAAACAAATGAAATTATTCCTGTTTGTTGACATTTTCTCGAGAATGGTAATAAACTGTTACAATCAGCCCTCCAGAAGTGATGGGGTGTTCAGTTGATATGTTAATACATTTGTTTGCTTGCACAATGATCTTATCGTTTGCGCCAGTATCATTTACAAATACGAAATCTCGACGCCCACCTTGTGGCACGTTTGCAATTGTAGAGGTTCCGTCTTCAATTAGAACGTCGAAAACAGCAGTATTAAGCTGACCTAAACCTATATCAAATGTCCCCGAGACGACAAAATTGTTGTAACCTCTGTATTCTATAGCATCAATGATAGAATTAGGAGGTAACACAGCAAGATTATCGTTTATAATTCTAGAAGATTCAGAGTTTGGAGTATTCACCAAAGAAACAGTCCCAGAAGCGTTCTTAGGAGTATACATGACCATGTGTTTTTGATGGTGTTTTGCATTAAAGTCACCTTTTGAAGTTGGTGTACATTGTGAAATAAGAAATCCAGGCATAATATTTTTTTTAACTTCGTTCACTTTAAACCATATATATATATTTATGATGTATAAACAGTGTGTATAAAAAATAACCATATATGTTTAAGTAGAGCTTGATTTAATATTTAATTTTTCTAGACATGGTAAAAATAGTCTTTATGTGCCGATCGGCGAAGCGGCGAATAGCGGACAGTTAAAATCTTTTTCTATTTCGAGCTTCGCCTTTCTGTACCCAGTGTCAAATAAAGAGAGCAAATCTGTGCGAGTGCTGTTAAAGTTGAAAAAGTTATTTTTTTGTGTCAGTTTTATAATATCACAAGAAGAAGATATCCTGTTGACTTTGTCTTCTAGAATAGACTCTGTAAACACGGAGAACATGATGTTTAACAAATCCAACATCACTAGCGGTTTGTGTTTGTTGTTGTCGTAAACTGGTAACGGATTTTTGATATAAACACCAAGAGCTGGGCTTTCAAATTCGTTGATGGCGAACTCTATCGGAAAGTTGTCAGATAACCCTCCGTCTATATATAGTTTGTTGTCTAGCAAGAATGGTTCAAATATAACTGGAAAATTGCAACTCATATGAATGGCATCTATAACCTGTAAATCGGGGTGTGTTGTGTGAGAAATGTACTCTCGTCTGTGGTCTGTCAAGTTGTACACTGTAAAGACCAAGGTCTTTTGAGTTTTTACAAACAGTTCTTCTAAAGTCGGAATATGTGATATCTGGTTTTTAATCATCTGCTCTATGCGTTCTCTGATCGGTAAGAAACTTATTGACGAGTGTCCAGTTAACAGAGTGTTTAACAAGTTAAAAGAAGGTATATTCTTGTATACTTGTTCAAAGCATATATGACTAATTATTTCTATTGGACTGTAACCAATTGAGAGCAACACGGAAATGATTGTTCCTGACGAAACCGCGACATAGGTTTGAATGTTTTTTAGATAAAGTTTTTCATAAATATACTGTAGAGCACCCAGAGATACGACAGCGTTTGTTGAATTCCCTGACAATACCAACGTTTTATGATTTTTTTCGTTCATCTAAAAGTTTTATATTTATTTTTGTGCGTTTAAAACGCTTCCACTCAGTGTGTGACGAATTGTGTGTTTCGCGTTGTTAAACATATAATATACGTATTATATGATGTATATAAAAATTTAAAATGAGTTGTGATGTTTGTATTAAAAAATATACCAACAAACATAGAAGGAAAATAACGTGCCAGGAATGCAATTATGAAGTGTGTAGTTGTTGTTGGGTAAAATACATTATGTCTGTGCAATTGACACCTTGTTGTATGCAATGTAGAACTCCGGTACATATACGCTTGTATAAAAATTTAATATCTGCAAAAAAATATGCACATATCGTACGTTCAAGTTTTCAAAAAAAAATACGCTTAGAGGAAGCAAGTATCATTAAACAGCAACATATAAAAGATACATTTCAGTCTACCATTTTAGACGTTATTGGGTGTAGCAAATGCAACAACAGCTTGGGCTCAGAAAACAGAGATAGCGCCGAAGGCGCCGGCCACTTCGTGGGTAGCGCCGAAGGCGCGGCTAGCCCAAAGTTTTCTCAGCTTCTACCTTCAACGAAACCGAATATGTTAGAGTGTGTTTCGTGTGCAGATGTCTTTTGTGCCTTTTGTTTATCTCAACTCGAATCCGACAGAAGCACACACACGTGTGTCATAAAATTAAAACCGTGCCCAAGATGTTGCAATCTTATTGAGAAAGAAGATACGGGTTGTGATCAAATGTTTTGTGTTTTATGCAATACGTTGTTTTCTTGGGAAACTGGTTTAATCGTTGACAATGATAGCGCGCATAACCCGCATTACTATCAGTGGAAAAGGAAAACGGGAAAACTTAATAGACATGAACTGGACGACCCCAGAGAGGGTAGATTTTATATTAAATGTGAAAACGATTTTAAAGATCAACAACTCGTGCTTTCTGAAATTTGCATCGGTTTTGGTTTTTCTTCGATATTTAAAGTCGATAAAAAAGAGTTTCTTTTAAGTTTTCATAGTATGTTTTTAACCGTGCTTTTAAATTTGTCTAAATTTTTGGAAAAAGACCCAAATATTCGACACAACCTTCAAGTAAGTCGAATTTCGAATACTATTTCTCTGTCTTTGTGGAAAAAAAAACTGAAAAAACATTTTTATTTGATCCAAAAATATGAAGCTGTTAAATACAATATATTAAAAACCCTAGATAGATTATATACGATGGTGTTAGAAGAAAACCCAAACGACGAGGAAATAGAAAAGCTGTGTTTACAGTCTGTCCAACAAAACGATAATATTTTGATAGATTGAAAATGTACAAAAAAATGAAAAATATTATCTAATTATTATTTCAACATTAATGTTAAAATGACAACAGAGCAATATCAACTTTATGAGCCTATTCAGCATATCTTGGAAAGGCCAGATATGTATGTTGGGTCCAAACAACGAGAAGAAATAGAAGATTATGTTTACAAAGTCAATTTTGACAAAACAGTAGAATGTGCAGGACAGCTGGTTAAAACAAAAATTGACGTTTCTCCTGCTTTTTATAGAACCTTTCTAGAAATATTATCAAATGCCGTTGATAATTTAGAAAGAAAATCAACAAAACCAATGTCTTATATAGAAGTAGTGTTAACAAAAGACCAAATAAGTGTTACAAACGACGGCGCAGTTATTCCTATAACTATAAACGACCATGGAATATATAATCATTCGTTAATTTTTGGTCACTTGCTAAGCGGGTCTAACTACGATGATAACAAAACCAGATTCACCGCCGGAAGAAACGGTCTTGGTGCAAAGTTAACAAACGTGTTGTCCAAAGAATTTACCGTAGAAGGGGTTGACCCTGACCGCGGTTTAAAACTTGTTCAAACCTGGACAAACAACATGAAAGACACAAGCGGTCCAAAAGTAACAAAAAGCAAGACGACTAACGGATATACAAGGGTAACATGGAAACCGGATCTCAAATGGTTTGGTATGTCGACGATAGATAACATAATAATCGAATATTTATCAGCTTCGTGTGTATATTCTGCTATGACTGCTGGTACAGTAATTTCTAAACCTTTAAAAGTAAAGTTGAACATTCTATCAAAGAACGGTGATCTTGTTCACTTTTTTTTGCCCAATAAATTTGACACTTTTTTTGATTTGATGTCGACGTGCCAGGCGCAGACGGCAGAGCGGTTAAAAGAGTTGCTCAAACTACAGGATGAACACTGTAAAGTGATCGTTACACCTTCTGTTGGCGATAGTGGATTTGAGGTGTTTTCTTTTGTCAACGGCATTCGAACAAAAAACGGAGGTAAACATGTAAACGCTTGGGTAGACGCGATCTTCAAACCACTTGTAGAAAAATTAAACGGATCCGGTAAAAACGAAACTTCCAAACTTACAATCAAAGATGTAAAACCGTTTTTTCGTCTTCTTGTGGTTGCAAGAGTAGTAAATCCAATGTTCGACAGTCAAGAAAAAAACGAACTCAAGACACCAGTTCACGCAACCCCTATTTCTTCAGACAAAATAAAAAAAATACTATCATGGAGCATAAAAGATGCAATCAAAGGTCTAGCAAATAAAAAAGAAAAACGAACTGTTGCAAAAAACCTTACCGCTCTCCCCAAACTCGCGATAGACGGTTATGAAAAAGCAAACAACGCGGGAAAGGCCAAAAGTCAAGAATGCTCTCTTATCATATGTGAGGGGCTTTCTGCAAAAACTTTTTGCGTTGAAGGTGTTACTCGTGGCATCCCCGGTTTGCCAGGCAAAGGCCGAGACTATTATGGAATCTATCCTTTAAGAGGAAAGTTGCTCAACACACAAAATGCAACTCCTTCGGCGATTGCCAAAAACACTGTCATTGTAAATCTTATGAAAATCTTGGGACTCGAGTATGATAAACCTTTCAATATCCAAAAATTAAACTATGGGAGAGTAATTATACTAACAGATGCCGACACAGATGGTATACATATTGAAGGATTGTTGTTGAATTTTTTCCACTCCTTGTTTCCGAAATCTTTGCAAGCCGCTCCGTCTTCTGCATTTATAATGAGTATGAAAACGCCGCTTGTCAAAATAGGCACAGATCAATACTTTTTCGACGACCGGGCGTGGAAAACCTACTGCAACCTGCAAGATGTCAGCAAGTTGAAAAACATACAATATCACAAAGGGTTGGGTACTATAAAACAGTCAGACGTTGCTAAAGTGTTTGGTAAAAAAATGGTTGTTTTTGTGCAAGATTCAAAAACAGATGCTGCTTTTAAAGTTGCGTTTGGAAAGGACTTTAGTGACGAAAGAAAAAAACTGCTTACAAGATTTTCTACTCTTCAAGACAGCGATCGATATTTGTCGCTAGATGCAACAAATATGCCACAAATAGTGTACTCCCTAACCGACTTCTTAAGTACAGAGTTGCCCAAGTTTCATCATGATGATTGCAAACGCTCTATTCCCAGTGGTATAGACGGGCTGAAAGAATCACAACGAAAAATAGTATATACAGCCAAACTTAGAAAGTTAAAAGAAAAAATTAAAGTTGCACAGTTTGCAGCTGCCGTGGCAGAAAACACTTCATATCATCATGGCGAACAAAATCTTGCAAACAGCATTATCAACCTGGCACAAAGTTTTGTCGGAAGCAACAACCTGCCCCTGTTTTCAGAAGAAGGTATGTTTGGTACAAGACTCGAAGGAGGAAAAGATGCCGCCAGCCCTCGTTATATCTTTACAAAAAAAAGAGAATATTTTGATGCCATGTTCCCAGAGGAAGACGACCCTTTGCTTTTACGCAGAGAAGACGACGGTGTGTTAATCGAACCCTATTATTACATTCCTACTATTCCTCTGTTGCTTGTTAACGGCTCGATGGGAATAGGCACAGGGTGGTCTAGTTTTTGTCCTTGTTTTAATCCTGACGATATCATTGATATCGCAGCTCTATGGATGAACAACGACAAAAAAGAGTTTGCCAAAAAAGTCAAAACACTTGTTCCTTGGTATAGGGGGTTCGTGGGAAAAATACAAATAACAGAAAACAACTCCACAAAATTTATAACATCCGGTATAATAAAACGTACAAACTCTGGAACAATCATATCTGAGCTACCAGTCGGGGAGTGGACTTCAAACTTTACTCGTTGGCTATCGGATCAAAACATCGATTTTAATGACAGATCAACTCCACAAAATGTCGCAATTGAAATAAAAAACAACATACCCTTAGATGATTTTAAAAAAAAGCTAACAACAAATCTGTCACTAGACAACGTTGTCGTGTTTGATGAAAAAGAAGACATTACCGAGGTAACCATAACAAAAATCTTTAACATGTGGGGAGAAGAAAAACTGAGAATATTAAATTTGCGAAAGTCCACAAAACTAAAAAAGCTCCAAAACGATCTAGATCTCTTGAAGGCTAAAAGAGAATTTATTCTTCAAGTAAAAGCAAAAAAAATAGATTTAACGACAGATTTGCCTACGATAATAAACAAGATTAAAAAAATTACTCCGAATGAATCTTATCAAACGTTTTTATTAGAAATGAACGTTAGGTCCTTAACATTAGAAAAAAGCGAAGAGATCTTTAAAAAAATATGTACAACAATTGAAGAAATTGATATATTATCAAAAAAAGAAACACGAGAAATATGGTTTGAAGATGTAAACCATCTCCTCTCGTTTTGGTAATGTTTGAGTTCATTAAATTTTTATGTTTAAAAAAAATATATATTTTGAAACTTATAAGTTTCAAAAGCTAATAAATGTTAGTAGTTACATTAAATTTACATTAAATTTTGCAAAGCTAATAACGATTAAGAGTTACTCGCTTCGCGGGCGCCCGCAAAGTGGCCGGCCACTTTGCGGCTAGCCCTGTAGGGGCCGGCCGCTGCGCGGCTAGCCCTGTAGGGGCCGGCCGCTGCGCGGCTAGCCCTGTAGGGGCCGGCCGCTGCGCGGCTATAAAGTTGTATTTACATTTGATTTTGCATATATCCAACACTCTGTGTGTTGTAACTGTTTGGCCATTTCGACTACATTTTTTCCTAAAGGGCAACCTATCTTATGAGCTCTTATTAAACAGTCTATATGGTTGTTTTTTGTAGCCACTAGACAAGATTCAAAAGAAAATTTCACACAGCACAGAGCGTCGTTACGTTGAACACTTTTGTTCGATGGCGGCTCCGTAGCCACGAAGCGGCCGGCCCCGTAGGGGCTAGGGGCCGCCGGTCTCGCCGATCGCTTTGCGGTTAATACATTTTTTTGATCAGAGATTCGAGAAGACATGTTAGTAGGGGTTAGTAAAACAAAACATTTAATATTGTATTAAGAACGTAACAATAAAAATCAAATATTTTTCATTTTATATTTTAATCGAAGATTAAGATTGCAGAAATTGGAAAACTAAAAAATGAAAAGACGAAAACAGAAATAAAACAAATATAAATTCCGCAACATGAAATGTAAAGAGTGTACCATTGACAATTTTATATCATGTTTAACAGCTTCTAAAAACGGTCATTTGGAATGTCTCATTTATGCTCGTTCAAAAAAACAACCATGGAGCAAACTAGTAGATGTTAATTTACCTAAAAAACAACGGGTTTATGCAACAGAACTTGCCGCAAAGTTTGGCCATATAAACTGTTTACGATACGCACGTGAAAACGGGTGTCCTTGGATTTCAAGACTGTTAGAGGTTGCTGCTAACAACAAACAGGTTGAATGTTTCAAATATGCATATGAAAATGGTTGTAAATTACCAAAAATAAACATATGCGATATAGCAGCAGAAAATGGTTGTTTAGAATTACTTAAATATGCACACGCTAAAGAGTTTAGTTTTGCATCTGCACGTATACGTGATATAGCAACACGAAACGGACATTTAGACTGCCTTATTTACGCTCGTGAAAACGGGGCTGTCTGGGAAACAAAAACATGTGTTATCGCTGCAGCGAATAACCATTTAAACTGTTTACGATACGCACATGAAAACGGGTGTCCTTGGGACGAAGAAACGTGTGATTTTGCAGCATGCTGGGGGAGCATAGAATGTCTTACTTATGCTTTTGAAAACGGGTGTGGATGGGACGAGAAAACGGCTTATTTTTCAGTTTTGTACGACAGATTAGAGTGTTTTAAATTTATATGCGAAAACGGGTGTAATTGGGACGTATCGGTATGTGTAAATGCTGCAATAGATAACGACAACGCAGATTTTCTTTCTTATATTTGTTCACAACTATCTGATACTGTTGATAACGTTCTAGAACAAGAGTCCATTCAAGAGTATAAAACGTGTACTTGTATAGTTTGTTTTGATAAAATTGTTCAGATCAAATTTTTACCATGCAATCACAAAATATGTTGCAACGAATGTTCTGTAAGACTTATCCCTTTTAATAAATGTGCAATGTGCAGAGCAGAAATAAAAAAAAGAGAAGCAATGACTATAGAAGATTTACAAAAACTTGAAGATTCCAATAAGAATACGTCTTTTTAGACAATACATTAACCGCTTCGTAATCTGCACATAATATGTATATTTTTAATTTTAAAATTAAAAATCACAATAGTTTAGTTTTTCTAAGTTATTATTTTAGAAAACCCGTTTTTATACCCGCTTCGCGGCCGGGCCCCTGCGGGCTAGCCACAAAGTGGCCGGCCCCTGCGGGGCTAACAAAATGTGATATATTTCTATATTAAGAGTTAAATCAAAAATTTTAAAAGTCTACAATATTTGAAATATATTGCGAATAAAAACGAGATAACATAAAATGCAACAATATTTCTTTGAAGAAGTTTTTAAACTTTTGCCCACCGATAACAAACAAATTGTTAAATCTTCGTGTCCTCACGATAACACTTGTTGCGACGAGGGGGACAAAAAAATATGTATAGACTGTGGAGAGCTTTTACAAGAAAGTTTTACGTTAACAATGCATTATAATAGTGGTTTGTGTATGACAAATCGAAAAACGACAGACCCTTCAACTTTCACTGGTATTCCAGATTTTGTAGATAGAGATTTGAAAGAGTTAACTACAAAAATATATGAGGTTGCAACAGACAAAAAACATTTTAGGAATAAAACCAAAAAAGCCATCTTGCTGGCATGTTTGCACCGGGCTTCAGTTTTAAAAAAATCTCCAATATCATATTATGATTTATTAGAAATGTTTAAACTCAAACAACACGAAGCGAATAACGGATTCACTGTATTATCGAGCAATATACCAAAAAATTCTGAGTATTTTGTAATATTTGATCACACCAGAGAAGAAATAATAAGTATAAATTCGAAGCTAAAACATCTTCAAATAGAAGATAAAGACTCTTGTTTGTTTCGTCTTGTTGTAAATACTTTTTTATTATTGAAAAAAAAAAGCAATGCTGTAAACAACTCTCAATACACGTCTGTAATTTGTGGTTGCATTTACTTTTGGATTGTTCATTATTTACATAAAAGTATTGATATAGATACTTTTACCAACCGAGCAAACGTGTCAAAAACAACTCTGCTTAAAAACTATACAACTGTGTGTGATGTTGTTTTTAACTCTATCATGAAAGAGCTGTTTTCCGAGTTGTTAAAAAAATGTGTACAAGTTCGGCTAGAAAAAAACCACACATATAAAACCAAAATTCCGAAAAAAAATACACCTGCAGAAGAGATGATATACAACCCAGAGGAAAAATGTATTATTAGAAGCCCTTTTGATGTTTCTAATATAACAGGTGAAATTAACGGAAATATTCTTCCTCTGGATTCGGTCAACGACATCTTAGAATGGAATTTATTATTGAACAAATGTTATTATACTTCTACAACAAAATTTATATTATATGTGTTGTTGATAAAATCGTGTGGCAAAGATATGTATTTTGATTTCTCTAAATTTGACAAGTACAACGCGACAAACGGAAAAGAAGTTTTAAAAGGGGTGTTGCTGTCAAGATTTGATCTCGATGTTTAAAATATTTGATTTTACAAAAAATGCAAACATAAATAAAACATACATAAATAAAAAATAAAATGAATAACATTCAACAACATGTTTCAAAAATTTACTTCTTTTTCACTACAACATCTGGTCTTATCTTTTCCCTTTGGCGTCGCGCGCTTTCGGTGGCGCTAAAGAGTCTCACTTCGCTCGCGTGTGCGCCACCTGCGGTGGTGGCGCGGTGCTCGCGCTTCGTTATTCAACAACAACCAGCTATTAAACTTGCAAAGTTACCAGTTTACATCAATGGTAAACTTAATCCAACATTGTTATCAAATTATGTTAGAAAATCTTGTGGAACTGTAGACAATATAAACATATTTTATAAAGACAGCAGAAATACATCTCATTCGAGTTCACGTACTACTGCTCGCGCTAATGTAGAAGATCTAGTTATTAACAGGCTCTTATTAGATAATGCTAATGCATATGAAAATGAAAGCCTGCTACAGTTGAATCATGAAAACATAGAACGTGTCTTATACACTGGTTGTGATATAGATTTTTTTATATGGATAACACCACTGTTTGTCACCAAACTAAAAACTGTATGGGTTAACATAGAACAGTTCAGAGTTTACGATGTCAAAAAAATGTTTTCGGATCTATTAAACGGATTAGAATACATGAAAGCTCGCAACGTTGCGTCTGGTGTGATTCATGAAGACAACTTGGCTTACAACGGTCAATCTTGGTACATAAGTGGTATTGTTAATGCAACAAAAAAAGGAGAATGCGCCTCTGGTGTATATACACCGTCTTCTCTTAAATCACCAAGATATATAAGTTTAGACGACGAAGAAGATCTACAATATATTCCTGAAGACGATCTTTGGCAACTTGTTTTAATGTATGTCATTACTTATTATGGGTTCAACCCTTTCCAACCTTCAGAAACTCGTTTCAAAAACACCACATTATTGAACAGCGGATGGGACCTGTTGAGAAGAATTGCAAACGGAGAGTGTCAAGAAATAACCCTTACAACTAGAGCAGACTGTTTTGGTCAAATACTAAAAACGTTGTTGTTATCTAAATTTTTAAACTGTACTAGCTATAATTTGTTTCGATATATCATAGAAAACAATGGAACAACAAACACACAAGGATTAAACGTATTAGTAGATCAAGAATCAAGAGCTAGCATAGAAAAAGCGCAAGAACAAAAAGACATTGTCAGCGTTAACATCGATCAGTATATAGAAAAATTCAAAGAATGTGAATGTATCATTTGTTTTTCATATACAATCAAATATAGATTTCTAAATTGCAAACACGAAATATGTTGCGATAGTTGTTTCCAAAAATTAGAAAACAAAAGATGTCCAATGTGCAGAGAGCCCATTGTGAAATGTGAAACATTAAGTACAGAGTATATAAATCTACTTAATGAAGAAAGAAAAAAAATATATTTTCAAATCGCATCTTTTTAATTTCACGCACATTTAAATTTCAATACTAATAAGTATTGAAAATAATTTAATTTTCAATTTATGCGTTTTGAGACCATTTGTGTTTGCACATGGTACAAACAGACACTGTCGTCATTGGTTCGTCTGCTGCTCTTGTTTGCCTAGAAACGCTATAAACCTTCATGCTTTTGCACTTGACACATTGAACAACTCCTTCTTCTGCTTGAAACGGGTTGATAACATATTCGTCTTGTATTTTTTCTTTTTGTATGAATTTGTCAAACGACGAATGATTAAAACCCAACAGTTCTTTTTCAATTACATTTTTTACATATTCTTCGATGTTTTGTGGGGAAGCGATCAAATCGTCTTGAATTTGACTTAATAACCACTCTAACGGTTCGTTCATTTTAAGAGAGATAGGAGTTACCAGTTTTATAATCTGGAGTTTGTGTTGTTCGTATAAATGTGTCATTTTGAAAACTGTATTGTTTTCAAAATGTATATTTCAATTTTTGTCTACGAGCAGAAAGGTGCAAATTGTTTCTCGGTTTTGTAACCCTGAGACTTAAACCAATCAAGTGCTTGTTGTGCTGCAGATTTATCTCTATTTGCTTGAGATGCTCCTACTCCTATGAAACGTATATTTGGGTCTTTTTCAAAATACAACAACGTATACATAACAACACTTTCGGCGTCACCACCAAAAGCAGCGCCGTCTCCTGTTCTGCGTTCGTACACTGGTTTTCCAAACGTTTTGTAAAAAACGTTTATGTCAGATCTGTTATCAAATAGCTCTTTAAGTCTTGTTTTGGCGTCATACAGCTCTTCAAGATTGAAAGATATTGTTTGTTGATTAAAAAGGTGTGATATGAAATCGTATATTATCTGATTACAAACGCCGTGTAGTCCAAAATGTTTTAGCAATATATTATACGTGGCACCGATAAATGCTTCAAAAACGTCTTCTAACAAATGCTGGGTTTTTTCTACATTTTCGAGTTCTTCTTTTGTACATTTGATATACGGAAAAAAACCAAGCTGAGTTGCAATCTTGGCAAAGCTTTCGGAACTGGTGTATTTGATCTTAAGTCTGCTTAAAATTGCAACTCCGGCACCAGAAGGACATTGCAACTGTGGATAAACGTTATAAAAATAAGAAACCACTGCCTGATTAGACAAAGAGTCTCCCAGAAACTCTAAAACCTCATAATTTTGTTGTGGATCTATGCTTTTAGCAGTAAAAGCCGTCTGAAACATTGAAAGAGCGTAATCTGTTACCAGTACTTGTTTGTACTTGTCTTGTATGTTTACTCCGTTGAAAACGCTTAAAATAAAGTCTTTGTCGATATTCATGTTTAACTCTTCTTTATTTAATGGAAATAAAACTTCAAATAATTACATTCAAGCACTTTTATAAAAATAAATGTTTGTACAACCACTGATAAAACACGTTTTTGTTTTTAAGAAAAGCAACTGTTGGGTTTGTTGTACCTTCTTGTTCGCACACGGATCGTATAATGTCGTCGTCTATGTTTTCGCTCGAGTCTGCTCTGAGTTTAAAACACACGCTGCATGTTTTCTGGGACAGTTTCTCGTTTCGCAACGCTTGGTTATGTAATTCTTTAATTCCACCCTGTTTAGCCCTATATCTGTGTCCACACTCGTGCAAAACAATAACGTTACCCAGTTTGTATTTTTCGTGAATCTGTCTTTCATAGCTGAGTAGCTCTTCTAAACAATAAAGTCTATTTAAAAACATATTTACTAAAAACGATTTTATACCTATAAAGTATTATTAATTGAGTTAAAATTATCAAAAACACTACAAAATAGACAGAGTTAAACAATGCAAGAGTTTGAAAAATATGTTCGCACACAACGATTGAAAGGTAACTATATGCTGTGTATATTTCTGGGAGAAAAATTTTTAAAATTTATACCAGACAGCAATATCATCAAAGAAGATATGGCAATCTCATTCTACTGGCTCAAAAAAAACGGCCCTTGTCCAAGCAATATGACTTGTACTGACATCGAAACGTCAAGGCTTGACGAAATAAAGAATATCAAAACATCCATAGGATTAATAAACCAGATCCTAGAAAGCAAACCACAAGATAAAGATTTATTGGTTCGATCACTGTTCAATCACCAATTTTTTATTGAAAAGCTGGAAGATCTAACATCTAGTGTTATAGACACCAAAAAACCACACGTGTATCCTGATATAAGCAAGCTCCCTCTGATAACTTTCTCGATAACAACGTGCAGACGTCTACATCTGTTTAAAGCAACAATGAAAGCGTTTATAGAAAACTTTAAAGACATAAACCTTATTCATCGTTGGATATGCATAGACGATAATTCCAGCGTGGAAGACAGAGAAGAAATGAAAAAAGACTGGCCTTTTTTCGAATTTATATGGAAAACTCCAGAACAAAAAGGACATCCAAAAAGCATGCAAATTTTAACTTCTATGATTACCACTCCGTATTTGATTCACATAGAAGATGACAGGCTGTTACTAGATCGGCGCCATTATGTAAAAGAAATGATCGACATATTGGAATCTGATGCTGCGCTCGGCCAGGTGGTATTTAATAAAAATTATAAAGAAACCGCAACAGAAAACATATGCGGAGGAGTGGAAAAGACCACCCCCAGAAGGACTCTGTACTACGAGCACGAGCATTGTATAACAGACGAAGAAATTACAAATTTCAACAAACGACACAATAATATAACCGCGCTAAACTGTTACTACTATCCTCATTTTTCTCTCGCGCCAAGCATGATCAAAACAGATATTTTCAAAACATTAAAGTTTGAAGACGAATTGTGTTTTGAATACAGATTTGCTCAGCGTTATGTCTCCAGTGGATTCAAAACCGCGTTTTTACCCGGATATTATTTTAAACACATCGGAAGACTAACTAGCGACAAACATTCTTTAACATGCAACGCCTACGACTTGTTGACCACTCCTCAGTTTTTTGACATTCCGAAATATAAATCTTTTGTCATTAACCTAGCAAAAAGGACAGACAGGTTAAATAGACTCAAACGGTATAGCAGCTTCTTACCACCCGACACCTCTGTCATGCCCGCGTGTGATGGTTATATGTTGATTCGTACGCCTCGTTTGTATTCTTTGTGCGAAAAATGTGATTATCAAATGAGGCCGGGTGTTATAGGCTGCGCGTTGTCGCATCTTGTTCTATATCACAAGTTGTTGTTTGATGAAGATGTAGACGGTTATTTGATTTTCGAGGACGACGTTACCCCAGACAAGGCGTTCATGTCCAAACTGCACAGGGTTTTAATAGTTCTAAAAAATAGAAACGCAGTGGCAGATTTGATTTTTTTCACCACCGTCCTTAAAAATGAAAACCACAAGTTCAGAGAAGAAGGCGTCATTAGAAAACGCGACAGACAGGATATAAACGTCGATTCTATCGGCGGCACGGGATGTTATTATATTTCTAAAAACGCAGCCATGGTTGTTTTTGATTATATTGAAAATAACACTCTCAATGTTGCAATCGACGCGCTCTTGTTTAACATAAGTCACCTCGTGGCGACATATTTTGTTCAGCCCTGTATCATCTCTCAAACAGACGTTAGTTGTGTGTCAAACGTACAACACGATCACGATATCGTTTCTCCCTTGTTGTTGGAAAACCCAACTCTAGACAAAAAAGTGGTCTACAACAACGAAATTTCAACAAATGATAAAAAATCTAAAATTGATCTTTTTGACAACATCTGTATGAGACAGTCCGACGGCTTAGGCGTCAACATGTCTATGCCAATGAAAAGTTTGTCAGAGATATATAAAGCCTTTCCTGTGCTTCTTACCGAGTCAGATGTTTAACTGGATTGTCAAGCATTCTAGGAATCTGTCTGGATCCTGCAAAACCCCCCAAACTTGGACGCTCTTGGAGTCTTCTATATTCTTGAGGTAGTGAAAAACCGGTGCCCGGTGCCACTAAACTGGTTGTGGCAGTAGTATACGGCCGTGAAGGTTCTAGATGTACGTTATTAAAAACAACAGGTGATTCTTTATTCGCAGAATAGTTAGTATATCCATCTGTATTAGGTTTATTGGGAGCAAGCACAAGGGTGTCGTATTTTTCTATAAGATCTCTGCCCGTTTTAATCGCAGCCGCACCCGTTGTTGAAGCACTGCACGAAGGTCGATTTGCTGTTAGATGTATCGGAAGCACATTTAGTTTCTGTCTGATTTCTTCTGCATTTGTTGGACAATTTGGACGTGTTTTTACGTTTTGATATACGATATTATCACGAATTTGTAGGGCAGTTATAGGTTCGTTCAAATCCGGTTCTGTTTGAAAACTTGGACGCGTTTTTACGTTTTGATATACGATATCATCACGAATTTGTAGAGCAGTTATAGGTTCGTTCAAATCCGGTTCTGTCTGAATAATTTTTTGAGCTTCACAAGCCGCACGAAGCAAATGGGACTTTACCTCTCGGGTCTGTTCAGCAGTTCCACAGTCTCTGATACGTTTTGTAAATATGGGTTGATAGGGGGTCGCGCACACGTTTGTTAAAATTCTGGGTAGCCTAGACAGGGGCAATAAATTTGTCACACCATACAGCACAGGAGGGCGAAAAGCTCCATCACGCGCAACAGTATATGGGAGGTACGCTTGTGTTCCGGATTGACCCTGACCATAATTGACCGACACCATAGGGTTGACTCCGCGCGCGTAATAGTTGATTGCTTCACACTGTCTGTCTGGAGATTCTGCTATCATTATATTTGTTGCCATAGTATCACTCACCTTATCTATTCGCCTGGTACTGATAGATTTGGGTGGATCTTTTTGAATATTTCCACTTGTATACCACCCATTTTCTATAGACGGCATAGTAACTTTTGCATGATGATTTCTAACAGCAGCATAGGAAATGGTCATTTTAGAAACCAAAATATATTGTTTTAAACTTTTCAATCTATCGGATTAAAAATATGATTTTGTTAATCGTTAAAAATTTCGTTAAGCTCGTCTCTGGTGATAATCTCAATTCCAAATTGCTGTGCTTTCTTCACCTTTTCTGTCGTTTTTTCTCGGGATAGAACAACTAGATACTGAACGTCTTTGCTAAGATTTTCTTTGACTTCAAACCGTTCTTCTAGCGTCTTATCTCTGAAACCAGATAAACATATAATAGGACGATTTGAGTTTTTATAATTTATAACAACTTGTAAGTTGTTATTTTTGCATGTCTCGATGAACTCTCGCATATCGGAGAAGTTTTGTAGAACCTGTAGTGCTGTTTTGTTTGCAAAGCCAGGGATTTCCTTGATTTCCGCAAGAGTAGGAACAGTACTATATCCTAAATTGCTTAAGAGTGCAGCTGTTTTTTGTTCTCCTATTCCTTGTCCCAAAACGCCCGATGCAGAAACTAAAACATGTGCCGGAATGGGTTTTTGTTTCACCTTGGCTATCTCTTCAATTATGTTTTTGTTATTTTTTCCCCCGAGTGGAAAAGCTTTCGATATACTCTGAGGAGTCGCGTTTATGATAGCAAAAAAAGTTTTAAGATTGCACTCGTAGTACAGTTTTTCAATTGTTTTTACATTAATATTTTTAAGACCTATTTTTTGAAAAAGCTCTGTCAACCCTTTTATTTGTTGTTGTGCGTTTACTTTGGTATTCGAGCTCGTGGCCTTATAAATATCGGTTCCTTTCCATGTTCCCTCTGGGATATGTACTTTGTCAGAAGGTGTTAAAACATCAACAATATACGGAATCACTTTACCGCTTTTTACTATCTTGATAACAGCACCCGGTCCTATCTGTTTCTCAAGAATTGTCTTTGCGTTGTGTCCAGTGACTTTTGATATTGTAGAACCGTCTAACAACACCGGCTCGACATACACAACGGGTTTGTATGCGCCCCATTTGCTTATAGACCACATCACTTTTAATACTTTAACAACCGCGCTTTCTTCTTGACTGGTTTCTTTTTTGAACGCTATATTTAGTGCCGGGTTCCCAGATTCAATGCTATAATAACGAAGGTTAGGAACAATTACCAGACCATCTATATCATATGGTACAGATAAACTCCATAAATTTAACAAATCATTTAAATATTCATATGATAGTTCTTCAACAGAAAGTTTTAACCAGATAAAGCCTGAAGAGTTGATAATTTCTGGGTTTCCATGCATGTACTGTAACTGTTCTGAAGGGTATTTGTTCATAAAACTTGAATCTATCCATTCATATGGTACAAAGCTTATATCTCGTAAAACGTCTGTACTTACATTGATCTTTGAAATTTGTCCGGCTATAAAATTTCTGGAGTTTTTGAATGTAGAAGCATATTTATCATTGAAAGTTGTTTTATCAATTATTAACTCACCTCTAATATAATCATCTCTTGTTGCATTTAGCGGATTGTTGTAATTCTTTTTCACAAAAGGTAAAAGTCGGTCTAACGAAGATCCAATATTACCAGAACCACGCGAGTACATGTGGTCGGCTGACATCAACGCAGACACCCCGTCCATTTTCGGAGAAATTACAACATAGTCCGTATTGGTTTTTATCTTTTTTAACCATAGGTTGAACTCTTTTGGAGTTTTTACTTTGTTCAAAGATCCCATCCATATTGGAAGAGCAACCACCTGTCCAACAGGCAGTATCATTGCCGTTGCGTTGTTTCCAAAAAGATAATCATACTCATCATCAGATATGATTGGTTTGCCTGATACATACGCTTCGTCGCATATTTGTTTGTATACTTTTTCTGTTAGTAGATCTTTCAAATTGTTCAGGTTTATATCATTGTTGGTTAAAGGTTTTGCTTCTCTTTGTTTAAGAAACCTCTCTGTTTCAAGTATAATCTCTGTATTGTTTTTAACTAACATGTCAAAGTTTGAAATTTGCTCAGATAGTTCTGTCGTCATATTTTGTATCATAAAAGACGTTGCTATGTTTTTAGGGAAAACGTTTTCTAAACTGTTTGATATAAACGTCTGGATATTTTCATAGAATTTGGTTTTTATTGATGTGGGTTGTGCTGACATTTTATGTGTTTTAGATTAGCGAAATAAAAACAACACTAAAGTATTTATAAGATAAAAATAAGAGCTTAAACTTATACGCCAGTTTAAAATTTCTAAAAGACCAATATAAAGCATTCTATAAACACAACAAAATGGAATGGGAAAATATTATATTGACAGGAGTGTGTTTTGCTGTAATAGCCGCTGCATCATATTATTTTTGGAAAAAATCGGTAGCTCAAACGCAGCAAATTGCAGAAATGAATAAACGCATCGAAGCCATAGAACTCGCATTTGCACCACAACCATCTCATGCAACACTTGACAGGTTTTTCCCAGTATCTTCGCAACCCCACCCCGCTCAAACCCATATATATGCCTACATGCCTCAACACAGCCCACACGCAAACGATCAAAAAATTATAGATTTAAATGAAGATTTCGCAAAAAAAACCACCGAAGGCGGGGCCCTCTTCGCGTCTTCCAGATCATCACAGGTTGACGAACACGAACTGACACCTTTTGTAATTAAACCTACCCGTCCAGTAGATATAGAAAAAATCACAGACAATCTTTTACCCGTAATTACTTCCGCCGACGGCGGGGGCCGCGTCGCGGCTTCTGGTTCTAAGTAAACACTATTTCAAAATATTTATATATTTTGAAACATCTATACCGTAGGCTCTCATGCAGAGGATTTTTCCATTTTTGCTAATTTGTTCAAAGTGCAATGGCTTGCAATACAGTTGAAAAGTTCAAACCTGTTTGTGTTGCACAAATTTAAATATGACTTGTTTAACTGTAGCGCAGAAGGCGCCGCCCGCGAAGCGGGTACTGATCTAAATAAAAACGAGTCTATGGTAACGTCTAGTATAGTAATCCAGTCTTGTTGATCAAGGTTGAGTATAAATTTTGAAAGAGTTTCTAAACTTATATTTTCGTTAAAATATATTTCTTGTGGATAGTTGATGTCAAACTCTGGTTGTTCATATTGTGCAAAACTGAATGCATCAAATATTTTGCTTACAGCAGTCCATTGTTTTCGAAGCCAAAAAGGTGTTTCAGGTTTATCAAACTCATGATTCAGCCATAGTAGATGTCTGTTAAGTAAAGATTTTTGTATTTCTGTGAAAAAAACGTTTTGAGGTGGTAATTTGGCATAGTTGACATTTTTAACAACTTCGTGCAATGCACGTGTTTTACTTCCTGTTCTCAAGAAATGGTCAACAAACAGAGGGTTTGGGCCATATTCCATAGTATACTCAAATTTTTTGTTTATCAAATCTATTCTGTGTATTGCGGGCTTGTATTGAGGCTGTACTGTGGTTAAGATAAAATCTACAAAATGTTTTGGGGTAACGGGTTGGTTGGTTTTTCTGTGAACTGGTGCATTAGGCCGAGAAGTAAAATCAAACAACACACCAAAACGAGACCACCGCTCTATGTTATCATAATCTGGAACACCCACCTGTTTGGCAAACTGTAATAAAGCGGTTTCCTGGCTTGTTAGGCGCTTTTCAAATGTTAACACGTTTAACACGCTGTATAGCAGAGATAAAGTATCTTGTAGTTGTCCATGGCAGTAGCTGTTTGAAAACCCATGATCTATCAATCCCCATTCTTTTTCATAAACAACTCCTCTCGATTTCCCATAGTCAATTATAACAGGTATAATTTCTGGTTTCATTGTCAAAATTGTTTCTGTGTTGATATAATAATTAATCGATTTTGGAGCATCAAGTCGCTCTGCAGAGTAACTACAGAAAAGATAATTAAAAGAGCTCAACATAATGTTCCACGGGTATAAATCGTTGTGCACGAAACCGACGCTGTTCTGAGCAACGTGTAGAGCAAGATTGAGTTGTAGCAAAATCGAAAGCAACTGTTTAAAATTATACTGGGGTGATTTTAGCCACTGAAACAAACTTATTCCATTGATATACTCCAAAAAGATAGTTTTTGGAGTATCTCTTGTATCGTCTATCGATCCAAAAACATAACAAAAGTGGGGCAACTTGGCTACAAGAGAATTAACGGCTTTAATACCAATAAAACTTTCATGAGCATTTTCTAACATTTTTACGTCATTGAAACCAGTTTTTCCTATTATTTTAAATCCGTGATATGTGTACAGGTTTATAGTCGATCCTGCGTTTTTGAAAAGCTGCTTCACAAACGACAAGTTATTTGGATTGTTATACCCGTAGTTGTTTGCCGACGAGCTCGTTTGTAAAGCCTTCATTATACCTTGTAACAGACCTATACATCTACGAGAGTTTAAATTTTGAATTATTTGATTTGAATACGATTGTTTATATAGATTTGCAGACATGTTTAACATTTTTACTTCTAGCGATACACTGAGCGTTACGAGGTCTGGAAAATAACTATACGCGCCCACAGCTTCGGACATGTGCCACAGTCTGATTTGCCAAAAATCCAACAATCCTTTGGTACCAAGATATTTATGATAAAAACTTTTTGCGTTTGATGCAATTTGACGACATTTTTCGTCATTATTTATACACCATATAATTTGAGTTACTAGGTCTTCAAGGTTTTCTTGAACAGGAACATAATGAGTATAAGGTATTAACATGTTGTTGTACCACATTTTCCATTTAGATTTTGCCAACAAGATCACAGACCCAGATGACATCTCGTAAGACAGTCTGTACGCTGCTACATTTCCTTCCAAGTTTAATATATATTTATATTCGCTTTGCTGCTGTAAACTAAGCCTGTTAGCCAAGAAATAGGGATTTTTTAGATCTTGAGGCTCTATGGTTTCTAGATATGGGTATTTGTAGAGTTTCCTAGGTCTCAAGTTCCACTTGGTAATACCATAATCAATAAAACTCTTGTTGTGTTGAGAAATAACGTACGCAGCCAATCGTTGGTTTATGGGTTCTGGTTTACCGTCTATACCGTTGCTGACACCCGTTCCTGTTGTAGACCCGCGAAAAACGGCTTTCTTGGTCTTTTTTTCCCACGAGACATTTTTTATTTCTGGGTATGTCTGGCATGTGCGTAAAAAGACTTTACCAGTTTCTTGGTATACCGCTCTTGACCAGTCTTCATACGTTGGCATCAAAATATCTGCAAAACTGCTATTACCAGAAAAACTAATTATTGGTGAATATTTTTCATAATTATGAGAGAGCAAGGGCTGGTGTGGGCCGTAAACCTGATCGTATGGTTCACTACCATCTTTGCGAAACTGTGGAAAGTCTCTTCTGTTAATAAAAAACTCTACATCCGGAACAAGACGCTCGTTACAGAGGGTTGTTAAAAGATCGTACAAGACGGTAGTGTTGTTGTCGGTTTCTGTATAATCAAAACGCACTAATGAGTTATTAGCAAACCACTCATTTGTAGGTTTCACTTTTTGTGTGAACCTATAGTTTTGCAACGATGCAACATATTCTAAAAATTTGCCAACTGTTGTATATTTGGGGTTTATACGAATCAAATGGCTAAAATCGTTGTAATAATGTGCGTTAGAAAAAGGAATGAAACACTCGAGCACGTTGTTGTAAATTCTGACAAAAATACCTTTTTTGAATTTACTGAATAAATATAAAAACGTATTGTTTACGGCTTCTGAAGTTAAATTTTTGTTTTTTTCCCACATTTCAGGAAACACGATCTTTTTGAAGACGTTGTCACAAAAATCTGGGACAGGACGTTTAACGAGAGTTTGTTTTATCCGCCCGCGGTTAAACTGCTCTACGTCTCCTGCTGTAAACATTGTTTGAAAGAAGTTTGTATACCGAGGGTTTGTGTTTGTTGGTTTTTTTTTGTTTTGGCACCCTTCAACAGACAAACGATAATTTTGCAAACTCATTGTTTTTATTAATTACTTGTTTATAAATAAAACAAACTCGTTTTTTTTCATTTTTTTTACAAAGGTTGATTTTGATGTTATCTGTTTTTTTATCTTCGTAAGCAAAAATGGACGATGTTATGATTCTTATGCACCAGATTGTTTTAGATACAATAACCGGGTTCAACGAAACAGATTTTGGTATTTTTAATGATGAAGATCAAACAGTTGTAACCGAATTATGGAAACAAAGCAAAGGAGATGTTTTGATGTTCATGCGCTATTTATCTCCAGAACAAAAAATATGCATTGCACACTGGATGTCTCACAGAATTACATATCCTAAGGACAACTTAATTATTGCACTAGAAAACTTTTTGAAATACCTCAAGAGCTCAAGTTATAAAAAATACTCTATATATCCAAAACTTAAGAAGAATTCTTCTAAGAAAAAAAAATCTGAACGACATAAAAAAAAATCTTTTTTACCTTAAAATATTATCATTTTTCGTATTTTCCAAATATGAAAATCTAAATCTTTACTTTTTCACCACAACATCTGGTCTGATCTTTTCTCCGATTTCAATCACAGTAGGCTTCAACTGTATATCTAGCTCGTCAAAGATATTCTTGAAAGTGTCAGATTTAGTACATACAATTCGATAGAAAATATTAAGAACATCTTAACTAATAAAACATAGTTGATTTATTGTTTAAAAAATTAAAAAAATAAGTAAAATGGAAGAATTGTGTATATCAATAAACTCGGAGATTTGTAACACTCCAGATGGAAAGCAACAAAAAAATATATCCTACCACAAAATTATAAGCATCACATCGCGTTTACAAGAATATATTGAAAACGAGACTGTTTTGCTATTTATACTAAGGTTGGAAACGAGAGAGTTACAGATGGAACTCTTTTTTATCTGGTGGAATACAATAAAAAACCATTTGCACGACACATTAATACATATACCGTCAACATCATTTCAAATATTAAAAAATTTGTACTCTTTTTCACATA
>Ga0316228_1001419_pt1 | contig 24879 bp, 15 predicted proteins | sample TBH18021metaG_FD_206005 | JGI IMG/M metagenome (GOLD analysis project Ga0316228, IMG submission 206005) | Freshwater microbial communities from Trout Bog Lake, Wisconsin, USA - TBH18021 | ecosystem: Environmental > Aquatic > Freshwater > Lake > Hypolimnion/Profundal zone | place: USA: Wisconsin... | reverse complement strand
TGGCCACGAGCGCTCGTAGTTCCCATAAAGCGTCAACCCGGCGCGCACGGTGGCCGGCGTTTGCACCGTCACGCTCGATTGTGGAGGGAACCCGCCCGCGCCACCTCTAAATCGATCCCGCGACCAGTTATGCCGGTTCACCCTCCACAGAAAAAGCAGGACTCGCTGCGGCGGGATTGTGTGGTCGAGCGGTCAGAGGTTCCTTCTACCTCTTGTCCAGCAATAGACGGATGTTGCCAAACTGATTGATTGGTTTGGATATCGGCGTGCGTCAATCGCATAGGCAATGCCTTTCTAAGCCCGACCTTATGGCGGAAACGCCAGCCGAGTCAAGGTATTAGCAACTTATGACAACCTGGGGCCATCCCGGTCAAGATTGACGCCCTGTGACCGGTTCGATAATTTGCGTGCCATTCGCGTGACCAATCCGATCGAAAGCCGGAATCCACCAACCGCCACCGTTTGGTATCGCCTCCTCTATGTCCAGGTGCTGATCGGCGTCGGGGCCGGGATTGCGGTCGGGTTTCTGTTCCCGGAGTTTGGCAAATCGCTCAAACCCCTGGGCGACGGATTCATCAAACTGATCAAACTGATCATCGCGCCGATTATCTTCTGCACCGTGGTGCAGGGCATCGCCTCGATGCACGACCTGAGGAAGCTCGGCCGGATCGGCCTCAAGACGGTCGTTTATTTTGAGACGGTCTCGACCGTGGCGCTGCTGATCGGCCTGGTGGTCGTCAACCTCCTGCGCCCCGGGGCCGGTTTCAACATTGATCCCAAGACGCTGGACCCCGCCATCTCGCGGAGCTACGCCCAGAGTGCGCACAGCCTGAAGGCCGTGGACTTCGTGCTGAACATCATCCCCAGCACGTTTGTTGGCGCGTTTGCGACGGGGGATCTGTTGCAGGTGTTGTTCCTGGCCGGGCTCACGGCCGCCGCGATCTCCTTCCTGGGGCCGCGGGGGGAGCCGTTGCTGCGCGGTGTCGCTGGCGTTATGGAGCTCTTCTTTGGCATCCTGCGTATCATTGTCCGCGCCGCGCCGGTGGGGGCCCTGGGGGCAATGGCCTTCACCGTCGGGAGCTACGGTCTGGGCGCGCTCCAGCGGCTCCTGGCGCTGATGGTGGGCTTCTACGTGACCGCCGGGCTGTTCGTGTTTATCGTGCTCGGGTCGATTGCCTGGTATAACGGTTTTTCCATCCTGAGGTTCCTCGCCTACATCAAGGAAGAACTGCTGCTGACGCTCGGCACCAGTTCGTCCGAGACGGCGTTGCCAGGGCTCATCGAGAAGATGCGCCGTCTCGGTTGTGCCAATGCCACCGTCGGCCTGGTCATTCCGACCGGTTACAGTTTCAACCTCGACGGGACCAACATCTACATGACCATGGCGGCGATCTTCCTGGCTCAAGCCACCAACACGCCGCTGGACCTGCGCCAGCAAATCACCCTGCTCCTGGTCGCGATGATCTCCTCCAAAGGCGCCAGTGGGGTTACGGGCGCCGGCTTCGTCACGCTGGCCGCCACGCTGGCGGCCGTGCCCAGCGTGCCGATCGAATCCCTCGCCTTGCTGGTGGGCATCGACCGCTTCATGAGCGAATGCCGCGCCCTCACCAACCTCATTGGCAACGGTGTTGCCACCGCCGTCATCAGCCGCTGGGAAAACGAAGTCACCCGGGAATCCCTCCGCGACAGACTCCGTTCGCCCCCCGCAGCCGGAGCCACACCACGCTGAGGTCTGGCGGTTGGCGAGCCAACTTCCGCTTGCCGTGACGCGGCTTCCAGCGAACCGCCGGGTGAGCCAGCCCAGGTCCCCGGGGTTCACGATCACGCGAAGGTCAAAAACCGGGAAGGAGATTGGGCAGATCGACCGCCGGGAACCCCTTGGTCCAGCGGCCGTCCATTCGCTCGACCAGGCAGGTGCCCTCGGAATCATAACCCAGCCCCTGCGCGCGAAAGTGGACGAACACACGGTGGGCCGGTCCTTCGCGGGTGCCGTCGGGGCGAATCCTGAAGACGCTGATGGGGTACTCCCGGATGCCGGTGATGCGGAAGGTCAGCTTCTGGCGAATGAAGTCCGGCCAACGGCTGAGGTTGGCGAGCGTGAACCAACTCCAGCGCGGGGCCTCGGAACGGAGCACCAGCTTGCGGATTTCGAGCACATCCTGGCGCGAGAGTGTCCCGATCGGCTGGACGTCATCGGACCGCCACAGCGCCGCCAACACGGCTACCACCAAGACGGCTCCGGCAATCAGGCTGAGTTTCTTGCGAGGGGACATGGTTAGGCCAAGAGCTCAGCATCTTTTCTCCAGGGCGGCCAGCCCAGGCCAAGACGCGGCCGCCCGCGCCACTTTGAGCAACGTGTGAATTCCACGTCCTCAAAACTACGCCATGAGCGGAGGGGGTCAACCATAGGGTTTTTCACGCGCAGGATTGCCCCTCTGCCAGGAGCCAAGCGCCCTCGAACTGCCAGCCATTCGAGCCCTGCCTCTGCGGCTTGGGATTCCAATGAGACCGGTGTTTTGTAGCGGCACGGTGCTGGACAAACGGCGCCAGGCGGGCGAGAGTTTCTTTGTTGCAGCCTAAGTCGGCTTGCCTTCCTGCAAGCCGACGCGGGGGAACCACCCCTCGGATTTAAGGTCCGGGGACGGGGCTAACGACGATGGTGAACCATCGCCGGGGTCACTTTCAGGACCCAGCCCGTCAGCTAACCTCGCCGGCCTCTGGAAGGGCGATCCTCTAGGCCCCGCGTGTGCGGGACACCCACGGTCTCCCCGATTATCATGAGTTGTCGCCTCGCGCGGTCATTAACCCCGCGAGGGGCCAACCACGTCCGAGATGGTTTATGACTGTTATACATTTGTTTGGCATCACGCTGCCGGTGATCGTCTGGGCAGCACTCACGCTGGTGGTCCTGTTGGCGGTTGCGCTGCCCTTGCTGGGCACCGTCCTTATTCAAGAACGCCAAGTGGGGGTCGTGGTGAAGCGGTTCGGCGGGAGCGGCCTCGAGCCGGGGCGGCTGATCGCCCTGGGTGGGGAGGCCGGTTACCAGGCCGACACGCTGGCGCCGGGGCTCTATTTCGGATATTGGCGCTGGCAATACCGTGTCCTGAAGGTCCCGGTCACCGTGGTTCCGCAAGGCGAGATCGCGCTGGTGTTGGCGGCGGACGGGGCCGCCATTCCATCCGAGCGCATCCTGGGGCGCGTGGTCGACAGCGACAACTTCCAGAATGCGCGGAAGTTCCTGGCCAATGGCGGCGAAAAGGGCCGCCAGCGGGCCATCCTCACCGCCGGGACCTATCGCATCAACGCGGCCTTGTTTACGGTGATCACCTCGGACACCGCGTCCCAGCATGAGATGGCCCCGCAGCAATTGCATTTGCAGCAGGTGGCCTCGGACCAGGTTGGCATCGTGACCACGCTCGACGGGAAACCGATCGAGGCGGGGGAAATCGCGGGGCCGGTGATCGCGGGGCACGACAACTTCCAGAATGCCCAGGCGTTCCTGGACGGCGGCGGCCGGCGCGGCTTGCAGGAGCAGATCCTGCTGTCGGGGTCGTGGAATCTCAACCCGTGGTTCGCCCAGGTCGAGCTGGTCCCCATGGTGCAAATCCCGATTGGCTACGTCGGGGTCGTGATCTCCTTCGTCGGCATGGCGCACGAGGACGTCAGCGGTCTCTCGTTCAAGCACGGGGACCTGGTCAACCCCGGGCACAAAGGGGTGTGGGTGACCCCGCTCTATCCGGGCAAGCACCCGATCAATACGCGCATCATGAAGGTGGAACTGGTGCCGACGACGAACATCGTGCTCAATTGGGCCAGCCGAACCGAGGCCCACAATTACGACGCCAAGCTGTCGTCCATTACGGTGCGCTCCAAAGACGGTTTCGGGTTCAGTCTCGACGTCGCGCAGATCATCCATGTGGGCGCCCTCGACGCCCCCAAGGTGATCTCGCGGGTGGGCTCGATGCAGAATCTCGTGGACCACGTTTTGCAGCCGATCGTCGGCAATTACTTTCGGAATTCGGCCCAGGACTTCACGGTGCTTGATTTTCTGAGCGCCCGGAGCCAGCGGCAGGGCGACGCGGCGGAGCATATTCGCGTCGCGCTCGCGGCCTATGACGTGCAGGCGATCGATACCCTCATCGGTGACATCAACCCGCCGGGGGAGTTGATGCAGACGCAGACCGACCGGAAGATAGCCGAGGAGCAGCGCAAAACCTTCGAGGTGCAGGAGGCGGCGCAGGTGCAGCGGCAGCAGTTGGTGCGGCAGACCTCGCTGGCCGACATCCAGCAGCAGGTCGTCGGCGCCGAGCAAGGCGTCAGCATCGCCGAACTCAAAGCCAACGCCAGCGTCAAGCAGGCCACCGGCGACGCCGAGTCCACGCGCCTCCGCGCTCTCGGCGAGGCCGAGGCCATTCGGGCGACGGGCAATGCGAAAGCGGAGGCCTACCGGGCCGGCGTGGCCGCCCTCGGCCCGCAGCCCTACACGGCCATGCAACTCATGCAAATCGTGGGGGACCGGAACGTGCGGATCGTGCCCAATGTCTCCGTCACCGGCCACGCGGGCGGCGGGTTGGCGGAGGGCCTGTTGGGCGTGCTGTTGAATCGTGACACCACCCCGCCGATAGCCTAAAGTGGCCGGACGCGCGCATGACTGGATGGCTCAAGAACCTGGAACGCTGGCCGCGGCCCTGGCTGGTCGTGGTGGGGCTGGTGCTGCTGGCCGTCATCGGGGTTATCGACTACCTGACGGGCTACGAAATGCTGTTCTCCGTCTTCTACCTGCTGGAGGTTGGGATGGCAACGTGGTTCTTGGGCCGAGGTTTCGGGTTGCTGATGTCGGTCTTGAGTGTCGCAGTCTGGATTGGGGGGGATATGGCGGCGGGGGCGCGCTATGATCGGCCCTGGGTGCCGATCTGGAATGCCCTGATCCTGGTAGTGTTTTATTTCATCGTGGTTTGGCTGTTGACCAGCCTGCGGACCTTGAAGCGGGAGTTGGAAAACCGGGTCGCCGAGCGGACGCAGGCGCTGACGCGTGAGATGGCCGAACGGCAGCGCCTCGAGGAGGAAATCCTGGCCATCAGCGAGCGCGAGCAACGGCGCATGGGGCACGATCTCCACGATGGTCTTTGCCAGCACCTCACGGCGACGGCGCTGGCGGGGCAGGTGCTGGACGAGCGGCTTTCGGCGCAGGGCCTGCCCGAGGCCGCCGATGCCGCCCGTGTGGTGGGGTTGGTGGAGGAGGGCATCAACCTGGCGCGCAGCCTGGCGCGCGGCTTATACCCGGTCGAGATGGAGGCCGAGGGTTTGATGACGGCCTTCCATGACCTGGTCAGCAACATTGCCCAGAGCACCAAGGTGAGGTGCGTCTTTGAATGCCAAACCCCGGTGCTGATTCATGATGACGCGGTGGCGGCGCAACTCTACCGGATCGCCCAGGAGGCGGTGCGCAACGCCCTGCAGCATGGCCGACCCAAGCGCATCGGGGTCAACCTGTCCGAGCAGCACGGGATGGTGACCCTGGCCGTGGAGGATGACGGCGCGGGGTTTCCCGAGGGCGGGCCCAAGAGCGGCGGCCTGGGGGTGCGCATCATGGCCCACCGGGCGGCCATGATCGGCGGGCATTTCGCCATCGAACCGGCCCCCACCGGAGGGACGATCGTGAGTTGCTCCTTTCCTGCCACCCGCTCGGGAAGCGCCGCGAGTCCCGCCGCGGCCGGGCCGCCTGCCGCCGACACTTTATGACGTCAGAGAACCTCAGAAATAAGAAGACGGTGTACCTCGTGGACGACCACCCGCTGGTGCGGGAATGGTTGACCAACCTCATCCACCAACAGCCAGACCTGGCGGTCTGCGGTGAGGCCGAGAGCGGAGCGCAAGCGCGCGAGGCCATCCTGGCGCTCAAACCCGACGTGGCCATTATCGACATCGCACTCAAAGACTCCTCCGGCATCGAGCTGATCAAAGACCTCAAGAGTTGTTGCCCGGGGGTGCTGGTGCTGGTGCTTTCCATGCACGAGGAGGGGCATTATGTGGAGCGTGCCCTGCGGGCGGGAGCGCGTGGTTATATCATGAAGCGCGAGACCACTCGCAAAGTGGTCTCCGCCATCCGCCAGGTCCTGGAAGGCAAGCTCGCCATCAGCGAAGAGATGGCCGCGGCCATGGCCTCGCGTTTTGTGGAAGGCAAGACTCTGGCGACCGCCTCGCCAACCGAACAACTGAGCGACCGCGAATTGGAGGTGTTCGAGTTGCTGGGCCAGGGGCGGGGCACGCGCCAGATCGCCGAACTCCTGAAAGTCAGCGTCAAGACCGTCCAGGCGTACTGCGCCCGCATCAAAGAGAAGTTGAATCTCGCCAGCGCCAGCGAACTGGTCCGCGAGGCCGTCCGCTTTTACGAGGCCGCCCACAAGATTTGAACCAACCGGAACCGACCACTGCAATCGGTGCGGAGCCGGCGTGGCCGGGGCGGCGTGTGCGACGGGACCGCAATGAACCGGTGAGCCCGCCAAACGTGTAGTACCTTATCCTACACGCTAAATAGGCCCCGCCTGACTGGACAAGGTCGGGGAGGGGGTTAGGTTGTGGGTTTCGAGAGTGCAATGATCCAGGTGGCAAGGCGCGTGGGGTTGGGTGTATTCGCGGGCTGAAGATCCGCCTCCTGACGTCCGCGGCTGTCTGGAACTCGTTGCCGGAAAACTAACTGACATGCAGCGCTTTTTAAGCATTGAACGGACGCATCGCCCCGCCAGGGTTTTGGTCTTGGCAGCCGGACTGGCCTTGGCTCCCTTGTGCCCCAAGGGCGCCGATGCGGCGCCCGCCTCGACCGCTCCCTCCGCCGCCTTTGACCGGCAGGTCTTGCGGGGTCTTTCTCTGGCCGGAGCCCAACGGCTGGCGCTGGAACGGAACTGGGACCTGCTGGCGGCGGTGGCGGGGATCGATGCCGCGACCGCCCAGAAAATGGTCGCCCGCGAGTTCCCCAACCCGACCCTGTCACTCGCGACGTCCAAGATCAATGTGGATGACCATCCCAACTCGACGGCGGCAGGGAACGGCGCTTGGAATCGGGGTTATGACACGATCGTCGCCATCAACCAACTCTTTGAGATTGGTGGCAAGCGCCACAGCCGGCAGTCATCGGCCCAGGCTGGGTTGGAAAATGCCCGGGCGCTCTTCCACGATGCTCGGCGCACACTCGACCTGGCGGTGGCCAAGGCCTATGTCGCCGCCGCGTTAGCCGAGGAGAACGCGCGCGTGCTCGAGCACTCCGCGGCGAGCCTCCGCCAGGAGGCGAAGATTGCGGAGGTCCGGCTCAAGGCCGGGGAGCTTTCAAGCGCCGACCAGGCGCAGATCGAGATGAACGCCGAGCGGTTCGAGTTGGACGCCCAGACGGCGGCGGCCACCGCGGCGCAAGCACGGGTGGCGCTGGAGGTGTGGTTGGGGGTGCCGCAGCCGGCGGCAGATTGCGTGCTGGCCGACCGGTTGGAGGTGCTGGCCGGCTCGACCGAATTGGGGAACACCAACTCCGTTGGGGAGTGGCGGCCGGATGTGGTGGCGGCCGAAACGGCCTGGCGCAAGGCCGAGGCCGACCTGCGGCTGCAAAAAGCCGTCCGTATCCCGGATCCAACCGTCCAGGCGCAATATGAGCACGAACCGCCCGACGCGCCGAACTCGGTGGGGGTGGGCGTGAGTTTTCCGCTGCCGCTTTGGAATCGCAACCGGGGGAACATCCTGGCGGCGGAGGCGGCGAGAGAACAAGCCCGCCTGGCTTATGAAAAGGCCAAAGCCCAGGCGGTGGCGGACATCGCGACCGGGATCCTGGCCTACCAGGACACCCTCCAGCGGTGGACTCGTTACCGTTCGAGCATTCGGTCCAAGTCCGATCAGGTGCGCCAGACCAAGGCTTACGCCTACGAAAAAGGCGGGGCTTCCCTGTTGGACATGCTCGTGGCCGAGCGGGATGACAATGACGTTCGTCTGGCCGCCAACCAGGCGGCGGGCGACACCGCCACGGCCATCGCTACGCTCCAGGCCGCAACCGCCGAAATCCAGCCATCCCGCCAAAAGAAATGAAACGATTTTATTGGCTGTGGTGCTGCGGCCTGGCCGTGATGGTCGGCGGCTGCCGCCCCCCTGAAAAAGCCGCGGATAAGGACGAGGCCCGGGTCGCCGGCGACGTGGTGTCGCTGGCTACCAATTCTCCCCAGTTGTCCGCGCTGACCCTCGAGACGGTCGGGGCGGTGCAGCCGGCGGCGGTGTCGCTGGCGGGGCGATTGACTTGGGATGAGGATGCGACCGCACGGGTGTTCACTCCCTTCGCCGGGATTGTTCGCCGACTGTTGGTGGATGTCAACCAACCGGTGGCGCGCGGCCAGGCGCTAGCGGAGATCCTGTCCGCCGATTTTGGCCAGGCGCAGGCCGACGCGCGCAAGGCGCAGAGTGACTTCCGGCGCGTGGAGAAGGCCTTGGCCCGCGCGCGGGATCTGCTCGCTCACGGTGCCATCCCGCTCAAGGACCTGGAAAGCGCCGAGGCCGACTTCGCGAGCGCCGAGGCGGAGCGGGAGCGGACGGAGGCGCGGTTGGCCATCTACGGCGCGACCGCCAGTTCCACGGAACGGGGGTTTCTGCTGCCCAGCCCGCTGGCGGGCCTGCTGGTGGATAAGAGTGTGAACCCAGGCCAGGAAGTCCGGCCCGACCAGATGCTCGCCAACCTGCCGCAGATCACCGCGCCGCTGTTTGTGGTCACCGATCCGAAACGCCTGTGGATTCAGATCGATGCGACCGAGGCGGAGTTGCCGGCGTTGCAGCCCGGCCGCGAATTCACCTTCGCCGCCCGCGCCTTTCCCGGCCAGGTATTTACCGGGCGCGTGGAGGTGGTGTCGCAGTTCATCGATCCAAACACGCGCACCATCAAAGTTCGCGGCACGGTGGAGAACAGCCGGCAACTGCTCAAGGCGGAGATGTTTGTGAGTGTGAGCCTGAGGGGGGCGGAGACCGCGGGGGCCAGCGTGCCATCCAGGGCGATATTCCTGAAGGGGGAGAAGCACTATGTGTTTGTCGAGGACCAACCGGGTCGATACGCCCGGCGTGAGGTGAAGGTGGGGCCGGAGGACGGCGATCGGATCGTGGTGGTGGCGGGCGTGCTGCCGGGCCAGCGAGTGGTTACGGAAGGGTGCATTCTGTTGGACCAATCCTTTAAATGATCCAGCGTATTGTTAGATTTGCCCTTCATCAGCCCCTGTTTGTCGCGTTGATGGCGGTGCTCTTCGTGGCCGGCGGCTGGGCGGCGTTCCACAACCTGCCCATCGAGGCTTTCCCGGATGTCTCCGACATTCAGGTTAATGTCATTACGCTTTACACCGGCCGGGCGCCCGAGGAGGTGGAAAAGCAGGTCACCATGCCGATCGAGACCGTCCTCAACGGGCTGCCGCACATGGTGCGGATGTTCTCGCACACCCAGTTCGGCCTGTCGTTCATCATGCTGACCTTCGATGATCGGACGACGGACGCGCAGAGCCGGCAGCAGGTCCTGGAACGTCTGACCACCGCCGACCTTCCGCCGGGGGTGCAACCCCAACTGGCGCCGCTTTCCACGGCCATCGGCGAGATCTTCCGCTATATTATCCGAGGCGAGGGTTACAATACGCGCGACCTGCGCACCCTGGAAGATTGGGTGGTCGAGCGGAACTTGCGCGGGGTGCCCGGGATTGCCGACGTGGTCCCCTATGGTGGCCGGATCAAGACTTACGAGGTGAATCCCAACCTGGCGCGGATGCGGTATTACGGGGTGTCGTTGCAGCAACTCACCACTGCCGTAGGCCGGGGCAACGCCAATGTCGGGGGCAGCAAAGTCACCCAGGGCTCTCAACAATACCTGATCCGGGGCGTCGGCCTGCTGCGCTCCGCCGATGAGATCAAGACCATCGTTATCTCTGCCAAGAACGGAACCCCGGTTCTGGTCCGAGACATCGCCGAGGTGACCACCGGCAACGTGCCCGTGGAGGGGATCATGGGCCAGGATGATGCGGACGACGTGGTCTCAGGGATCGTGATCATGCGCAAAGGCGAAAACCCCTCGGATGTGCTCGCCGGACTTAAGGAGCGCATCAGTCTGCTCAACACCTCCATTTTGCCCAAAGGGGTCCAGATCGTGCCTTATTACGACCGCACCTGGCTGATCCACACCACCCTGCACACGGTTTTTCAGAACCTGGCTGAAGGCGCCCTCCTCGTCACCCTGGTGCTCCTGCTCTTCCTGGGTAATTTCCGGGCGGCGGCCATCGTCGCCTGTATCATCCCGCTCTCCCTCCTGGCCACCTTCATCGGCCTGACCTGGCGTGGGATCCCAGCCAACCTGCTCTCGCTGGGGGCGATGGATTTCGGCATTATCGTGGATGGCGCGGTGATTGTGGTTGAGAACGTCTTTCGACGGTTGGGAGAACTCAAGGGCAACCCCGACCGGCGACTCCGGCTGGAGACCATCGAGCGGGCGACCGTCGAGGTCGGGCGGCCCACGTTCTTTTCGATGCTCATTATTATCGCGGCCCACATTCCGATCTTCACGCTCCAACGGCATGAAGGGCGGATCTTCGCGCCGATGGCCTGGACGGTGACCAGCGCGCTGGTGGGGTCGCTGTTACTCTCACTGACACTGGTGCCGCTCCTCTGCCTCTTTCTGCTCCGCAAGAAGATCCCGCATGGGGAAAACGCCTTGGTCCGCGCCATCAAACGCCCCTACACCGGCTCGTTGCGTTATGCGCTGACGCGGCCGAAGCTGGTGATTGGCGCCGCCCTGGTCGGGTTCCTGATCAGTGTCGCCCTGGCCTCCAGGTTGGGCACCGAGTTCCTCCCGGAGTTGAACGAGGGGACGCTCTGGGTCAATGCCAATCTCCCCTCGGGGATCTCCGTCGAACAGGCGCGGGTCTATTGCCGAAAGATGCGGGAGCTCATCCGCCAGACGCCCGAGGTGCGGAGCGTGATTTCCAAGGCCGGCCGGCCTGAGGACGGCACCGACCCGAAGCCGATCAACATGGCGGAGATCTTCGTCGACCTCAAACCGCCCGGGGAATGGCCGCGCGGCCGGACGAAGCAGCAGATCATCGAGGAAATGGACCACCACCTCGACGCCATGCTGGGCACGGAGATCAGTTTCAGCCAGCCCATCCGCGACAATATCCTGGAGAGCATCTCGCAGATCGACGGCCAGGTGGTGCTCAAGGTCTTTGGCGACGATTCGCTGGCGCTCCGGAGAAAGGCCGGGGAGTTGTTAGCCGCGATCAGCTCGGTCCCGGGAGTGGAGACGTGTGTGGTGGATCGTGCGGGGGAGGTGCCCCAGGCCCTCATCGAGATCGACCGCGAGCGGGCCGCCCGCTATGGCTTGAACATCGGCGACATCGAGGATGTCATCGAGACCGGTCTGGCGGGCAAGGCGGCCACGGAACTATGGGAGGGCGAAAAACACTTCAGCGTGGTGGTGCGGTTGCCGGAGTCGGAGCGGAGCCTCGCCCGGCTCAAACAAGTCTTGGTGGACACGCCCGACGGCCTGCACATCCCGCTGGAGCAGGTGGCGGCCTTCCGGGAAACTTCCGGCAGCATGAACATCAGCCGCGAAAACGGCACCCGCCTCTCCGCGATCAGCGTTTTCATCAAGGGCCGTGACATGGGCAGTGTGGTCGCGGACATGCAGGCGCGGGTAAGTTCCGTCCCCCTGCCGCACGGCTGGTTCGTTACCTGGAGCGGTGAGTTCGAGAACCAGCAGCGGGCCATGAAACGGCTCACCATCATCATCCCGATTAGCACGTTCCTCATCTTCATCCTGCTGTTTGACGCCTTCAAATCCGTGAAGAACGCCCTGCTGATCCTCATCAACGTTCCCTTGGGTCTCATTGGCGGCATCCTCGCGCTCCTGCTCACCGGCATCCCCTTGAGCGTGTCCGCGGCCATCGGCTTCATCGCGCTGTTCGGCCAGGCGGTCCTTAACGGCGTGGTCATGGTCTCCTATTTCAACCAACTCCAAGACGAAGGGCTGACGCCCGAGGAGGCCGTGCTGCAAGGGGCGGCCACGCGCCTGCGCACCGTGTTGATGACCGCCCTGCTGGCGATGCTCGGCCTCCTGCCCATGGCCCTCTCGCACGGCATCGGTTCGGAGACCCAACGGCCGCTGGCGATTGTGATCATCGGCGGATTGGTCTCGGCCACCTTCCTCACCCTGGTCGTGCTACCCACGCTCTACCTGGTGATCGAGCGCCGCGGGGCCCGAAAAGCCTCGGACGGGCTGGCTCGGGCGAGCGCCTAGCCCGGGCCTTCGAGATGCTGTCATCCGACCCAACGCCTCCTCCTTTTCATGCCCTCCCGGCGTTGCTCAGTTCTGCCCAGCGCGAGCGGCGCGACAGGTTTGTAGCTAATGATGCCGCAGAATACCCCAAGCCCCAGCGGGGCGGCACCAAGGCCGGTCGTGAGGGTGTGCGGGGGGTTGTCCACGCCCCACGCGTCCGCGCAGGCTGGGGAGAAACCCGGGGACGAGGGATGGGGAAGGAGAAGGCTAAAGGCTCCCGCCGACGCTAAAACTAGCGGGCAAGAAAGGCTAAAACACGAAGCGGAATAAGCGGCGCTCTACCCGTAACCTGTTAAGCACGCCGTCTTGATCGTTAGATTGTTGATTGGGTTGATTTTGTCTAGAGTAGAGCGAGAAGATGGAAACCGGAAACAGGACGAGAACGATGAGGCCTAACGGATCAGACGACCCGAGCGATTCCGGCCGGGGTCAGGGAACCCCGAGCTGGTGGCTTCGTTTTATCGCGAGCGTCAGCGGCACGGGCGCTGGTCCGAGAAATCAGGTGAAACACCATGAGGCGAAGTGACCGGGCCATCAGCACCGAGGAAGCAAGGAGCCTTCTTGAATCCGCCGAATACGGCGTTCTCTCCATGGCGTGCCCAGATGGCGTACCTCATGGTATTCCGCTGAACTTCTCGCTCGCGGGAGACAGCCTTTACTTCCACTGTGCTCCCGAGGGCAGGAAGATCGATATTCTCTCCGCGAACGCGCGAGTCTCGTTTTGCGTGGTCGGCAACACACAGTTGTTACCCGAGAAGTTTGGGGCCAAGTACGAAAGCGCTATTGCCACAGGCTCGGTCGAGGAGTTGTCTGCCGAGGACAAGAGACAGGGCCTGGTCCTGTTGGTCCGGAAGTACTCCCCCGACCACGTCAAAGAGGGGCTTGAGTACATCGATAAACTCATCGACAAGACCAAGGTTTTCAGGATCCGGCTGGAGTCAATCACCGGCAAGGCCCGCACATGATCCGGCAGCTAACGCGAATGCCGATCGGCTGGGGCGCGGCCAGTCATCGCCGGGCGGGGGCGGAGGGGGCTGGCACGATTCACCGCAGCGGCATCACCCGGAAAAAGCGGCAACTGGCCGCGGTGGCATTGGTATCCGTAAACTCGTAGGTGTCCTTGGCCGTCAGATTGGTCAGGATCGGCGTCCAGTCAGTGAGGTTGGTGGAGGCGAACAGAATGAAGGGCCGTCCGGCCGTGCCGCTCAGATGCAAGTCAAAGCGGCCGCAGGCGGGTTGCCCGGCATTGAGCGTGAAAGCGTTGGTGCCCAACCCCGCAGCCACGGACAAGAGTTGGTCCCCCTGCGAGGCGGGTGGGCGGTTGGGCGTTGCGCCGGCTCCGGCTCCCGTCCGTGGCACAGAGCTGACGTCAAACACCGCGGTCCCGCCGTTAGGGGAGCGCACGGGCACTTTCTGAGCGATCCAAACACCATTGGCTTTCAACTCGGCTTTCACCCCGTTGACCCACACGTCGGCGTTGCCCGGGCCGACCTTGCCACTCACGGAAACCGTGGGGCGCCACAATTGATCTTCCGGGATCGGGTCGATCGTCAGAATGTCGTCGCTCTTGAATACCACCAAATTCGTGCTCGCGGAATTGCCAGCGGCATCAATGGCGGTAATCGCCACTTGGTTTTCGCCGGGGCGGAGCGGCAGATCCTCAATCCAAAAATGGCCGTTCCGTTCGACCAATCCTTGGCAGCTATTGGTTTGCCCCGCGCCTGACACCACGGCGTTAATCCGCGCCGTTTCATTGTCCAGGCGTCCCCTAATGGTGAAGCTCTCGCCGTTGATTTTATCCCCGTTGGCGGGCCAATCCAACGAAAGGATGGGCGGCGTTTTGGCGCCTTCCAGGCTGAATACATAGGTCAGCACGTTGGTGGCGGTGCGACCGGCCAAATCCTGGCAGCGCAGGACGATGGTGTTGGTGCCTGGGGCCAGGTCAATGTCGCAACAGGAAAAGTAGTTGGTGGTGAGCTCAACGGTGATGCAATCCATCTCCTGCTCGTTGACGAAGCCTTGCTGGTTGGTGACTTGCTGGGAACCGTTGAAGACGTCGTAGCGGATGCTTTGCAAGGGGAGCTCGCTGTAGCCCTGCAACTGGATCATCGGGCGCGAGGTGACGCGGGTCGTGGGGTTGGTGATCACGATCAGCGGGGGAGTCAGATGCACCCGGACATGGGTTCCGGTAGCCGAAACCGAGCCATTCGACCACTTGGCCGCGATCCAGATCATCCGCCGGCCCGCGCCGGCCCCCAGGTCGATCGTCAACGAGTTCGTGAAAGGCATCCACCGGGCCTGCTGCCAGTCGGCTTGTTCCTCGGCGTGGCGTCGGTCTAGTCGTTCCATGAGCGCCTGGTTAGCCTCACGCCTTGCGGTCGCACTGGCGATCCCCCCAGTGGGTGAATTCAGGCCGGCGAGGAGCTCGGGGCCGCTGGCGGGGTAAGAGCCCAGGGGCTTGACGATGCAGGCGATCTCCTGGGGGACCTCCGACCCGGTGTCGACGGTGGCCACCACGACATTGGTGAGCAATTGATACGTGTTCAGCCGCAGCCCTATCCGGCGGTCGGCGACCGTCGGCGAAACCGGGATGGCCGGCGCGACCAACCGAGATCCACGTCGGGCCAAGCCATTGGTCTGGGCGGCAGCCATGCTGGGGTGTATGGCTGCCAGCAAAACCGCAGCGACCAAAACGTGGAACACGTTCATAGCAGATAACATTAAAGCCGCCCCCCGCGCTGATGTCAATGATGAATCTGACCTAACAGAGTGAAAACGGAGGCGGGGACTTAAAGGACCAGTAATCCCGGAGGTGGTCTTTCCGCCCGGTATCCATGCTGGCGCGCAATTCGGGCGGCGGTTTCAAAATCAATCTCTTCATCGGCGTTCTTGAAGGTCCCCAGCGCCAACAGGTCGGCCACGACTTTGAACGGTTTCACCCCAATGGCAGCCGCCAAATCCCGCACCGCCACCAACTCCGTCAAATAGATGCGCTTGCCGAGCCCTTCAGGAACTCCGTCGTTCATAACTCACCTCAGCCATCGACTAGAGGGCCCGGTTTGACCAGAAACGCGCATACCGACTCCCAGGATGGGGATTCCGGAACGGAAATCAATCCCCAAAAAGCGGGGAAATCGCTTCGACCTTCACGCCCGGGAGTGCATGGTGCTGCCGCCCCATGCGGCAGCCCGGATAGGATTTGGCTGCTGTTTACCACCCGAAGAAGCGGTAAGGATCATCCCACTCCGTCGGGCGGGTGAGGTAGAGGCCGTCGAGCCAGCGGCCGACGGCGGGGTCCGGGATCGGTTCCAGGCGCAGGTCGGCCAGCCAGAGTTTGCCGGTGCCCTTGAACCAAAGCTGGAACTTCGAGCCCTTCGCGGCGGTGTCCTTGGCCTGCAGCACGAACGAGTTGGTCTGCCATTCCGCTTTGGGGGCGAGGTTGCGATAGTCGAACAGGGCCTGCCAGTTGGCGGTATTCTGTACCGTCCAGGAGATCTCGTGGCAGGTCAGGTTCTCCGCCCGGGTCCGCAGCGACAAGCGGTACCACTGGCCGCCCCGGATGGGCACATCGTGCTGGGCGATCATCACCTCGGGCGGCGGTTGGCCCGCCGTGACGGGAGGCACGGAGATGAGTTGTGACCAGGCTTGTGAGTTCTCGGGCGAGCGCATTCCCAAGAGGTCGCGTTGGCAGGCCACGCCGTCGCCGCTCGGGCTGATCTCCCATTCATCGGCCAAACCCCGGTGCGTGAGGTCGGCGCTGAAATCGCCGTTCCGAACCACCGACGGTCCGCTGGACCCACCCACGGGGTCGCCGAACCGCTCCAACAGGGGCGTCGCGCCGGACACCCCGAGGTTCCCCAGAAGCCGTCCGACGGCGAACGAGGTGCGCTGGAAGGTGCGGCGCTGGTTGAACTGTTTCGGGTCCTGGCTGAGGCGCCACGGCGGGAGTTGGCAGAAGACGACGGTGCCCGCACGGGCCAAGACCCCATCGCCATAAGTGGTGGCGCCCCCGGTTACCAGGGGCAGCGTGCGGGCATCGCGGTTATGCACGTCTGCCGGCGCCACCCCGGCCAGTGGCGACTCGGCGCCGAAGGGGGGGAACCAGGCGGCGATATGCTCTGCCGGCCGCATGGTCACCGGGGTTGGCAGGAAGCGATTGGCCTCCGCCTGGTCCAGTCCGAGAGCCAGGACCCGGCCTCCCGCCTTGACCCAGTCCCCGGCGGCCGCGCCTTGAGCCGCCAGTTCCTGGCCCCCTCCAGGCCCGACCACCAGCACTTGATCGGCCGTCGGCAGCCCACCCTGGAGGGACGCCGCCTTGACCCCACAAGCGCTCAACCACTCGCGACCGGCCGGTTCCCCCGCGTACACGGCGGCGCGTCGTGGGGACGGGCGCCAGGCGTCGACGTAGCGGAGGAGATTCGCCGTCAGGATTTTGGCCGCGGGATCGCTTTCGGTTCGACCCGTGACATCCATCTGGCAGAACAGGATGAGCCCGCGGCCTTCGCGGTATTCGAGCAGTGGGCTGTACTGGAGTGCGTAACCGCCATCGAGGATCGGCAGGAAATCGCCCCGGGGCGGCTTCTCGATCAGCACTGAGGCGACGTTCCCCCAATTGCCGCAACGCCACAACCGCGTGACTTCCAGTCCGCACCACCTCACGGTCGGTGCTCCGCTGTAACGCGGGTTGAGCGTGTAAGCCATCGTCGGCGGCAGCAGGGTGGAGGCGCCGCGCCAGTCGCGCAGCATCTCCGCCGAGAGGCCGGCCAGCAATGGGCTGTCGGGCATGCGCGGCCAGACCTGGCGCAGGCCATATTCCTCGACCTTGAACCCGAGCCGCTGCTCGAGCACCTCAGAGGTTTGTTCGAACACGACCACTTTGAGTCCCTCGCGCACCCGCCGGAGGGCGGGGGCGGGGCCGCCCACCGTGAGCGCGCCCTTCCCGATCAGCAGGACGTCAAACCCCGAGAGGTCGGCCTCAGCGGTGACGGTGTTCACGGGGATCCCCTGGCTGGCCAGCCATTTGGCCGTCTCACCGGGCGGATCGAAGAGGGCGGTTTTCGCGGCAAGGCGCGGTGGCGCTGGACGCGGGATGACCTGCCAGGCGAAGGTATCTTCCTGGGTTTCGCCGCCGCTAAACTGGAAGCGGGCCGCCATCTGATAGTCACCGGGCGCGAGGTCAGCGGGCAGTTTGAGCTGGACGGGCACCCGCACCTGGTCCCCGGTCGGCAGGACGAGCTGCCGGCTCCCCTCAACCCGGGGGGTCAGGCCAACCGACCAGGAAGCCTGCACGGTGACACTCACGCGCGAGTTGTTGATCACGATGAGCTGCTTTTCGAGAGTTTCGCCCGGGTAGAACGTGTGGTCTTTGGCGGTAAAATGCTCCGGTTTGCCGGCGATCCAACCCAGCAGGGGCCTATTGTTGCGCAGCAAAGACTGCGCCGTGGGAGTGGCGATCCAATCCGAGCGTTCATAAGCCAGGTCGAAACGGGAGTAGGTGTGGTCGATGAAGTCGGGGCTGTAGCCCGGCCGTTGCAGGTGGTCCCAGTCCACAGGCAAATCCTGGCGGGAGTGTTGGAATCCGTCGCGCAGTTTCCAGAACCGATCATGTTCCCAGGGTGAGTTGCCCGAAAGGCCCCAGGACCGGAAGGCCCGCCAGTTGTCGGTCGTGTAAGCGGCCTGCACCGGCTGCATTTCGTCCAGCCGCGCGTCTCCCACCGGGGTGGGGTAATCCCAGCGGAACCAGCCGCGCCGGTGGCGGAACTGTTCAGCCTCCCAGCGCAGGTTACGCTTTTCCCGGTCGCCGATCCGGTAGGCGGTGTCACCAAGGAACTGGGCGTTCCATTCCGCCAGGCAATATTCCCAGGGCACGGCGGCGCTGCCGAACTCACGTTTGCCCTCGTACCAACCGCGATACATGGTCCAGTCCCAGCCAAAGGGCACTCCGTATTCGACCAGCAGCAGCGGTTTATTCCCCGCGGTAGACCAGTGTTCAAACCAGTCGTCGAGTTCCTGGATCGGCACGAAATTCAGGTAGAAATTCAGGGTGTACATCGCGCTGAGATCGCCCGAGGAGTGGTGATAGACGACGCGGGCCGGGTCCAGGCGTTTGACGATGGCTTCGCAGCGCAACGCGAGCCCGGCATTCCGGTCGGCCCACTGGTCCCGTGGGTTCTTCGCCCCGTCCATCATTTGGGGGTTGGTGTCCTCGTTGTAGCCGGTGGCATTGTGGCTCATCGAGTAAGCCACGACGGACGGGTGGGTCCCCGCCACGTGCGTGTAAAAGGCCGCGTGGGTCGCGTAGCCGTTGGTCTGGTCCGCGCGCGAGGATTTCCAATCGTAGGCGCTAAAGTGCGGCTGCGACAACGCCACCAGCATCCCGGTGTCGTCGGCGGCGCGCAGGATTTCCGCGAAGCTGAGGTGCGATCCGGGCTCGCAGCCGTAGTTGTGCGTGTACACGAAGTTGATGCCGAAGCTCTTGAGGCGCAGGAGGCTCTCCCGGGCGGCCGCGTACGTGGCGAGCGCCGCCCCCACCTGGGCGTTGTCCAGCGGCACCAGGGAGAGATACAACCGGGTGCCGTTGAGGTAGAAATCACGGCCCTCGAGCCAAAACTCACGGAACCCGAACCGGACCGGCGTCGCGGCGTCCAAGGTCGCGCCGGCCTCGTCCAGGAGCGACACCTCGGCGGTGTACTGGTTTTCGGGGGTGTGGAGGTCCCAGAGCTTGGGCGCCTTCCAGGACGCGGTGAAAGCGGTGCGGCCATTGGTGGCGGCGAGCCCGGAGAAGGCGGGACCGGTGAACTCCGCCACCGGGCGGCCCTGGTCGGTGAGCCGCGCCTTCAACTGGTAGCGCCCGTCCGGGGCGAGGCGGTCGATCTGGGTGTCGAAGGTGATTTGGCCCTGGCGAAACGAGGTGCTTATCTGGAGTTCGGTCAGCCGTGCGCCCGGCGGCTCGGCCAGGATCCAGACATCCCCGCAGAGGCCGCGCCGTTCGACCTTGCCCGGCCGTTGCCGGGCGGTGTTGGTGTCGTTGTAAGACTCCATGACCGCCTGGAGCGGCATGGCCACCACCAGCAGGCTGAGGACCTGTGTGGTGCCGGGCCGGACCACCGCGGAGAGATCGAGGTGGCCGGCGGGGAAACGCAGCTCACCCACCTGGCGGCCATCAAGGAACACCACGGCGTAAGAATTCAGGTATTCGAGTTCCAAGGTAATCCGCCGGCCGGCCCAGTGGGTGGGAACGCTGATCTGGCGTTCGTACCAGGCACTGCGGACTTCGCCCAGCCGGGTGTTCTTCCAGGCCGGATGGACATAAAGCGTCTGGTAGTCGCTCTGCAAGTAGTCCTGGACGCCGGGCCAGCAGGCGGGCACCTTGAAAAAGCCCCAAGCCGCCGCGGGCACTTCCTGGGCCTTATCCGCCGCCGGCTGCCAGCGCCAGAGCCCGTTGAGGCAGATCCGCTCGCGGGTGCCAGTGGTTTCGCGCGTGGCTTGGCCGAGGTCCCAGACCGCTTTGACGCCGGGCGGCAGGGTGACTTCCGCCGGTTCCTGTGCGTGCGTCCATCCGGTGAAGGCCAGCAGACCGAAAACAAAAGGGAGAAGGGGTTTCATTTAGTTGGCGCTTGTCAAAGTGTTGGCCACCGTGATGTTTTCCACCCGCACGTCCCTCAGGACTCCCAGATCGATTCCGCGCTCGCGCACGACGGTTTCAAAGACGTGCAGCCGCGGGTCGCCGCCCTTCACCTGGATCCGTTTGGTGCCGGCGTCGTAAGTGAAGTCGATCCACGGCTGACCATCGCGGAGCAGCTTCTGGGGTGAGGCGGGTAGCGGCGCTGACCAAGCGCCCACGGCGTCCCGTTCCCAACCGGCGATGAGATCCGCTCCGCTGAGGATGACCTGCTCGCCCGGCATGGCGCGGATGGTGAGGCCGCCGCTCCGGGGCCGGAGGGGCTCGCGATAGACGCCGCCGCGCAACACGATGGTCCCACCCGGTTCGGCAACCGCGCAGGCCTTGGCCAGGCTCGCCAATGGCACGGCCGGATAGCCCCACGCGGGATCATCGGCCGCCGCCGGATGCCGAGGATCGACGTAAAACACGTTGGGATAGTCCAAGGCGCCGATGGTGACGCCGCTTTTGCCGGCGCCGATCGCCGGGCTGCCGGGCCGCAAGCGCAGATTCCGGGCGGCTGGGTCCACGAACAGTGGGTCCTGGCCGTTGAGGTTGTGCGCGCCGGAGGCCGGCGACGTGGCGAAAGTCAGGTTGTATTCGATCACCGGGTTGGCCGGCGAGAAATCCTGGTCTCCGTGGATGACGGGACGCTCGGCGTGCGCGAGGATGTTATTGAGGATCTGCCCGTTGGTGGATTCCTTGCCCCGCAGGCCGATGGCAGCCCAGCGCACCGTCGAGATGGTGTTGTTGGCGATGGTCACGTCCGGGGTCTGGATGATGTCCGGACCCCAGCCCCCGCTCATGGTCGGGGAATTGGCCGACACGATATTGCCGCGGAAGGTCCAGTTCCGCACGCTGCCAAGATGCGGTGCGCTTTCCACCATGCACATCTGGTGAAAATCAAAACACGTGTTGTATTCAAACACCAGGTCCTGCGCGATCTCGCCGTTGGCCGTGAAGGTCTGGAGGCAGTCGACATGGGCCACGCGGATCTCGGAGGCGGTGCTGCCGTGATAATAGTTGTAACGCTCCACGCAGCCTTTGCCGAAAAACCGCGAATAATCGCAGTCGTCATACCGGTTGCCCGGCGTGAACATGAATAGCCGCTGGACTTCGTTGTTTTCCACCAGCCAGTCCTCGCCGCCCAGCATGAAACCGTATTGGCTGTGATAGACCCGGTTGTATGCCACTTGGTTGTGCGCCACCGCCGAGTAGTCTCGCGTGCTGCCGTCCGCGCTCGGAGCGCCGACCGTGCCGGCCACCCCCACCATCATGTCGTGGACGTAGTTGTCCAGCACCTCGCAATGACTCCCGCCCAGTTGCACCGCCACGACCGGCTTGGCGGCGGTGATCTCGAACCCCTCGACCCGGAGGTAACTCCCCTGGAGGTCGAAGCCGGCGACGACCACTGAGCGCCGAGGCAGGGCGCGAAAGCGGATCGGCCGGCCATCCGCACCGCTGGTCTTGACCTTGATCCGCTCCGCGTACTTTCCCGCCATGACCAGCACCGTGTCGCCCGGCTTGACCGTTTCGGCGGCCTGGCGAACGGTCTGGAAGGGGCTCTCCTCGGTTCCCGCGTTGGTGTCGGCCGAACCGGGGGCGGCCTGGTCCACGACATAGGTTGCGGCACACGCCTGCCCGGGGGCACCGGTCAGCCAAGCCAGGCAGACCAAAACCAGGCCCGCGGCGAGAATGGGTTGCTTCACAGCGGCCATCGTCGCTAACGGCGCCGATCGTTGTCCAGCCTCGATTTATGGGCCCGCGAGCCTTTACCCGCCGCGCCCCTGGGAGCGAGCGACCCGAAGCAGAGGAGAACCGCTTGACAACCGCACACTGAAGCCCCTAAATGCGCCCATAACCAAAATGACGTGCCGCTGGTTTCGAACCCTTAATCTGCTGCTGCTGGCCTGCCTGCCGCTCGCCGCGGCGGAGGCGCCGCAGTTCGAAGGGAAGTTCTTCCGCGGGCAAGGCGACACCGATTATCTGCGCCTGCTGGATACGGCCCGCCGCATGTTCGGACCGGACCCGGAGATTCAAAACCTGGCCATGCTCTACATGCCGAGTTGGAACGGCCTGGTCGAGGGGCCAACCTGGGACGCCTGGTGGATCCAGAACAGCTACGGGCCGACCTATTGTTTGCTTCCGTTCCTGGAGGAGCCATTCGCCACCTTCCTGCAAAACTCGCAGGATTTGTGGTTCGATCAGATGGGCGACGGCAAGCGGGTGGGGGCGGAACCGCCGTTAAATTGGGTGGGCCCGGATGGCTGCCTGTGCGATGCGGCCCGGCCCGGCTGGATTGTCTATCGCCAGGGAGATGGGCGAACGGCGATCCATGATTGGGGGATGGAGTTCACCGCGGCCGGCCTGCTGATGCAGTCCGAGTTGCTGCTGATCCGCCATGACCCGACCGCTGCTCTTCGGTACCTGCCGAAGCTGGAACGCTGCGCCAACTTCATCGAGACGCGCCGCGACCCCACAAACAACCTATTCCTCGCCGGTCCGGCCGGCAACCTGCTTGCCCCTAGCTTCGCCGGCTGGAAAAAGCCCGACGGCACCTACGGCAAGGCCTATCTGGCCGGTCTCTCGATCACCTACCTCGCCGCGCTGGATCGGTTGATCGAGGTGGAGAAACTGGCGGGCCGCCTCGGAGCAGCGCGGAAGCAGACCGAGCGCCGCGCCGCCGCCCGGCGGGGCCTGGCGCTATTGGTCACTGACGAGGGGTATTTCATTAACTCGCTCGATCCGGACGGCACCCGGCATGGCGTCTTCGGCGCGGCCAAGCACGGTTATTTTGAGACCTCGCCCAACCAGGACGCTATCGCCTTCCGGGTGGTGGACGAAGCGCAGGCGGAACGCATTTACCGCAAGATCGCCTCGATTCCCGGGCTGCGCCCGCACCAGTTTATTCTGCCCAACTATCCATCCTACGATGACATGTATGAGGCGCCGCAAGGTCTCTGGGCGTTCGGCACCTGGGTCAACGGCGGGCATTGGTCCACCTGCGAGGCGCGCATGATGCTCAGTTATTACCGGTTGGGCCAATTCGAGGATGCGCGCCGGTCCATGGGCCAGTTGCTTACCTTTGCGGAGCGTTTTCGGATGGACAATCCGCTGGTGAAATTCGGCAGCGAGGTCTATCAACCGAGCCAACCGGTCAATCTCACCTACGATGCCTTCGGGCCGCCCGCCGGGTTTGTGCGCGGCCTGTTCGAGTACCTGTACCACGCGGACACGCTCACCCTGTTGCCGCACCTCCCGTCCGGCCTGACGCGGATCGAGCAGCGGTTTCCCGTCCGGTTTGGCACCAAGAACCTTTATCTGGCGACCGTTGGAACCGGGCCGATCACCAGCGTGACGGTAAATGGGCAGGCATGGCAGTCCTTTGACCGGGCGGCCATCACTCTGCCCTACGACCAGCTTCCGGATACGGCGGCGATCGAGGTGGTGCTCGGAAGCGCTCGGCCGCTGGGGTTCTTGGCGCCCCCGCCCGATCGTGCGCCTGAGTCAGTCCCCGCGAATGACGCCGTCTGGCAGGCCCTCCGGAAGCCCAACCTGACCGTCAACCGGCTGCCCTTGCGCATCGGCGCGGATAGCAACGGTGAGAACCGCTTCGTGGGCGAGTTGGCCCGGGTACGCATTTTTCATCGGGCTTTGAGCGAGGAGGAGATCGCGGCCCTGCAGCGCCACGAGGCCGGCACACTGGCAAGTGATCCCTCGCTCGTCGCGGATTGGTCTTTCGAGGACCCGGAGCTCGGTGCGTATGTTTCCCGGGTGGGTCAGCACTTGCGAGCGAAGACCGTGGGGAAAGTCGAGGCCGCCGGCGGTTCCCACGGCAAGGCGATTCGCCTCGATGGTTCCGGCTATCTTGAAGTTCCAGATGATCCCGCGTTGGACTTCACCGAGGCTTGCACGATCGTGGCGCTGATTTGTCCGCGGGATCTGCCGGCGGGTGGGGCGCGGTTGGTCGATAAATCGGAGGTCGGCACCTCGAACGGGTTCCTGCTCGATACCCATCCGGGAAACTCGTTGCGCCTGATCACCCAGGCCGGCGTGCTCACTCACCCGGTCAAACTCGCCGCGGGCGAGTGGGTGGAGGTGGCGGGCACACTCGCGCCGGATGGCCGGCTCGTCCTCTATGCGCACGGCAAACGGGTGGCCGGGCAGGCGCCGCCCGCCAGACCCGATCACCAGCCACTGCTGGACCGGGCCGAGCGCCTGCGCCGGTTTCACGGCCTGCTCTGCGAGAACGGCCTGGCTGACTCCTATGAAGCGGCCCATGCCCGCCTGGCGATCGACACCCTCGCCAGCGCCCACCGGCGATTGACCTTGCTGGCCGAAGGAAAACTGAAACCGCTGTCCGACCCGGTTTCCCGGGCTGCGGCCGATCAGTTGTACCCCGAGGCCGCACGCAAGCTTGCCGAGGGATTAGTAAAGGTCCTGGAGAGTTACGGGGCCACCGCCGAGCCGCCGCAAAAACGGATCGCCGAACTCTGGCGAAAGAGCAGGTAGACCGACCCAGGAAGTGGCGGGTGTCCCCACCAGGAACCATCCTCCGCTCGCGACGCGGTTGGCTCGGGACGTTTCCTTGTCCGAGCAACCGGCTGCCATCGAAAACCAATTGTCTATATGAGAAGATGACTCCAATGACTTGCCACTATACGCGGGTGACCCAGGCGGCGAGCCGGGACGAGCGCCGGCCGTCGCGGCGGGTGGCTCAACTTTGCGGCCGATTACGGTGATAGCTTGACCAGGAGGCGCCGTGAACATGAACAAGTGTCATTATTTGAGGACCCCTCCACACCCCACTCCCGGCTTGTGTCGCCGCGCTCCGCCGCTTACTCTACAGCCTGGAACCGATTGATTCCGGTTCGGGGACCGCATGACGAAA
>Ga0316228_1001411_pt1 | contig 24957 bp, 23 predicted proteins | sample TBH18021metaG_FD_206005 | JGI IMG/M metagenome (GOLD analysis project Ga0316228, IMG submission 206005) | Freshwater microbial communities from Trout Bog Lake, Wisconsin, USA - TBH18021 | ecosystem: Environmental > Aquatic > Freshwater > Lake > Hypolimnion/Profundal zone | place: USA: Wisconsin... | reverse complement strand
ATGCTAAGATTGATAACGCTCGTTTAAATGCCAAAACCGATTATTCCACCATACTTTTCCAGGCAAGTGTTTTTAATGAAGCTGGCAGGGTTTTTTCTCCAAGGTACCGGCAGGCGCATCTATCCTGCTATTTTCCAACGAATGCAATTGACACGCTGGAAGCATACAAAGCTTTCGAAATAGCTTACCAGGATATCAAAACGGCTTTTGAATATTATCTGGAACATTTTAATAACGGGCACCCGATTATCATCGCATCGCATAGCCAGGGAACCACGCATGCCAAAAGATTACTGAAAGAGTTTTTTGATGGAACGGCTTTACAAAAAAAACTAGTGGCCGCTTACCTGGTGGGGATGGCGGTTGATCCGGACGATTATCGATCTTTGAAACCCTGTAACAAACCTGAAGAAACGGGTTGTATGGTTAGCTGGCGCACTTTTAAAAATGGGTTTGTTCCCTCTTTTGTGGCCGATGAAAAATTTCAGGCGGTTGTTACTAATCCGATTACCTGGGATGCGCAGTTACCTAGTGCCGACAGATTGATGAATCCCGGTGGTATTCTGCTGAACTTTAATAAAATAGTGCCTAATGTAACCAATGCCTCTATCAGCGGCAATGTTTTATGGGCAGAGAAACCCCATTTTTTCGGGAACCTGTTTTATACGACCAAAGTGTACCATGTGGCTGATTTGAATTTATACTACCTGAGTATTCGCAATAATGTAAAACTGAGGTCGGTTGCTTTTCAAAAAAAGTAGGTCCTGCAAAATGCAGGACCCCTTGTTTTAACAACCCCCCGGTATGAGAAAACAAAAATCTTTCTTGATAGATTGATTTGATGGTGGAAAACTGGGAAGGTTTAATGTGGGGGCATGTTTTATAGGCATCCGATAAGGCAATTATTTTTGTCACAGATGCACAGATATACACGGAAGATGCAGGAAGTATTATTTTTTGGACTTAGTGGGTAGCTTTTTCATGCCGGCTACTTCTGCTTTGAGTTTTTCTACTTCGCGGTTGAGCTGATGGATCAGGCTGTTTAGTTGATCGAGATCCGTTTTGGCAAGGTTACTATAGGTATTAAGAGATTGTTCTTCTACTTTATTTACAAAAGGTGTATCCGGAAAGAAAACAGCTACATGTACACCCAGTATTTCAGCAATTTTCATTAGCCGGGTAGCCGAAGGATCGGTTTCTCCCCTTTCAATTTTAGCATAGGCCCCGGCTGTAATACCCAGCTCCATGCCCATATTATCCTGGCTGTAATCTTTGCTTTCCCTGATCTTCCTGATTCGGTATCCGATAGTTTTCTTCACTCTCCAAAATTCCTGAACTCAGAATTCTTAAACTGTCCTTATGGTATAGTTATATGTATTTTTAATACAATTATTATCCTTAAAGTGACTTTTTGCTGTTTAAAGACAGGATTGGGGTTATCAATCGCGCTCCGGGCTGAAGCCCGGAGCTATTATTTGAACCGTTAATAAACGGGCATATTTTGACAAAAAATACTCTATTACAAACAGGGACCAATTGATAATTTGCCATTTATGTCGTTTATCAATGTTTATATTCATTTTGTCTGGTCAACTAAACTGAGAAAGCCATCCTTGGTAAAACCTTATCGTCAATTATTGTTTGATCATATGAAACAAAATGGAAGAGATAAGGGAATACATATAGACAGGGTAAATGGATATGTGGATCATGTTCATTGTCTGGTATCACTCAAACCAGGTCAAAGTATAGATAATATTGCCAGACTTATCAAAGGAGAATCTACTCATTGGTTTAACCATATCTCAGGCATTCAGAATACTCCTTTACAATGGCAGAGCGAGTATTTTGCTATTTCGGTAAGTCCTTCCATTCTCAAAAATGTGCGATCTTATATCGACAGACAGGAACAACACCATTCTAAAACCGGTTATGAAAAAGAATATCAGGAATTAGTAAATCTTTTTCCCCAGTCAGATGATATCAATCACTCTCCATTCACGTATTAGGGTTGAATAACTCTAGCCCCAATCTTCAGATTGGGGAATAAAAAAATTAGGGTTTAATCTCATACCCGGGCTTCAGCCCGGAGTGCAATGGCAAGGCTTTTGAGTCCCATATATAACTTGAAAACCGTCCAAATAAGACGGTTTTCCAACAAGTTTCTCAATTAAAATTATTCATTAGTTACCATACACACTCAAAAACTTAATACGCATAATCTTGAGCTGCTCCCAGCTATAACTGTTTTCGCTTAATTCTTCCTGGGCTACCTGTAATGAGGAGGTTTCACAACTTTTAAAATAGTCGATAATTTCTTCCTGGTCATATTCATCCAGCCATTCGTCAATTGCATAATCCAGGTTCAGCTTGGTGCCACTGGCAGCAATGGTTTCCATTTCCTCCAATAATTCATCCAATTTCAGGCTCTTATTTTTGGCAATGGTTTCCAGGGGTATTTTTTTATCTACATTCTGTATAATGTAAATCTTATTATTCCCTTTATTCGCCACACTCTTCATCACAAAATCATCCGGCTTCTCAATATTATTTTCTTCTACATATTTGGCAATCAGTTCTACAAAGGGTTTGCCGTATTTAATGGCTTTCCCTTTACTTACCCCCTGACATTTTTCCATTTCTTCCAGTGTAGTAGGAAAAATAGTGGCCATATCCTGAAGTGAATTCTCGAGAAATATCACGAAGGGAGGAAGTGATTTCTTTTTGGCTTCTTTCTGCCGCAACTCTTTCAGCATAGTAAAAAGAGTTTCATCTGCTGCTGCACCTGTTTGAGCGGCAGTCTCTCCTTCATCATCATCAGCCATTGCATCTTCAAACAAATTATTCAAAACGATCTTGAAGGAAACCGGCTTCTTTAAAAATTTCTGTCCTTTCTCCGTTATTTTCAACAAACCATATTCTTCAATATCTTTTTTAATCAGGTTGTCCAGCAACATTTGTCTAACCAGACTATTCCAGAAATACACTTCTTTATCATTACCCAATCCATAAACGGGTAAAGCATCATGTCGGTAAATACTGATCTGTGGAGTTAGTTTACCCATTACCACATTAACGATATAATCTGTAACAAATCGCTCATCCAAAGCTTGTATTACTTTGAGCACTTTTCCTACATCGTCTTTCGCTTCAATTCTTTCTTTGGGATGCTTGCAATTATCGCAGTTACTGCAATTGGGGGTATCCCATTCTTCCCCAAAATAGTGAAGCAATATTTTTCTTCTGCAAACCGCACTCTCGGCGTAGGCTACCGTTTCATCTATCAATTGTGCGCCCACTTCTCTTTCACTTAATGGCTTATCACGCATCAGGTGTTCCAGTTTAGAAACATCTTTGTGTGAATAGTATAAAACGCATATCCCTTCCATTCCATCTCTTCCGGCTCTTCCGGTTTCCTGGTAATAATTTTCTATTGATTTAGGAATATTAAAATGGATGACAAACCGGATATCCGGTTTATCGATACCCATACCAAATGCAATCGTAGCCACAATTACCTGTACATCTTCATTCAAAAACTGGTCCTGCCTTTCTGCTCTTAATTTCTGATCCAGTCCGGCATGATAGGCTACGGCTTTAATATTATTTGCCACCAATAATTCGGCAAGTTCCTCTGTTGTTTTTCGGTTAAGGGTATAGATAATACCACTCTTGCCTTTATGACCGGTAATAAATTTTACAATATGCTTTACTGTATCCTCTTTCTTAATCTTGGGCTGGATCTCATAATAAAGATTGCTTCGGTTAAATGAGGATAGAAAAATATTCGGATCTCTTAATCCCAGGTTTTTGACAATATCACTTTTTACTTTTGGAGTAGCCGTTGCGGTTAAGGCAATCACCGGTATTTCCGGATTGATGATATCCATCATTTCTCTTAATCGTCTGTATTCCGGACGGAAATCATGTCCCCATTCAGAAATACAATGCGCTTCATCTACTGCAAAGAAAGAGATGGGCAGGTCGCTAAAATATTCCAGGTTTTCCTGTTTGGTTAACGTTTCAGGGGCAACATATAAGAGTTTGGTCTTGCCGGTAGTCAGGTCATCTTTTACCGCTTTAATCTGGCCTTTATTCAGTGAGGAGTTTAAAAAATGGGCTACTTCATCATTTTCACTATATCCACGTACCAGGTCAACCTGGTTTTTCATCAAAGCAATCAGGGGCGAAACAATAATGGCGCAACCGGGCATAATCATTGCCGGAAGCTGGTAACACAAACTCTTTCCTCCGCCGGTAGGCATGATCACAAATGTGTCTTTGCCATTCAGCAGGCTATTGATCGATTTTTCCTGTGTTCCTTTAAATTCCCTGAACCCGAAATATTTCTCTAAAGCTGCATAAATATCATAGCTATGCTGTGGACCTGTTTTTTTAGCTGATGGCTTAGTGGCTGTATCAGTTTTACCGGTTTTTCCGGCAGATTTGGGGGCTGCTTTCTTAGTAATCGTTGCCATGTATCAAAATCAATTTTCATCCCGCCGGGCGGAACACCTTTCAGACAGATAATTTAGTTCATTTACCGGAATTATTCGCTTAAATATGTTAAGCGGCTGGGTTAAGAAAACGGCTCCGGCGTTAATAATTTAGCGTATTAGCCTTCATTTTTGGTAATTCTTACAAAAGAAGGGTGACAAAGTTAACGAAGTATGGCCGCAATACCTTCAGTTTCAATGTAAAGTTTACCTTTGCGTGGCATGAACGAATCTATACAGCAAACCGCCTTACGCACTATTCAGTTAGAAGCGCAATCTGTTGCAGGATTATCAGCTTTTATCGACGATTCCTTTGAGAAAGCCGTTTTGGCTATTCATTCCACCAACGGACGGGTAGTGGTAAGTGGCATTGGCAAGAGTGCAATCGTAGCCCAAAAGATCGTGGCTACTTTCAATTCAACCGGTACCCCTTCGCTTTTTATGCATGCAGCAGATGCCATTCATGGCGATCTGGGCATGGTACAAAAAGAAGATATTGTATTGATTATCAGCAAAAGTGGCGAAAGTCCCGAGATCAAAGTACTGGTTCCCCTGATTAAAAATTTCGGAAATACCATGATCAGTATGGTGGGTAATACCGAAAGCTTTCTGGCAACAGAAGGAGATATCCTTTTAAATACCACGGTAAGTAAAGAAGCTTGTCCCAATAACCTTGCCCCCACCAGTAGTACCACCGCTCAAATGGTAATGGGAGATATTTTAGCCGTTTGCCTGATGCAATTAAATGGGTTCAGCGGACAGGATTTTGCCAAATACCACCCTGGCGGTAACCTGGGCAAGCGTTTATACCTGCGTGTTTCTGATCTATACACAGCTAATGAAAAGCCAAAAGTGCTGCCAACTGCGGGCTTAAAGGAAGTAATTGTAGAAATCACTAAAAAACGGCTCGGTGTAACGGCCGTTACAGATGAAAACGGAAATCTTACCGGCATTATTACTGATGGAGATCTGAGAAGAATGCTGGAAAAAAGCGATGATCTGGGTTCGGTTACTGCCCAGGATATTTTAACATCCCATCCTAAAACAATAGCCCCTTCTTTGCTGGCCGTAGAAGCTTTAGAAGTATTAAGGGAAAATGATATTAGTCAACTGGTGGTAGCCGAAAACGGTATTTACCTGGGCATTTTACATATTCACGACCTGATAAGGGAAGGAATTGTGTAAGCGCCTGATGTTAATCAGCTACTGGTCAAAATAAGCCTGTAATTTTGCAGCGCCAAACCACCTACTAAACGATTTGAATGCATGAAAAATAATCATCACTATGTAGCCATCATGGCCGGAGGAATTGGAAGCCGGTTTTGGCCCAAAAGTCGCACAGGTTACCCCAAACAGTTTCTGGATATACTCAATACCGGTAAATCTTTGATCAGGTGGACCTATGAAAGATATGCTGCTTTTATACCGGATGAAAATATCTATATCGTTACCTCTGCAGAATATAAGGATATTGTAAAAGAGCAATTGCCAGAGCTGAATCCGGATAATATTTTAGCAGAACCCAGTAGAAAGAACACAGCGCCTTGTGTAGCGTATATTTCTTTTAAGCTTTTACAGAAAGATCCGGAAGCTTCCCTGATTGTGGCGCCCAGCGACCATATGATTCTGGATAATGAAAACTTCAGAAAGATCACTTTGCAGGCCCTGGATTTTGTGGGACATATTAAATCATTGGTTACCCTGGGTATTAAACCTACCCACCCCAATACCGGATATGGATATATACAACATGATGCAATGCCTGTTGCAGATGGTATTTATAAAGTGAAAACATTTACAGAGAAACCCAATATTGAACTGGCGAAGACATTTATTTCCAGCGGCGATTTTTTATGGAATGCTGGCATATTTGTTTGGAAAGTAAAAAATGTAGTCAAGGCATTTGAACTCTACCAGCCCGAAATGTATGAGTTGTTTGATGGAGAGATGGAACATTTTAATACTCCCGGAGAAAAAGAAGCCATTGACAGGATCTATCCGCTATGTACCAATGTTTCTATCGATTTTGCCATTATGGAAAAAGCGGATAATGTATACATCATCCCATCTTCATTTGGCTGGAGCGACCTGGGTACCTGGAACAGTGCCTATGATAATCTTGAAAAAGATTACCTGGGTAATGCCGTAGCCGGTGAAAATGTAATCGTGATTGATGCTACCAAATGCATGGTTTCTGCCCCGCATGATAAATTACTGGTGTTGCAGGGACTGGACGATTTTATTATTGTGGATACAGATGATGTGTTGTTGATCTGTAAAAAAGAAAAAGAGCAGTCAATCAAGGAATACGTAGCGGAAGTAAAAAGGAATAAAGGAGATAAATACCTGTAATCACCGTCTTTTTGATTGGTGGATAATGAGATATTTTAGTAAAAACAGATACCTGAATGAAAAATAAATAATAGCGGCAAGTAGAGCTTACTTGCCGCTATTATTTATCCGGCCATTGACTGATTCTGGGTGAATAATTATTATTTTTGCTGATTCGTAAAGAGACGGATTTGATAACTGCACTAACTCATTAATGTATTGCACATGCCTCAAACAAGAACGCTCATAACTGGTACCGGAAGTTATATACCACCTAATATTAAAACCAACCGGGATTTCATCAACCAGCCTTTTTATGGTGAAGACCATGAGCGGATTGCCACCCCTGCCGGTGAGATCGTAGATAAATTCAAAGATATCACGGGTATTGAGGAGCGGAGGTATGCTGATAAGGATATGAACACATCTGATATGGCCATCATTGCGGCGAGACTGGCTATTGAAGATGCAAAAATGGATCCGGAAACTTTAGACCAGATTATTGTAGCACATAATTTCGGGAATGTGCTGGAGAATACAATTCAAACAGATGCTTTACCTGCGCTTTCTTCCAGGGTAAAACAGGCATTGGGTATACAGAATCCTGATTGTGTGGCGTATGATATATTATTCGGATGCCCGGGTTGGATACAGGGTGTAATACAATCCGACGCTTATATTAAAGTAGGTATTGCAAAAAAATGTCTGGTCATTGGTGCTGAAACTCTTAGTCGTGTGATCGATAAATATGATCGCGATAGCATGATCTTTAGTGATGGTGCCGGTGCTACGATTATTGAAGCGGTGCCTGCATCTGAAACTGAAAGCGGTATCCTTGCTACCAGTGTACAAAGCCACTGTATCAACGAAGCTTTTTACCTGCACTACGGTCAATCCAATTTGCCGGGTTCTGATCCCGATGTTCGTTATATGAAAATGAAGGGACGCAAAGTATACGAATACGCCATCAAGAATGTGCCCCTGGCTATGAAAGCCTGTTTGGATAAAGCCGGTCTACAGGTTACCGATGTAAAAAAATTCTTTCTTCACCAGGCCAATGAAAAAATGGATGAGGGATTTGTAAAAGCACTGTACAAACTCTACGGCCTTAAAGATATCCCTACCGATATCATGCCCATGAGTATTCACAAATTCGGCAACAGCTCCGTAGCCACCATTCCCACACTATACGATATGGTAAAACACAGCCGCCTCAATAACCACGAAATGGAAAAAGGAGATATTGTGATGTTTGCTTCTGTAGGAGCGGGGATGAATATTAATGCGATTTGTTATAGGGTGTGAGGCAATTTGAAAATGTGGTAATTTGAAAATTTGAAAATGGTTTGTTTAGGTATTACCTATAGAATACGAATTCAAATTCAACCTTTATTCACCTATTTGTTTTGAAATTTTAGAATGAATAAGATAATTTGAAAATATGGCAATTTCATCCAAGTACTCGGGATTTAAATTATTGATTTAGCATTACTGATAATTAGGAAATGGCAACCCCCATTTTCAAATTTTCAAATTACCACATTTTCAAATTTAATACCCCCTCACATTCCTCCCATCCACATAATTCAAAAATGCTTTATTCACTACCCTGTTTCCACCTGGGGTGGGGTAATTGCCTGTGAAGTACCAGTCACCGGTATTGGTGGGGCAACTGTCGTGGAGGTCTTCGATGGTTTGATAGATTACCTGTATGGGAATAGTAACACCTGCCGGAGTAATCAGTTCGGCAATTTTATCTGATATTTCCTGGGTGGTAAAGGGCTTATAAATCTGTCTGACTACATTTTCTGTATGTAACTGATTCGTGCGTTGTAGTTCAGTGATCTTTTCATGGGCTTCTTTGAGAATATATTCCATATCTCTTTCTTTGAGCAGGGCAATGGCTGCACGGAATGCAATAAAATCGCCCAGTTTACTCATATCAATACCATAACAATCGGGGTAACGTATTTGTGGGGCAGAGGAAACCACAATGATTTTTTTGGGTTGCAGTCTGGCTAGCATTCTAACAATACTTTCTTTCAGCGTAGTGCCCCTTACAATACTATCATCAATCACAACCAGGGTATCTTCATTTTTTTTGACCGTTCCGTAGGTGATATCATACACGTGCTGAACCATTTCATTCCGGTTAGCATCTTCGGTAATAAACGTGCGCAGTTTTACATCTTTGATAGCGATTTTTTCCTGGCGGATTTTCCGGTTTACCATTTCCTCCAGTTTCTCGGGCGTAAAATCATTACCCCAGCTCAGAATCCTTTCTACTTTGATTTTATTCAGGTATTCTTCCATGCCTTTTACCAATCCATAAAAAGCTACTTCGGCGGTATTAGGGATATAAGAGAAAATCGTGTTCTTCAGATCGTAACTAATGCTTTCCAGCACTGTTTTGCTTAAATGGTGACCTAGTGCAATTCTTTCGCGGTATATTTTTTCATCACTGCCTCGAGAAAAATAAATCCGCTCAAAACTACAGGCCCTTCTTTCTTTTGGTTCGAGTATTTTTTCCAGTTTGTAATTGCCATGATCATCCACAATTAATGCCATACCTGGCATCAGTTCCAACACTTCATTTTCACCCACGTTAAAGGTAGTCCTGATAGCGGCTCTTTCACTGGCAGCAACAATTACTTCATCATTGATATAATAATAGGCGGGACGAATACCATGTGCATCACGTAAAACAAAACTAAATCCATTACCCAATAACCCGCCTACTGTATAGCCTCCATCAAATAAGGGGGCGGCTTTTTTGAGTACGGTTCCGATATCTGCTGCATTCGGGTGGAGTTGATCTTCTTTCACAAGAAAATGATGAATTACTTCCAGCATGGCAGCCAAATCACTTTGCTTTTGAAATTCACCCGGACTCATATTAATGAGATCAAATAGCTCATCCGTATTCACCAGGTTAAAATTCCCAGCCAGGGCAATATTATTACCCGGCATCAGGTCTCTTTTGATAAAAGGGTGACAGAATTCTACATTATTTTTTCCCTGTGTACCATAGCGAAGATGTCCTAATAAAAGTTCCCCCAAAAAAGGCAGGTGCCCTTTCATTAAGCCGGGGTGTGATTTGATATCGGGTTGGTATTTCTCCAGTTCAGTTATTTCCTGTCCGATTCTAAAGAAAAGATCGGCAATGGGTTGCTGTGCATTGCTGCGCATTCTATGTAAAAAAGGATTACCGGGTTCGGTATTCAATTTTACGGCTGCGATTCCGGCACCATCCTGTCCGCGGTTATGCTGTTTTTCCATCAGCAGGTATAGCTTATTCAGGCCATAGGTTACAGCTCCATGCTGCTGAAGGTAATAAGAGAAAGGTTTTCGCAATCGAATGAAGGCCAGGCCACATTCGTGTTTGATATCGTCGCTCATGATGGTTATTAAAAGAAAGTGGCGAAGTTACAACTCCGCCACATTTTCTTAGATTAATTGTATACAGGGGCAATTTCCGGGTGTACCGACTCTGCCAACCACAAAAACTCATTGGTAAATTGCTCAATATTCTTTTCAAATGAGGGGTCCGTCAGGTTACCCTCTGCATCAAATTTCTTATCAACCATGGGAGTAACCAGCATATAAGGAGAAGCTATACCAAATAAAGCGGGTATCAACAGCAGCAATTGCTGGCTGGACCGCATTCCGCCCATAGCCCCAGGCGAAGCGGTTACAATTCCAAAAGCTTTATGTGCCTGTTTGGGGAAATGATCCAGCAGGCTTTGCAAGGCCGGCGAATAGCTGCCATTGTATTCCGGTGTTACCAAAATATACGCATCGGCAGCAAACATTCTTTCTGCCAGGGGTTTATAGGCTTCAGGGGTCTTATCTACACTCATAAATACATGCTGCAACAAAGGAAGGTTCCATTCACGCACATCAATAATATTTACAGTATGGCTAGTTTTCTCTGTCAGGTATTTCTGTAAAAACAGCGCAACCCTGTTGGAAACACTATCCTTTCTGGGGCTGCCTGATATAATTTCGATATTCATATACTCTATTTTACGATAAAACAATCTGCCTGCTAAAGCAATCACCCAATTTTTAGATTATGACTACTTCATTATCTATAACAAAAAACTTTGCCTACTGTTCAATCAACTTTATTGAATATTACTATTGATCTCTATCTCACCCAATAATGTTTTAGACACTGGGCAGGCTTTGGCTATTTGCAAAAGTCTTTGCTTTTGATCTTCAGCAATCTCTCCATGGATAGTAATCTGCCGGGTAAATACTGTTTTCCCTTCTATTCTCTCCAATGAAACCGTTACTTCAATACCCGGAACTATCCATCCCTTTCTATCTGCATACATCCGTAAAGTAATTGCTGTACAACTGGCCAGTGATGCTTCCAGCAATTCATCAGGTGCGGGAGCAGTGTCTGCTCCACCTAATTCCTTTGGTTCATCTGCTGAAAATTTATGTCTTCCATTCTCTAATTGTACCTGATAATTTGTGGAAGCAATACTGGCTTTTGTCATACGTTAGGTATTTAGTCTTCCATACAGTTATTGGATAATACCCATATAATTAGTCCTTTTTACATAGATAGCTACTACATTCAGTAATACGAGTAAAATACCTATGCCTGGCTGATGTGCAATCAACAACTCAAACAATAAAATATTCACTGAAATAGGTGCAATCAGTAATAATGCCAATGCGCGTGTTTTGGGAATAATCATCAATACACCACAAGTCAGTTCTACTATTTTTACAAAGAGCAAAAATTTGGTGGTAAATAATAACCCTATAAAGGTACCCGCATCACCGGACATAGATTGCATTGGAATAAAATGTAAAAAATAGTTAGAGCCGAATACCAAATAAATGAGTGATTGCAAATAGACCGGGATATTGGTTAGGAGTTTCATGGTTACTAGTTGATGGTTTTTTTGTTAGGCTTGTTTGATCATTTGTACGTTGAAATGAAGTTTTACTTCGTCGCTAACTACAATACCACCGGCTTCGGTTGTTGCGCTCCATACCAGGCCAAAATCCTGACGGTTGATTTTTCCGCCGATTTCAAAACCTGATTTAACCTGTCCATAAGGATCAGTAGCAGTTCCACCATATTCTACAGCCAGTTGAACGGGTTTGGTTATGCCTTTGATCGTAAGATTTCCGTTAAGAACATATTCTTCAGCAGTAACTTTTGTAAAAGAAGTAGATACAAAAGACAGGGTAGGATATTTTGCAGCTGCAAAAAAATCTTCACTCTGTAAATGACCATCACGCTGTTCGTTATTGGTGCTGATACTGGCGGTTTCTGCTTCAAATGAAATTTTCGCATCGCTGAAATCAGCAGCTTCAGCTTCCATGGTTGCATCAAATTTTGTAAAGCTTCCGGTTACAGAAGTAATCATCAGGTGTTTCACTTTAAAAGTGATTTCACTGTGGGCGGCGTCGATTTTGTAAGTTGACATTTTGTTTAGTTTAGGGTTTATTGTTTAAAGTTTAGGGTTGTTGATAGTTGATGGTTTTTTATTCTTCGATTAAAACACCCATCTTTCCTTGTTGGTAATCGCGGAAAGCTTCCATGAGTTGGGTTTGGTTATTCATTACAAAGGGACCATGAGAAGCAACGGGTTCGTTGAGGGGTTCACCGGTTCCTATGAATAAGTGGGTGTTTTGTACTGCTTCCAGTTCAAATCCTTCTCCGTCAAGATTGAATACCGCAACATATTTCTCTTCTACTTTGCTGTCACCGGTAACTTTTACCTGACCTTCCATCACATAGATAAACGCATTATGAGAAGTGGGGATACTAAAAAAGAATTTTGCTCCCTGTTTCATTTCGGCAGTGAATGTGTTTACCGGCGATAATGGATGGATAGGGCCAGTTATTCCATCCAGTGTTCCTGAAATAATATTTACCAATGTTAATCCATCAGCGGAATGGAGCACGGGTGTTTGCTCTTTCATAAGTGGATAATAGGCAGGGATATCCATTTTATGTTTGGCAGGTGTATTTACCCATAACTGAATCAGTTCCTGTTTGCCGCCTAATGCGTGAATATTTTCAGGGGGTCTTTCACTATGTATGATGCCCATTCCGGCATTCATCCATTGGGTTCCTCCGGCATAAACGATATTATCATTGCCCCGGCTATCACGATGATGCACACCACCTTTGAAAATAAAACTCACAGGCGAAAAACCGCGATGCGGATGCGGGCCAACACCTGCATGTTTGGGTGCAATATGCGTGGGCACTTTCAGGTCGGCATGGTGCAATAATAAAAACGGATCAATCTGTTCAGCTTTGCGTGAAGGGAAAGGCTGCCTGATAGGCATGCCACCCATATCCATGGGCTGTGCATATAAAATTGATTTGATGGTCCTGTTCGTTGCCATTTTATTCTCCTGTAATTTTCATGGGTATGTCGATCAATAAAAATTCCGCATCGCTGTTTGCCAATATTTGAATGGAATCGGTTTCTGAAATGCCCAGGCCGTCTCTTTGTGATAATACCTGATCTCCGATGGTTATATTTCCTGTTAGCACAAATACATATACCCCATTTCCGTTTTTGCGGATAGTATATTCTGTTGTACCTTCTTTTGATAAGTTGGCTAATGAAAACCAGGCATCCTGGTTAATCCATACGGCTTTCTCATCATCAGGTGCCACTACGGTTACCAATTGATTGGCCCTATCGGTTGGCAGAAATGTTTTCTGCTCGTAACGGGGAGCAATATTTCTGTTTTTGGGGAATACCCATATCTGTAGAAATTTTACTTCCTTATCCTTATTCGCATTCATTTCGCTATGTTCTATACCCGAACCGGCACTCATGATCTGTACATCATTTTGCCGAATGATCTTATCCCTTCCGGTACTGTCTCTATGATGCAGGTCTCCTGAAAGTGGAATGGAAACAATTTCCATATTATCATGCGGGTGTTTCGAAAAACCCATGCCTGCGCTTACCGTATCATCATTCAATACCCGTAATGCACCAAAATGCATGCGATCGGGGTTATGGTAATGACCAAAACTGAAACTATGGTAACTGTTCAGCCAACCAAAATTGGCATGACCCCTGCTATCTGCTGTATGTAAAATCGTTTTCATTGTTAATTATTTATTATTTATGTGTATATACACCTATTTAGTTAAAAAAAATCACTCTTCGGTTTTCCGCAATCTCTCTAATAGCGAATTCAGTTTTTCCGCATCCTCACAATTCATCATAAACCGGTTATCATCCATTGACTTATCCAAAATTCGGGTACTCGCCTCGAGTATGGCTATCCCGCTCTGGGTTAGGGTAATTACTGTTTCCCTCTTATCTATCTGGGATGTAGCTCTTTTTACCAGTTTTTTTAATTCCAATCTGTCAATGATTCTGGGCACATTCGAGCTTTTTTCAATCATCCGGCATGCCACATCTCTCACACACATTTGCTCCGGGTATTTGCCTTTCAGTATTCTTAATACATTGTATTGCTCATGGGTTAATCCAAACTCTTTTAATTCCTTACTCATCACTGTTTTCAGCCACCAAGCCGTATACAGCGTATTTAATACTGCCTTTTGCACTTCGCTTTTAAATTTTGTACTTTGTATGGCCTGTTCTAGTTTCACAATACAAATGTATGTACATACATTCAATTATCCAAATAATTCAATAAAAAAAGCCCGTTCCTGCAGGAACGGGCTTTTTTTACTGGTATTTTATTTACTTAATTTCTGGCTTTCGCTGCATTTTCAGCGGCATTTCTCCATTCGTCAAGTCCCGCACATGATCCAAATTCTTTATCAATCTGTACATAATAGGTAGGAATATGTTCTTTGAACCATTTTTCCAGTACTGAGCTTCTTTTTTCTTCCAAGGCTCTTTGGGCTATCCGGTTATAATCTTCTTTCAGGTTTTCACGATGTGGTTCGGTTCTATTCTTTAAATAGATCAATCTCACCACTTTCCTGTTACGCTCATCTGTATATACCTGAGGCTGTGAATATTCGCCGGGTTTTAAAACACTGATGGGTTTGATCATGTCTTTATCCAGCTGATCAATATTCACGAATGTAGAACCATCTCTTTGTGAAGCAGCAGCACCTGCATTAAATTTACTATTCTCGTCATCGCTATACTTACTAACGGCTGCGCCAAAACTCATCGATCCGGAAATAATTTTTTGCCTGATCGTATCCAGTTTATGTTTGGCCTCATTGATCTCATCATCCGCTACCGGTGGAATACGGAGGATATGTTTTACAACGGCTTCATCGCCTGAGCGACTGATCATTTGTATAATATGCAAACCAAATTTAGATTTGATGACGGGAGATACCTGTCCTTCCTTCAAACGGAAAGCGGCTGACAGAAAGGTTGGATCCCATGAATTTTTATCATTCCGGTTTAGTGTGTATTGACCACCGTTTTCTTTTACTGCAGGATCCTCACTGTATAATTTTGCCAGCTGGTCTATTTTTTTAGTACCCGCTTCTATCTGCCTTTTGTAATCATACATTTGTTTGGAAACATATTCTTCCACATCCTTATTCGCTTTAGGATATACTACAATCTGACTTACTTCAATTTCACTTTCATAAAATGGAAGACTGTCTTTCGGGATCTTGGCAAAATAGGCTTTTACTTCTGTAGGAGTGATTTTTACGCCGTCGACAATCTTACTCTGCATTTGATCGGCTAATTTTTTCTCGCGGAAACCTTCTTTAAAATCTTCTTTGATCTGGTAAACGGTTTTGCCGGCAATCTCTTCCAATATATCTTTTGATCCATACTGTTGTATGAACATTCTGATCTGGTTATCCAGAGCGGCATCTACTTCCTCATCACTAACATGCAATGAATCTTTTTGCGCCTGCAGTACCAGTGCTTTTCTGATCAACTGGCTTTCGAGTACCTGGCACTGATCGGGAATAAGGCTGTTATCCTGACCCTGGGCCTGCCTTTTCATATCGGCAATGGCATTAATAATATCGGAACGGAGAATGATTTTATCACCCACCTGACCCACGATCTTATCCGCAATTACTTTCTTACTCTGGGCATATACAGATCCTCCCAAACAGCCGGCGATGATGATAATACCTAAGATAAACTGTTTCATATTGTTCAATAGTAACCAAAAATAGCTATTCAGTGGCTTTTTTGGGGATTGTGAAAGGCTTTTAACAAAACAAAAACCAACCGCAAGCAGTGGTTTATGTTTTAGGGTTTAGCGTTTAAGGTTAATTTCCTTCAAAATTCGATATCCCCTGTTCAATATTCGATATTCTACAAGGTCCGTTTTACTTCCTCTTCTTCAAAGGCTTCAACAATATCGCCTACTTTAATATCATTATAGTTCTTAATGGTTAAGCCGCACTCCATATTGGAAGCCACTTCTTTGGCGTCGTCTTTGAAACGTTTCAGGCTGCCCAGTTCCGCACTTTGGCCCTCTCCTTTTGGATACTCCACAATACCATCCCGGATAATACGGATCTTACTGTTACGTGCGATCTTTCCTTCCAGTACAAAGCAACCGGCAACCGTGGCTTTATCAAATTTGTACACTTCGCGTACTTCCACATTGGCGGTAATCTTCTCCTGGTATTTGGGCTCCAGCATCCCCTCCATAGCGCTCTTGATCTCGTCGATAGCGGTATAGATAATGGAATATAATTTGATTTCCACTCCTTCTGTTTCAGACAATTTGTTGGCCTGCATAGAAGGACGCACATTAAATCCAATAATAATGGCATCAGAAGCCGTAGCCAGCAATACATCACTTTCAGAGATTTGTCCAACCCCTTTATGTACCACACGAATCGCGATTTCTTCGGTAGATAATTTCTGTAAAGAATCACTCAAGGCTTCAACAGATCCATCCACATCACCTTTGATAATGATGTTCAGTTCTTTAAAGTTACCCAGTGCCAAACGGCGACCGATCTCATCCAGGGTAATATGTTTTCTGGCACGCAGTCCCTGCTCACGCAATAACTGGGCTCTTTTTGTTGCCACTTCTTTTGCTTCCGCTTCATCATCAAACACCCTGAATTTTTCACCTGCCTGTGGTGCACCATTCAATCCCAGCATTACCACGGGAGTAGAAGGTGGTGCAATTTCAATGCGTTGGTTACGTTCATTGAACATGGCTTTTACACGACCATAATGTTGCCCGGATACAATCAGATCTCCCTGACGCAGGGTTCCGTTTTGTACCAATATTGTGGCAACATATCCACGGCCTTTATCCAGGGAAGCTTCAATAATGGTACCTGCGGCTTCTCTTTTCGGATTGGCTTTCAGGTCCAGCACTTCTGCTTCCAGCAATACTTTTTCCAGCAGTTTATCAACGTTTAATCCCTGTTTGGCAGATAGTTCCTGGTTCTGGTATTTACCACCCCATGATTCTACCAGGATATTCATTTGAGATAACTGCTCGTATATTTTCTGCGGGTTAGCCCCGTCTTTATCAATTTTATTCACCGCAAAAATCATGGGTACACCGGCAGCCTGTGCGTGACTGATGGCTTCCTTGGTTTGTGGCATTACGGCATCATCCGCTGCAACTACTATAATAGCAACATCGGTAACTTTTGCACCACGTGCACGCATGGCGGTAAACGCTTCGTGACCGGGTGTATCCAGGAAAGTGATGGCTTTGCCATTAGGCAGGGTTACTTCATAGGCACCGATATGCTGGGTAATACCACCCGCTTCACCGGCCACCACATTGGCACTACGGATATAATCGAGTAATGAGGTTTTACCATGATCTACGTGACCCATGATGGTGACAATAGGCGCACGTGGAACCAGTGCTTCTGCTTCATCCTCTTCTTCTTCCTCCTCCATTTCATCGGCATCTTCAATACCAATGAATTCTACTTCAATACCAAATTCGCTGGCAACCAATTCAATCACTTCCGCATCCAAACGTTGGTTAATGGATACCATTACCCCCAGGTTCATACACTTGCCAATTACATCAGCGAAGCTTACATCCATCAGGTTAGCCAGTTCACTTACTGTTACAAATTCTGTAACCTGTAGCTTATTATCTTCTGTCATTTCGCCCATTGCCTCTGCCGCTTCATCGCGTTTTGCTCGGCGGTATTTGGCTTTCAGGCTCTTTCCACGTCCGCCAGTACCAGATAATTTGGCCTGGGTTTCACGTATTTTTTCCTGTATGGCTTTCTGATCAATTTCTTTATCCTCTCTTCTTACTTGTGGACCTCTGTCACGGTTACCGCCGCCACCTCTGTTACCACCTCCGCCGCCACCTGCTGGTCGGTTAAAATTACCCCCGCCTTGTCCGCCACGGTTATTATTGGCCGGAACAATCGGACGATTAGGTCCGGTAGGTTTTCCATTGGCATCAGTTCTGTTAACAGTACCCTGTTGGTTAGCACCGCCGCCGGTTTGCGCACCGCCGGGTCCATCTCCTTTTTTATCTACCGGAATACGTTTGCGTTTGCGTTTCTCATCCCTGCCCATAGGTTTGGGACGGGTATCGCTATTTACCGGAAGTTCAATTTTACCGAGGATCTTTGGACCTTCCAGTTTATCGGCTTTGATATTTTCAATCGTTGGACCTGCTTCTTCTTCATGAACAGGGGTTGGGGCCGGTGTTGGAGCCGGTGCCGCTGTTTCGGCAGCTTTTTCAACGATCTCTTCTTCTTTCTTTTTTGATTTAGCCGGTTTAACTTCTTCCTGAGCTATGGTTTCTTCTTCTGCTTTGGCATCTTTTTTCTTGGCAGATTTTTTAGGTCTGGTAGAAGAGTCGATAGCAGACAGATCAATCTTGGTTACAACAGTTGTGCCTTCCAGCTCGGGGGCATCAATTTTTACAAAATCCGGCTGAGATACTTCGGCAACTACAGGCGCGGGTGCAGTTACTACCAGTTCAGGCTTAGGGGCTTCTTCTGCTGGTTTGGGCTCTTCTTTAGGAGCTGCCTGAGCCGCTTTCTTTTCATCTTTCCTGAATGTGATCTCTTCCTCGTCTTTCTTTTTCTTAGTTTCTCCTTGTGCACCTTTGGGTATTTCTACCAGGTCGGCTTTATTCTTGGCAACTTTATCGCCCTGGAACTCTGCCTGTAGTGCATAGTATTGGTCTTCCTGGAGCTTTGCGGTAGGCTTCAGGTCATCGCGGTTAAATCCTTTCTTCACCAGGAATTCAATAAGGGTGTCCTGACCCACATTAAACTCTTTGGCGGCTGCTAACAGTCTTGGTAATTTCAGTTCTGACATTCAGTTTTTTTTAGTCCCGGAACCCTGCCTTCTATCAGCAGGATTCATTTGTATTTATATGCTCCATCTGTCAAAGTGTATTTCCGGAAGGAACCTATACTTCGACAAAGATAGTCTCTTAATTGCTGCTTACTCTTCTCTGTCAAACTCTTCCTGTAATACCTTTCTCACATCCTGGATGGTTTCTTTTTCCAGGTCGGTTCTTCTTTCCAGTTCTTCTGCAGTCAATTTCAGGATACTGCGGGCAGTATCACAGCCAATACGTTTGAATTCTTCAATTACCCATGGCTCGATCTCATCGCTAAATTCATCCAGGTCAATATCAAATTCATCAACGGCATCTTCATCTTCACGGTACACATCAATTTCATAACCTGTGAGTTCACAAGCCAGTTTGATATTAACCCCACGGCGACCGATAGCCAGAGAAACCTGGTCGGCTTTCAGGTACACTTCTGCATGTTTACCTTCATTATCCAGTTCCATATAACTGATTTTGGCGGGTGTTAATGAACGCTGGATCAGTAACTGGATATTGGTGGTAAAGTTGATCACATCAATATTCTCATTCTTCAATTCACGCACAATACCGTGAATACGACTTCCTTTCATACCTACACAAGCACCCACTGGATCAATACGATCGTCGTAAGATTCAACGGCCACTTTCGCTCTTTCTCCCGGATCGCGTACAATTTTTTTAATGGCAATCAGTCCGTCAAATATTTCAGGCACTTCAATTTCGAGCAATTTGGCCAGGAACAGCGGACTGGTTCTTGACAAGATGATAACAGGTGAATTATTTTTCAGGTCAACGCGAGCTACAACCGCGCGGATATTTTCACCTTTCTTAAAATAATCCTGTGGAATCTGTTCAGATTTAGGGAGGATCAGTTCATTACCTTCTTCATCCAGTAACAATACTTCTTTTTTCCAAACCTGGTAAACTTCGGCGCTGATAATCTCACCAATACGATCGCCATATTTTTTGATCAATACATTTTTCTTCAGGTCGCTGATACGGCTGGCCAGGGTTTGTTTTGCGGCCAGGATGGCGCGACGGCCAAAATCAACCATATCCACTTCTTCATATAATTCTTCGCCAACTTCAAAATCGGGTTCGATTTTAGAGGCATCAGAATAGCCAATTTCAGCCAGTGGATCCAGTACTTCTCCATCTTCTACAATCATACGGCGACGGATGATTTCCAAATCACCTTTCTCTGCATTTACGATCACGTCAAAATTATCGTCACTGCCATATTTTTTTCGAAGCAGGGTTTTGAATACGTCTTCTACCACTTTCATCATCGTGGGACGGTCGATATTCTCTGCGTCTTTGAATTCCTGGAATGCCTCAATTAGGTTGATACTAGCCATGTGTTAATGTTTAAGTTCCCTGCTCCGGCCGAAACCAGAACGATTTAAAATTTAATTTGAACGGTTGTTGATTTTATATTGGTAAATGGAATAACCAGTTGTTGTGTTACCGCTTTCTTTCCTTTGCCCTCTGTATATTCTATGATGATATCCGATTCTGCTACTTCGAGCAATTTGCCTTCTTTGCGTGTATCATCTGTAAACAGCACTTCTATTTCTCTACCGATATTTTTTACATACTGTCGGTGCAGTTGTAAGGGTTCATCCAGTCCGGGTGAGGATACTTCCAATGAAAATTCTCCTTCCGGATAAATACCCAGTTCTTCAATCATCTTATACAGTTTGCGATTAAACTGTACGCATTTTTCGATAGGCAATCCTTTGTCACCATCCAGAAATACCTTTACATTATGGGTGGGTTTGATGCGGATAGACACACAAAAATATTCTGTTTCATCGGCCAGTAAATTGCTTACCAGCTTTTCTATCTCCTGTAAATGTGCTTCGTTTGCCATACCTAAAAAGGAGAAGGGAACGGTAGCCGTTCCCTTCTCTTGATTCGTTTGTTAATGCAAATATAGGGGAAGGGAGAATTTTTACCAAATTTCTTACTCACCCACGCTCCCAATGTATGAATAGTGAGGGGCCGGGGTTGAGTATTTATTTAGTTACTACCTTTACCCCTATGTTCAAGATTATCATATACGGTTTCCTGCTCTATATGCTCTATAAATTCATATTTGAGCTGGTAATTCCGGTAAGTAAGGCCACGGTACAGGTAAAAGACAAGCTCAGGCAAATGCAGGAGCAACAGGCGCAACAACAAAACCAGGCGCAGCAGCCGGTTCATACACAGGCAAAATCTACTACGAAGGATGCGGATTATATTGATTTTGAAGAGGTTAAGCCTTAGATTTTGGGCTATTAGCTGTTAGCTTTTGGATATTGGCTTTTGGATATTGGCCGTTAGCTATTGTTTATCCAAACAACTAAACTATCAGGTTCAACCAACCTAAAGCCAATGGCCAACAGCCAATAGCTTACTGCCATTCCCCCCAACAGCCAATAGCCAACTACCAAGTCCCCCTACAGCCCCAAATCAAGCACCGTCCTAGGAGCAACCAGATGTATGGTTTGTAGTCCTGCTTCTTTGGCTCCTTCTATATTTCCGAGGGTATCATCTATAAAAAGGGTTTCTGAAGGGTTTAGGTTTTGTTCTTCCAGGATATATTGGAACGATGCGGGGTAAGGTTTGCGTAGGCCCAATTCATGGGAATAATAGGCTTTGCTAAACAGATGGTTGAATTGACTACGGTTATTTTCTTTTTGCAGGATTTCCATGAATCCGTCGTAGTGAATCTGGTTGGTATTGGAATAGAGGAATAGTTTGTAGCGGGTGCTTAATTCTTCCAGCCAAACCAGTCTTTCTTCGGGGAAATCGAGCAATAGTGCATTCCAGGCATCTTTGATCTGGGTATTGGATAAGCTGGTTTCGGTAGCCTGACGAAAAGCTTCATAAAACTGATCGGGCGAAATTTTACCGGTTTCGAGGTCCTCGAAAAGATGGTTGGCAAAATGCTGGTTAAACATATCCGGGAATTGGGTAATGCCCAGATCGATAAACGCCTGTTCGGTTTTTTTGAAATCGATATTCATAAAAATACCGCCGAGGTCGAAAATGATGTTTTTGATGGGATGCATGGTACAAAGCTAGGTGGAGGATCGAAATTATGGGCAATCCTATTGAAAATTAGCTTCTTGTTATGTGGTATATTTTTCTATTTTTGCGCCTCTTATGATTTTCGGGTAACCGAAATTCAGGGCCTATAGCTCAGTTGGTTAGAGCACCTGACTCATAATCAGGGGGTCCCAGGATCATGCCCTGGTGGGCCCACAGAGTTAAACTCAACAGTATCAAGGGTTTATGAAGTAAAATTCGTAAACCCTTTTTATTTTAGAATAAGTCTCTGCCAGGTTCCTGCCAGGTTTTGTGTTTTTGGAGGGAAAACAGGGGTCAAATTGTGCTTTAGTTTTGGCTTGACGTTTTTCAATTTGGCTTTTGATTTTTAAATTGTATCTTTATTTTTGAGCAGCGGTTTCGTGCAGACGGAATTCAAATTCCACACCTGCAGCAAATCCTGTTCGTTACCTATTATGTTAGGACGACCGTTCACAACGACACAGTTTGGCGGATTGACAAACAAAATTTGCAGAAAACGGGGAAGCTGAAAACCGACCAGAGTAAGCGAAAAGGTTAAAACAAAAAAATATGACTCTTTACAGACTAACAGCACCAAGACAATTCGGAGATATGCCGAAAGGTTACACATTCCAAGTTGCTTCTGCAACAATTCCAAAACCAAACGCACAAGACATTGAGAAGGAAATAGCAAGATTAGGATTTAACAAGCAAGCACAATCCTATAAAAGTGCAGGTAATTTTGAGGTGGAAAAAATAAGTTAGCTCTATGTTTGACGAAAAATCACGACAGGCACTAAAGTATTACGTTTACATGTTGCTAGACTCGTCTGACAACAAACCTTTTTATGTTGGTAAGGGTATTGACAACAGAGTGTTTAATCATTTAGCTTGTGCATTAACGGACACTGACACTTCAAATGCCAAATACGACAAAATACGAGAGATTATTGAAAGCGGTCATACTGTAAAACATATTATCGTCAGACACGGACTTTCAGAAAGTGAAGCATTTCAAATTGAAGCCTCGTTAATTGACACCTTAACATATTGTGGACTTTTGCTTTCTAACATTGTCGGTGGTCATAACTCAATTGAAAAAGGACTTATGACTTCCGAAGAAATCGCAAGACTTTACAACGCACAACCACTAAATGAAATGGGGTCAAACTGTGTGTTGATTAACATAAACAAAACTTATCAGCGTGGTAATGGGACAAATCCAATTTATCAAGCAACAAAGGAAACTTGGTTAATCAGTAAAAGGAAATTGCCTCAAATAAAATATGTTTTGAGTGAATTTAGAGGACTAATAGTTGAAGTATTTGAAGTTAAAAATTGGTATTCAAAACAAAGATCAAAAAACAAGACGATGGACAAGGAGAAGAATATCAAGATCCAAGTAGATGTAACAGGTTTTGGCTTTGACGGCATTGTCGCACCAGACGAGATTAGAAACAAATACATTAACAAATCTGTGGCTCACATAAAACGGAGAGGAGCTGCACAAGTAATTCGCTACAACTTATGACGAAAGAGAGAAATAAAGCAGGCTAACAAGGGTTTTGCGTCAGGTTGGGGTGTCATGCAAACTTGGAGCTTTGTGCTTCTATTCAAGTTCAGCGCTGGTTGACAATTTTGTGCTCCGAAACCCGACCGAACGCAAATGTTGTTGTAAGCTCACCTAAAATTTGAGCCATTTAAAAGAATAAAATTAGACATTTTTTTCTTTTAAGTTTTATAGGATTTGGATTTTATATTGAACTTGGTATCATAATACGAAAAGAGAAAATAACCATTTAAAGAATAATTACAAAGCCTCATTATGAGGGGTTAGCATGCCATTAGGAAGTAAAAGAATTAATGGTAATTAATTTATTAGTTATTTATCAATAGTTTTTTCTCATAGATTCAATAATCTCTTTCATCTTTTTATGTAAAGAAGCTGGTTTATTAACAGTGCAGTGGCTTCCTAAGCTTAAAATCCTTAAATAAAGTTCTTCGTTGATGAAGACGGTGATTTTAAATGTAATCTCTCCGTTAATTTCCTTAATAATTGTTTGTGTTTTATGTAGAGGTTCCAATAATACTAACTGGTTAATAGGTGGTTTTATGGTTAATTCCACATCTTGTTGTTTTCCGGAATTTTCCATAATACCTGTTGCATGATAAAAGAAACTATCGGCTTGAAAATCTCTTCTGCGTTTATGTACTTGTTCCAATACATTTAACTCTAAAATTCGGTCTAATGCAAAAGTTAAATAATTGGCTCTTTCTTCGCACCATCCAATAAAATACCATCTGTTTCTATGTTCTTTTAGTAAATATGGAACAATAGAGTAGCTTTTGATTTGGTTTTTATAAATATTGCGATAGGTAAAATGAACTGCGAATTTTTTCTGAATGCAACCGTATAATAAATCAATCCATTGCATCCCATTATTGGATACGGAATGTTCAAACTGTATATATTCATTAATTACTGAATCGTCCGTATTTAGTCCTAAACTAAACCTAGTATTGATTCTTTCAATAGCATTTTTAAAATTCGCAAATATTGGAACATCTTTATACTGAAACAATAATTGTGCTGCAAAAGAGAGTGCAGTCCATTCATAATCTTCCAAATTTAGTTCACTAATAGAAAAACCTTGTTCGCCATAAGTGTAACCTCTATTTGCCTTTGAGTAAACAATGGGTGTGGAAAATCCGGTGATGTTGACCAGGCAAATCCGGTGCAAGATGACCACCCTAAGTTAACATCCAATATCTTCTTTAAAGCGGTTGTTCATTCTTGTTAAAAGTAGTTATT
>Ga0316228_1001407_pt1 | contig 25053 bp, 32 predicted proteins | sample TBH18021metaG_FD_206005 | JGI IMG/M metagenome (GOLD analysis project Ga0316228, IMG submission 206005) | Freshwater microbial communities from Trout Bog Lake, Wisconsin, USA - TBH18021 | ecosystem: Environmental > Aquatic > Freshwater > Lake > Hypolimnion/Profundal zone | place: USA: Wisconsin... | reverse complement strand
CTAAAATATAAATTTTATCAAAATCGTTAGCATTATTTTGATCTAAAAATGTTAAAAAGTCTTTGCGAAAATTGGTAACTGTAGTGGTTTTAAAAACAAGTTGCCCAGGTTTAGCTCCTAATGCCCAATGTAGCATTAGTAATGAAGCAACTCCGTCTAAATCAAAGTCTGTAAAAACGTATATCTTGTTAAAGCTCACTATAATCTATTTAACCTACCGGCTTATATTTTCCAGCTTATTTTCTAAGTCAGCTAATTCATCTAAACCACCACCGGATTTGTTACCGGTTAAACCAATATACCCTTTCTCTTCAGTTAATGATAAAGTAGTATAGTCTATACGCATTGCTGTTGCTCCGTGTTTAGGCCCTAAACGGTTCTTTACCCCGGCTACCTTAATAATACCTAAATCTTGATCGCCTTCTTCTTGGTAGATAGCCCATACAACGTCTGCAGTAAACGCTACACCTAAAGATTCACTTACGGTATCCAGACTTGGTTTCTCCATACCTTCACGGTTAGTTTGAATAGCACTCACTACAGGCATGTTAAAGAAGTATGACAATGCTCTTAATTCTTCTGCAGCTACCTTACCTTGTTCATAAGAATTATCTCCTTGCGATGCCTTTATTAGTCCAAGATAGTCTATCACGAGTATATCCGGTTTTATCCCAGCCTTTACTAAAGATTCAAGATAGGCCTTAATACCTGCTACAGTAATGGATTTCGGTGGGAATTCCTTAATGATTAACTTACGCTTATGTGTATCGGTTACTCCTTTAAAATAAGAATCTAAAGAGGATACTTGATCTTGAATATTGTTAATAGGGATTTTAGAAAGATGGCTACTAATACGTTTAGCATACATCATTTCAGGCATTTCTAAAGATATAAGAACTGTAGTTAAGCCTTTATTAGCCATATTAGCTGCTACATTACCCAAGAAGATAGATTTACCCACGTTAGTCGGTCCTAAGAATAGATAAAGTGCTCTACCGTTCTTCATTAAACCACCACCTATCTTATCGTCAATAAACCCCCACCCAGTAGGTAATACTTCACTCTTTGTACCTAACTCTGTAATAATTTTTTCGTAATCACCGAAAAAGTCTAAACCAATATCACTAACTAAAGTAATATTACAAGCTTTTTCAAATAAACCTAAAAACTTAGAGTAATCTACGGACTCTTTAGATAAATCATCTGCTATCTTTAATACAGTGTTGTATACAGCTTTTTCTTTAAAAAACGTTTCAGTATTAGCAATAAGCTCATCCATATTGAGCTTTGTATCGTATTGCTTATATGTGGTTACTGTGTCTTTAAATAACTTTAAATCTTCTTCTTTACTAAGATATGTTTTAATCTCAGTAATGGTAGGTAATACTTTACGTTTTGCGTAAAAGTCTTTAATAATACCTATAACAAGCCTATTACCAGGGTTCTTAAAGTTATCTGGTGTTAAATGATCGTATACAAGTGAGGTATAGTAAGAGTTCGTTAAACATTGACATGCTACAATGTTCTCAAAGAAATCACTATTAACTTGCAGGCTGTTCTTCTTCATACCTTATTATTATATATTAAAGATAAAAAAAGCTAAGGTTGCCCTTAGCTTTTCTTTTTATTCTTTTGTAAGCTCTTCAGCTTCGTCAAGAACTGGGTTACTTGACCCGTACCCGACTTTCTCTTTAAGAGTCTGTTCAAGTACCGGCAGTACCTTATTGTCCCAAAACTCGGTATCGTTTTCCCAAGTCTTTCTGTAACCAATCTTTTCACCATTGAGTTGGAATGTAGCACCGGTTTGCTGTATAACACCAAACGCTACTGCCATATCAGCTAAGCCTGCATAACGACTTAAACCAGTACGGAAGTTATTGTATAGTTCTGCCTTTAAGAAAGCAGGTACAAAGCGGTTCTTTACTGTCATTGCTGACAATGTAACACCACTTACGTTATGAGCTACAGCGATTGATTCTTGTCCTTCGTTTTTATCAATCTTCTCGTTTCTAGTCGCAAGCTGAACCAACAAAGAAGCAAGATAAATAGGGCCAGAGCCACCGGACTGCTTTTTAACCAATTCAGGATAGAGTGAAGTTGGGTTGTCATAAATGTGATTAGTAAAAAGAATAGGCACACGAGCCTTAGCTGCTTTAAAGGTTAAAGCGCGCATCATAGACTTCATTGCTTTAGCCTTTGTACCCATATCTGCTGCATCCTTACCTTCTGTAACGTCGCGAAGCTCTTTAGCACTTGCTAAGTTACCAAGACTGTCAATAGCGATAATAACCTTTAAGTTAGGGTCATTAGCTGCAATAATCTTATCTAAGAATGTAGCGATTTGGTTGCGGCAATCTTCTACAGTTTCAACTGGGTAGTATTTTAAACGTTTTGGATCAATACCAACACCTTCAGCTGATTGTTTATCTACTGCTGCTTCCGTATCCCAGACAGCAGCAAAGTAGCCCTTCTTTTGAGCGTTCGCAATGATCTTATTAACAATAAGCGTCTTACCCGCACCGGAAGGCCCGGAAAAACCAGTAACCCTACCAACAGGAATACCCTTATAAAGAGATCCAGAAAAGATAGCATTAAGTGCATAAGAGCCGGTATCAATCCAGTCGCCTACAATAGAAAGAGAGTTATCATCTGAAAGCAGAGATGCATCTGCATTTAGTGCATCTACTGCCTCAAAGATATCTTTCATTGACGAAATCTTAGTCTCGTCATTGTTTTCGTCTGTACGTGGTTTACGTGCCATATTAGTTAGCGTCGTCAAATAACTTAACTACAGGGGTGTTTGCATTAACTGTTGTAGTTTGAAACATTTGAATATATTGAGTGATCAAGTTAGCTTCTAACTTAGTATCACTTTGAACTACAGCACTCTTTGCATATGTCCAGTTAGCGAATTCATCACGGTTAGTAGTAAACTCTCTAAAAAATAAAGGATAAAGCTGTACTTGTAGTTTCTTGTCTGGTGTAGGTGTAACATTCAAGATACATGGCTTGGTAACCGTAATTGTTGCATCGTCTTGAGAAACAAGAGTAGCAATAATAGTGCGTTGAATATTATCAAGGAATACGATAGTTTGGTCTGTGCTCATATAGTTATATTAATATAGTTTTTGTTTTAATCAAGGTTATTGACGTGGGAATTTAAAATAAGGTGCTTTTGCATTAATAAGATACTTGTTGAGTAATTTCTTGTGAGATGCACGAGTAGGAACAATATCCCAACCACCACGTCTTGCATAGTAACATGTCACCATAAGTTCTTCTGGTTGTAATAAGTCCCATAAGCGCTTATAAGCAGCTTCACAAATTTCTTCATGGAAGTGACACTCGTTACGGAATGAAACGATCCACTCTAATAGTGATTGCTCTGTTACTGCTTTATTACCTTTATAATAAATAAAGATATCACCTGAGTCTGGCTGCTTTGTAATCTTACAGTTAGAACGCAACAAAGTACTCATATAAAAGTGTTGTTCTGTTGATTCGGTTTCATTAGCTACTAATAGATCAGCGTTTTCGTTAAATACAGTAAACTTAATTTTTTCTGCACTTTTAATCTGTTCTAACGGACGCCAAATATTAGCACTATGATCTGAAAACCAGATTCCTCTATCTGCTTCAGTTTCAGAGTCAGTAATTTGAGAAAATAGTTCTACCTTAACATCAGTCTCTAATAACAAAGATAAGTCTTTAGAAGCTGTTTGCTTAATGTTCTTAAGTACTTCTTTAGTGTTCTTACCCATTTTCTGCATGTTAAATGAGTTCCAGTATAGCTTCATTGACTTAGACTCTACAATGAAATCATTCTCAGCAGAATAAACTACTTTAGCAACACAAGTAACAGGTAAACCGTTATCTGTTAATGCACTACATTCATAACCGTTCCAAATGTCGTAACCTACGAAAGGTAAGAAACCGTTCTTAAGATCAAGATAGGTACGGTTACGTTGGCGCTCTTCACGCACCAAAATCTCTGGTGTATAAGTGGTAGGAGAGTCTACTCTCTGACCAAGTACTTTATCAATATTATTAGTATTATAGCTCATTAGTGAAATCTTTCTTTATTGTATTAGTTATAATTTTAACTCTATCTTCTACAGAACCCATTACATAAACAAGTTTATCTGTAGGCATTGAATGATGTTTAATATAAAAATCAAACTGCTTTACAACTCCGTCAAAAAACTCTTTACCTACACTTCTTTCACCATCATCTTTTATTTCAAGTTCAGGTACAACATAGAATATTTTATCGTATGTTTTGATCAATTGTTCGTATATAGTTAACGCTGCTTGATATACTTCTTTATTAACTTGACCTTTTTCATAGAAGTATGAAGTATAAGCAATACCGTCTAAAACACCTCTATCTAAGATCCAGTTACCCGGAGTTAAGCCATACTCTAAATGACGAGCCATTACAAGATATTGAGTTAAAGAATTACCATTTTCGTTAATAGGTATAAGGTCTTTTAAACCTCTTGTTAGATTAGTCCTAAATGAAAAGTGATTGTCATCTAAGAACACATCATCTTTTAGAGCTTTTACTAACGTTGTTTTACCTTGTGAATGAGCACCGCAGATTGCAGCTTTATAGTTTGATCTCATAGTTTATTATTTAATAGGCTTTTGCGCATAAAGCCAACCCAATTTTGAATAGCCAAATCATGTAAAGCTTTAACATATTCATCTAAACTGTTAAACGTAGAATAGATATTGTGACTATAGAACTCTTTTTCAGCCACTACTTTACCGGCATCAACTTGAGGTATAACTTCATGAATTACATGTCCGTGTTGATAATAAGGTCTTTCAGCATGGTTAAACCATACTTTAGCTTGCGGGTCCTTACCTTTTAATTCAGGAAACTTAGTAATAAGACCTGGATGTCCGTTATATATTTTATATCTACTGCAAATTTCTGGCGGTAGTATACGGAGGTAACCGTGAAGAGTAATAATATCGGTATGTCTAATAGCTTCACGATATTCTTCTACGGTTGGTTTTTTGGGTAAGAATACAAAACGATCAAAACATTTCTCTAAAAGATTAGGATTAATTTTATCCATATCTTCAAAACTTTTATTAGTTATGATTACATCCGGAAACCTGCCGATACTTTTAGATATCTCATATATCTCAGACCCACTCTGAGAGAAAAATGTTTTCCATATTAAGGTACGTTTCATATGTTTAGACGATACCCTATTGTATTATCACTAAAGAAAATTACAAGTGTAAAGTCAACAATACCGTGTTTTATTAGGTAAGGTTTGACGTCAACAAGCTCTCTTACCGGGAGTTCTTCATTACGAATACAATCCCAAAAACAATAATCCCGGATATGAACAGAATTGGCCAGTAAGTGAGGATAGTTTGCATGTACTGAATTAGTTATAGCTTCTAAAGTTGTCATCCATTAACGTAATTTCTAAACTGAGCTAAATTATTTGCAATGATTTTTTCCTGTGTTTCATCTGGTATTACATCTAATAAGTCTACAAGTTTGGTAGATTCTTTCTTCCAATTACCTATTGCATTAGAGTATTTTACTTTTTTAATACCATGAACTATAGGAGATGAGGTATCTAACGTCTCAATCCAGTTATACTCTGGTCCTTGATAGAAACTAAACTCTCTTGGGTGTGCACAACCTAATAAGTGATGCGGTTTCTTTGTATTAATAATACCGTCATTCATTAATTGATTAAGTGTCATTACTCTACCCATCATATAAGATACCCATTTGTTAGGGTGAGGAAACAATTTAAGATAGTAAGAATAGTCAAATGAAATAGCTAACTTATCTATACCAAGTTCTTGATCTAATGTTACATAGCATTTAACTAATTCTCCATAAGTCTTACCTTGCACCACACCTATCACCTTAGAATTATTAATAAAGTCCCAATCGTGCCATAAACACTTCTTAGCAAAATCAATAGTGCCTTGACAGTCTTCTAACACATCAGGCACAATAAACTCAGTAGGCTGAAGTCTCTGTATCCAGTAAGCATAACGCTTAGAGTCAAATGACTTACCTAGTTCAAAGATAGAATTATCTAATAAAACATGTCTGCCCATCTTAACCCCGTCTTCAAAGAACTTGTAATATTCAGGATGTGTTTCAAAAAGATGCACGAGTGCATAGCAGTAATCGTTGTATGTACGAGATATCTCTAACATACTTAAAGGAGATTCGTGAGATATTTTAATCATGAGAATATATCAAATAGGTCTGTTGTTACTTCGTTGGTTAAATCTGGTAATCGCCAACCTACTGCATCATACACAGCAAGTATTGGTGGTTTTATTATTGTATTGAACATTTCAATATAATCTACTTCAAATTCTTTAAATTCTGGTGGAAAGTTGTAAGGGTAGCAAAGAGTATCAATGTTATACTTGTTTGGTGCAATATAAATCTTTTTTACTTTACCACCGGATGTAATACGTTCATACTTTGTTTCCAACTTTAAATGCTTTAGTAATTGATTATACCAAATTGCACCTTTCACGTGGTTAGGGGTACCAGTACCAATTTTAAAGCCATCTGCTTTGACTTCATACTTCTCTAAGTCACTAAGACCTCCACGTATAGCTATCTCATCAACATGTAATGTTTTAAAAGAGTCATAAACCTCTTTATAAAGACTGTTAGCTTTTATTTGATCCTGACCTAACAAAGAGTTCTCAATGACCTTCTTAATCAGTTCTTTTGCTTTCTTTGGCGTAGTAGATCTTGCGATTTCAACACCCACATACTTAAACTTATTAACATTTGCACCTTCATCGTTTAATACGTGTATAATGTAACGTTTCTTTTGTAGATAAACCCCTACATCACAAATAGATTCACGCTTAAAGAAGTAACGAGGGTCTGTAGATTTAAATTCTGCTGCAGACCAGCGTTTAATCTCGTTATTTAAATACGTACCGATCTCTTCATCAATTAATTTTAAACCTTCTGGAGTTACTTTATTATTAGCAAATAATTTTATCTTAAGCTTATCAACAATCGGTTGAATAGTAACATGAGTGCTGTCAGTATCGCCATATATATTAAGAGAAACGTCAACATTGTATCTTTCTTTAGCATATTGATCAAGTATGATACCTGCTTGCTTAACCACCGATTGACCAGTAAGAGTAATGCTACCAGCGTGATCGCTATCACAAATAGGGCTAAACTTATTAGCAAAAACCCCGTAGATAGAATTGAGAAGAATCTTGATGACATGTTGGATGGTGTCAGCTCGTTCCATATTAAACTTACACATTTTGTATTCATCAGTATCAGAAGTTAAATTACTTAGTTGTTTCTTATATTCAATATATTGGTTTTTGTTTCTTACGCGTTCACTGTAAAGGTTGTCAATCAAAGACGGTACCACACCCTTTTTCTTTTGAGTGTATAAAACGTCAGCTTTAGATATAGCTAACTTTTCAACCTCCATAAGCTTTTGAAGCTTATCGTTAGGCACAGTCTTTTCTACACCACTCGCAAGTAATAACGTGGTATCTGTATCGGTTTTACGTATAATTTTACCGATTTTAGTCTCTGGTGAAATGTTAAGTGTAATGATAGTATTGGGGTATAGAGAATTAGCATCATAACTCACTACTGCGGTCTTTAAACCACGTTCGGGGTCTCTGACATAACCACCTTGAATTTCATCTCTTGTAGGTCCAGATACAAACGTAGGTATAACCATACCGTGTTTATATGCTTCTAAGGCTACACAACCAGTCACTATGGACACTTTACCTAAGGCAGCTTCAAAAGACGTTAAGCCTTTGTAAGCCAACATACGAATAATCTTAAAGAACTGTAGTTTCTTCTCCATTCGTACTAACAGATCAACGTCTTGAATATTGTAATCTACAAAGTTGTTCCAATCGTTTTCAGACAGAGAGGCTAAGTTAGTAGCGTTAATAGCCAGTTTACCTTCACCTAATTCGTGTTGTGCTACAAAGTTTAATGCATAAGATTCTAATAGGCCACGTGCAAAGCCTTTATACACTTCCATATAGTCCATAGCTGATACACCGTGTATGTACCAACGATCTAACTCTTGTCCTTTAACGAAAATACCTTTACGACACCAAAGACTCTTTAACGGGGATAAACGTTTAGCTGCACTCTCACCTAATAGACTATTAATACGGTTAATGAGATAGGGAAAATCAAAGAAGTCCGTATTCCACCCAGACAAAATATCGGGGTAGTAGTCTTTCTCCCAAAACTCTAAGAACTTATTAAGTAAGTCTATTTCACCGCTACACTCAGTATAAACAACGTTTTTACGTGAAGGTGTATAAGCCTTGCAACCCCAAGTATAGAACGTTTCAGATAAGTTATCGTATATCGTTATAAGGTTGATAGGGTGCTTAGCGTCTTTAGCTTCAGGAAATTCATCTGGAGAGTAAACTTCAATATCAAGGAAGCATACTTTTAAAGGGTTAGCAGAGAACTCAGGTTTTTCGTAATCGTCTTTGTACTTCTCAATAAGAAACTGTTGTTCTACCTGAATATTATGATACAAACGTTTAATAGCGCCATCCTGAGCAGCTTTATTACGTTCAAAAGCATTTCTGAATACTTTCTTCTTTAACTTAGTGTTAAAGATAGACAAAGCATCGTGACTATCCATATTGGTCTCTACATAAAAGTAAGGACTGTATGGGGTCTTAGTCATAACCCGTTTACCGATATTGTCCCAGGTAAATAGGTAAGCTAAACTCTCTCGGGAATTATAATATACGTTACGATACACAAAACATATTATGTACCCTCTTACTAACTAATCAAGAAGGAAAGTAAACTTTCATGTGCTCATCAATATGATCTTCTAACCAGTACTTGGTTGCAACCTTACGAGCATCATCTGATTCATTTAAGTACATTCTACGATCTTTTAGTAATTTCTTAGCTAAATCCATCATTTCATCAGGAGTATTAAATCGTAAAGGCGCTACAGGGTCTGTATTGTATGGTGGAGCGTCTTGGCATAAACAAGGTACTCCTAATGCACCTGCTTCAAGGTACTTGATAGGTGCTTTTGCATAATTAAACTTGTTATTTTGTAAAGGTGCAAATGCTAAGTTAAGATTTAACGAATCAAAAGCATATGCATATTCATATAAGCTTTTCCAACCTACAAATTCAACATCTCCAGACTGTACCAAATCTTGTAAACTATAAGGTATACCACCCATAAACACCCATTTGTAGTCTTTATAAGTTTTACGTATTAATGGTATATACGGATCAATGTCGTCTTGCACCCCTTGTAACCTATCAATATTTAAATGAGTCGGACTACCTACATAACCGATACGTGGACGTTTTTTGTTACGATCAAAATTTTCTACTACTTTTGCTTTATTATAAAAACGATCTATCCAAAACTTTGGCAAATAATTAGGAACTACTATAGAAGGTACACCTGTTCTTTCCGTGTAATAATCTGCCATAAACTTAGTAGGGCAGGTAATGGCATCACAATGCTTAATAATCTCTATTGCTGTTTTACTAATAACAGGATCTACGAAAGCAGAACGTGACTTGTTATATAGTGGAATATCTTCAGGAAAAATGACATCGTCAATTTCATAATACAATTTAAACTTGTTTCCATTGTTAGAGGTATGTCTTAAGAACTTTACAAACTCTAATTGTGGTGGTGTTACCTGGCGTTGAATTTTTACTGATTTAACCGTAGCATAATACCGAGGGTCTAAAAGCATTACAGTAGAGTTAGTGACGACTCCTTTACCAGATGAGTTAATTAACGACTCAGGCCAATGCATTCTCCAAAAACCACAGCCACCATGATCAGCAGCAAAGCTCATGGCTGTATTTGCTGGTGCACCTGGAGTGGGTCCACTCTGTATAGCAGGAACATGATTCTGTGGTGTTGGAACACCAAGTGTTGGTGCACCAAATGGTAACGCAGGAGCGCCTATTACAAAGGAATTATTCATTATTAAAAGTTGTTGATCGTACTGTTATGCCGTTTTTCTTTTCAAGATATATAATTTCACCACTTGTACAGTATTTCATACTTTCCTTGCGGTGTGATATTATATACACAGCCTCTTGGTATTTTTCCACTCTATCCCGTATTATATCCAATACCAATTCAATACCTTTCTCATCTAATGAGGAGTCAAGTAACTCGTCAAATACTGATAAATTTAACCATACATTAGCTTGTGCTCTACGGATATCTTGAAATGTAAAGATCATTGCAAGGTCTATAGCTTTACGTTCAGCACCAGAGAAGTTAAAGTAACTACATTCTACTCCGCGTTCATTGGTAATAGTTTCTTCAAAGAACTCGTTAAATTTAACTGTACTGTTACTTTCAAGCTTTTTGAGATAGAAAGCAAGTCTAAGGTTTAACACCTCAAGTATTTTTTTAACAATAAACGATTTTACACCTTCTTCAGATGTAATAAACTTAGCCGATTCAATAATGTCTATCTTAGCTTGTAATTCTGTAATCTTAATTTTAATTTCAGCGATTCTGTCTTCTACTTTTTTTATATTAGCTGCATAAACATTATCGTCTACGTTTAACGCTTCTATATCTACCACTAATTGAGATTGCCATTCCTTAAGCTGATTTAAACGGTTATTAATATTCTCTACTTCTTTTTTACGAATATTAAAGTCGTTTATCTTTTTCTGAGCATTAGTAATATGTGCTTCAACTTTGTTTAACTGTTCTTGAGCTTCAACTAAACGTGGTTTTTCTTTATTAACAATTTCTATATACTTTTGTATTTCAGTTTGGCATTCAGCTTTATCTTTTTCGTATTGAGTATTAGCTGCTTCAGCAAGATCTTTACCGCAATGAGGGCATTTACTGTCTACCTTCTTAAGTTTTTTAATACGATCATTATTAAGCTTGATATGAGTTTCTGCTTCAGTAATAACTTTATTAACAGAGGCTATTTTTTTATCACAAGCTGTTTCAGCAGTCTTAAGAGCAGTTAAATTATCTAATATCTTTTTTTCTGCAGCAGTATCAACAGATTCAAGTTTACCAACTTTTTCGTTAATGAGTGCAATTTCTTGTTCGTTGTTACGTTGACGGGTTAACAGTACATCTTTACGTTTTTTCTTGTTTTCTTCGTATGAATCTCTTTGTTTTATATTATCTTGAAGAGTCTTTTCAGTCTCATCAACTTTAGTCAATTCAATATCTAATAACCGTTTTGTTTCATTAAAATCAAAACGGGCAATGCTTAACATATTGCTAAACACTTCTAAATCAAGTATACCCTCAATAAATTTGCGTTTTTCTATTTTCTTTTGCGCCATAAAAGGTATGGTCGCATTAATAGTCATTATAACGCTATTTTGAAATACTTCAGAAGAAGTATTAATTATATCTACAATAAATTCGGTGGTTTGTGGTACCCCTGAACGAGTTTTATCTTCACCGTTTATGTAAAGAAAACATTTTGTAGGATTAAGAGTACGAATAATTTTATACTCTGTTTTAACATGATTAACATCAACAGTAAACTCTAATTCTACTTCACAAACATCTTCTGGGTAGAGATTATTAACTATATTCTCTTTTTTTAGCTCTCTAATAGTTGAACCATACAAAGCAAAATGAATAGCATCAGCAATTGTAGATTTACCTACACCGTTAGCCCGATCAGCTTTATCCATATTACGACCGGTAATAATGTTTAAGCCTGGTTTAAAGTCTACAGCAACCGGTCTTTTACCTACAGACAGGAAGTTAGTAATTTTTAATGACTTAAAGAAAACGTACTGCATTAGGTTATGATTATAACCTCTATCCTAAAGTGTTCAACGTATCTAACAATCTTTTTGCTATTGCTGTGGTTGTACAATTTTGATACAATGCAGCTCTAAAACTTTCAATATATTTATTGTATATATCTGCAGGTTTTTCTTTATTAGCAATGTCTTTAAGTACTGCCTTACATTCTTCTTTTGGAAAATACTTCATAGTTAAGTCTGGGCATGAATCAATATTAAAAAATACTGGTATACAACCATTACCCAGTATTTCATAATGTCTTAAGCAGTCCCAGCCAGCCTTTTTAACTGTTACACCAAATCTTGCTTGATTGTAATCGTTGTAATAGTCTTTTTCGTTTTTATAAATGTATGTACTTTTGTCTAAAGGTGTTATATACGCAGCATCCTTAGTTTTATTTACGTTAAAGTTAACTTTAGAGGTGGGTATGGCAAAGTTAATTGGAAACATGTTACGCTGATTATAAATTAATTCTCGCTTAAAATAAACAATACCTTTATTGTATGTAAAATGTATATTTGTTTCATCTTCTCCATCTATAGCGATAACTTTATTAGGTGGGTAATACTGTAAAATATTATCTATATAGTCATGACATCTCCATACAGATCCATATACAATAAGATCGTAATATTTGTTTTTTATTTTTGAAGTAATATCTGTACGGTCTACTTCTAAGTCTGGTAACACCCGGGTAACAGTCATACCCATACCATAAAGTTTTGAAGCTCTAAAAGCATCAAACGTGTCATAATTGTGATGCTGTTTGTTGTAGTCTACTACGTCTGCACCAAATAACTCTTTAAGTCCAATCAATAGACAGTCATTCTGATAATCTACATGATCGCCTTTGGTTAAATAAAGTATTTTCATAGGAATTTTAGTAAAGATTTAACTCTTGCAGTAGCAGTATGATATTTTGATACTTTGTCAAAACCAGCCTGTGCTATTTTAATCCTCTCATCTTCGTGTTCTGTATAGTAGTTAACTTTATCAATACAGTCATCTAATGAATCAAAATAAACTACTTCTTTACCTTCTTCAAATATTAAATCAATACGAGTGTCTTTATCAGGTCTATCAGCAATAACCATTCTGTTAGCTAACATACCTTCAAATATACGACGTGTAATTTCTTTATATTGACTATTTTGTAATACTATTTTACCTCTTCTGAGATACGATGAATGCTCTAATGCATGCAAACCACTACGTGTATCAAACCTGTTACCTAAACGAGCTCTTACACTTTGAAAAAATTTATCTGATACATCTCTTGTACAAACGGCATCTAAGTCTGGTTCAATACTGTATACATTTTCTGGGTACATAGCAGTGTCTGCAAAGTGTGGAAACCACATTGCTTTATATCCTTCACCCGTATAACGCTGTACACATCTGATGTCTGGGGAAATAATAAAATCAAAACTACCTATAGCAGCTTTTTGATGATTATATGTAAAGCTTTGCGGGTCGTCTCCAGACTCTAATACCCATTTAGCTGATGGAAACTGACTCTTAGTTAAAAGCGGGCTATGAAACATACCATAGTCAAAGTTAATAATAACATCTGGTACAAATACACCTGACTTAGCTTCTTGTAGTAATTGTTTTATACCATCTTCAGTATACTGTTCTTGTAAATTCATTGAAGAGTAGCATTTGGTTTTGTGACCAGCTGCTTCAAACTCTCTTTGTAAAGCTATTGAAGTATTCCAGACATCCTTAGGTAATCTGGCATATAAAAACGAAATATTCATTTATGAATTATATTCTCTAAATTTTTTAAATCCACCGGTACAGTACGGTTTCTCTTGATTCCACTTGTTACCTAATATATCACCTTGAATATTCATGTTTTGAGCGGTGTATTCTGTTCTTTCTGCACCATGAGCAGAAGTACCACCTACTTTATGTTTTACCCGTGCACTTGTTAAGGCTCCGTGTCTTAACCCGGTACGTTCTAAACACATTGAGTAATCATTGTCTTGATAAAAGAAAAAGAACCGCTCGTCAAGATAACCTATAGTTTCAAACACTTTTTTACGTTTTGCTGCAAACACACAACCGAATAAATGTAAAGAAGTTTCATACCCGTAATATAATTTGCTATCATCTGGAAAATATAAAGTAGTGTGTCGGTGCCAATCTCTATCAATCGGGCTTATAGAATCTATATCAGGATTAGTTTCAAACTCTTTTACAATATTTTGTATACAATTTTCTTGAATAAGTAGATCATTGTTGGGTCCGATGACATACTCTGCTTTACAGAGTTTTAAGCCATAATTATAAAACTGATTATAATTAAACTCATCAGGCGGTATAATAACTTTTACTTTCGGCTGATTGTAGTTGTTTTCTATATTAAAACCTTTATTAGTTTCAATTACAAATATGTTTTCAATCAAATCATCAGCTGTATTAATATAAGAATCAATACAAGCCTTAGTAGTGTTATAACTCTTGTCGTCGTTAACAAGAGATAAAATTATTACATCAACTTTGTTCATTTATAAATTTTTCTACGTCAGGATGACCGTCATATTGGTGAAACACTGCAGGGGAATTATCAACGGTCCATTTTTTCTGTTCTTTTATTTGAGCCATATTTAACACAGCTAATTTAGATCCTATTTCATACCTAAACTGATCAAAACGAACAACTTTGTTGAGTATAGCTTGATCAATATTAGGGTAATTGCCAATCTTACCTAATATAATAGAAATGTCTAAGCACATTTCTTTTAAAAGTTTTATGCATGTATTTCTCGGTCCAAGTATAGCTCCACCGTTAATAATTTCATATTTTAATAATAGCCTGTATATGTCTTGATTGTAACACAAATTTATCCACGTAGTATTGGTTTGACACTTGTGTATTATTTGTCCTTCACCAAATACCATGGGTTTAGAGGTAGCAAATTTAAACACGTCTTTATTAAAGTAAACATCTGTAAAGTCACATAAAAAGACATTATCAGCTGTAGAGATTTTATTACAATACAAGTAAAAGAAAATAACTTTAAGAGTGTAGGGTGACAGGTTTAAATCTACATTATATTTCGTGGCAATAGGTAACGCGTCAACATAATTGACATTATGATCTGTAAGATACTTAATTGTATCGTTTTTTAAGTTAACTCCAATAACCGTAACTTTACTACCAGTTTTAATAGCAGATTTGACAAAAGTTTCTATACCTTTATTTAAATTATAGTTTTGTCCGTATGTAATAATTTCATTCATGTACGTTTATGAATTTGCTTTAATATTTCTAATACTTGAGGTTGTTCGTATAATAGCGGCTGATTAGGGTAATGGCCATGCTTTTTCTTATAAAGCTCTCTACCACCGTACACGTTTTTATGCCATTGTTCTTTTTTATCTGCAATAGAAGAATTGTCAATTGCACCTGGAGCCTCGGATAAATATTTGTCACTATCAGCTATATCAGCAAACCACCAGAAAGGAGGGTGATAACCAGCTAATGCAATACGATATGTATGATCTACATGCTCCCAAGCGTTATAAAATTGTTCGTCAATATAACCTACCTTCTCCAGTACCTCTCTTGTAAAGAATGAAAACATTGCCACTGTATGCTCATATAAAGCAATTCTGGCATTAGGGTACTCAACAATTAAACGAGGGTTAGGTGGGCTATGTTGATCTAATAAATGTCTATTATGTATATCAAAATTTTGTATAGTTTGTTTGCGGTTAAATGGTGAGCCGGGACCGTAATTAAAATGCTGTATACCAGATTCTTGATACGCTTCAATGTATTTCATAAATACATTTTTATCTTTAATAAGCATATCGTCTTCAATAATAAAAATGTAATCACACCCAGCATCATAAAGGTGTTTCATTAATTTATTTTTAGATTTACCTACACCTAAGTTAACTTCATTTTGTAACCAAGTACCGGGTATATCTATCTTATTTTCAGCTTTGCCGTCATTAACTACAGCAAGCACGTCTATTTGATCCATTGGCAGTGTAGCCAATAAACCTTTAAGATATTCGTTTCTGTTACAAGTTACTATGCCTACGCCGATTTTCATGTTAAGAATACATCCTTATACTGAGTAATTACAGACTTAGGGCTAAATTTCTCTGTAAACATGTCCCAGTTTTGACTGCGTATAAAATTAACATCTAATCCGCCAATAAGTTTTACTAAACTATTAAAATCATCGTAAAGTAATGCTTTGTTCCCTAAATGATCCAAATGAGCGGTGTCGTAGCCAGTATTTATCTCCCCGCTCCATGGCATTTTTCCGCTCCATGTAATAACAGGTTTATTACTAACAGAAAACTCCCCTACTGATAATCCAAATGTTTCTCCCATGTGACGAGCATGTAACATAATATCACATGCATTAATAAAATTAAATATACCTGTTTCATTACTTACCCATGGAAAGAAAATGGCTCTTTCATGGTTTATAAAAGGGTTTGTTGAAAGAAATAAGAAATAAACATCTTTTCTTGTTTTTAGTACTTGTTCTACGGCTCTATGTACAAATGCTAAATCAAAAGACTCTTTACCACCATGCCTACCTATTACTAATGCATCTTTCGGTATATTTAATGCAGCTCTAATGTCCTTATTAGGTTCTATTCTTTGTATAATATGAGGTACATATGCTGTTAAACCAAATTTACGTGCCAATGCATTAGATACAGCAGCAAACACATTGCCGTGTGGCTGTTTACCATCAAATATATAATGTGTACCTGTTTTACAATTTTCAGGATTAATAAAGTCATTAGCTCCAGACTTCATCATCTGTACAAAATCTATTTTTTGATCTGATACTATTTTTTCAATTTGACGTTTAACGTCTACTGCAGGGGCTCTATTTGCATTACCATTGTATTGAAACACTAGAAACTCTTTACCTATTCTTGGTAGTCCTTCATTAGGATCGTCATGGGTAGTAATGTATACTACTTCATGTCCGAGTATATCCCGAAGCGCAACGCCATAATCATATGGTGTTTTACCTGTTCCGCGGCCGTCAAACTGATTTGAGTGTATTGCTATTTTCATTACATTTTTATTGCTCTATTATAAAGATCAGTAACATATTGTTTAGTTACATCTTTATTTTTAATATCCATTAAATCCACAAATTCATCTATAGATTTTTCAACACTAATATTAAACTCTTTGTTAGCTGCTTCTTCTATATTGATTTTACTTTGTTCAGTTACATCGTGTTCAATTGTAAACTCAACGGGTTTAATAGCTACTAACTTGCGTACTATAGTTTCAAGCGCTACAGGATCTACTACCTTATCTACAATAAACTTAACTATATTACCTTTTATAGCTAATTTAAGTGTATCAGGTGTGTATGTGCCGTTTGTTAATTCAGTATACTGCAAGCGCATATACCTCGGTGAGATGTTATTTTCAATAAACTTATAACTTAAATCAGATAAGTCTAATATATAAAGCCCTTTAGTGGTACCGAAATCACCCCAATCTTCTTGATACGGTGAACCAACATATAGAATAGTACCATCCTTGTATTTGCGCTCTTCTCTATGATGGAAATGACCTGTAATAGTTAAAGGCGCTCTATCAGTTAAATCAGAAGACTTTAAACCGTTAGTACATACTTTGAACGAGTTCATTTTAAAACTGTTAATTTCAAAATGACCCACTATTAAATCACATTTAGGTACTTCATTAATATCTTGACCCCACGGACAGAAAGCTATCTTTTGTCCTTGGAGCGTTTCAACCGCAAGAGTATCAACAACAGTAATATTACTCCAACCACGAAGAATGGATACGGAATTAACAGTAGAATTATCGCGGTAATAAGCATCGTGATTACCCACGGTAATAATGATATTAAAATCACGTAGTACATCAAAAATGTCAGTAACAACGTGAAGAGTATTAACAGCAATGTCATTGCGATCATGAAATATGTCTCCTGGAATTATAATGTCTTGTATACCGTTCTTTTTAAACTGTTCAGCAGCCCACTTTGCATGGTCTAAGGCAATTTTGTGCCATGTAGCACTATTGCGATGTACCCCGTAATGCGGATCTGAAAATATACCGACTTCTGTTCCTTTAATCTGCATGTTTATTGTTTGGGTTAACTGGATCATCTACGCCTACATTAGGTCCAATGACACTATATACTTCTTCTTGGTAAGCTGCTAATGTATCTCTCATACGTTTTTCTTTCTTGATACGAGAACGCCAGCAGTTAAAAGCAATAGAATTAAAATATGAAAATGGGTTAAAACCTCTATCAAAGTTATACTTCTTATCTTTTAATGCATTAAACATATTGATAAGAGAGTCTCCAATAGCTTCCTCTTTAAATGTGTAGTTAATAAAGTTTGAAGCGTGTGCTAACCCATAAGCGATATTACGTATCATAAGTGCGAGGTTATCGCTCATTACGTTAGTCTCATAGTACTTTCTAAGTTCAGCAGTAAATTCAGCTGGACTTACATAGTAAATCTTTTTAGCTTTAGCAGATTCACTTAGCGGTTTCTTAGGCTTATCTGCTTTTGCTATTTTAGTTATTTTTACTGTAGACGGCACTTCAGGCTGTTTCGGTAATTGTTTTTTCGGTAATTTTGATTTTTTCAAGGGCATAAAATTCTTTTCGTTTGTCGTAGTGCTTAATACCATAAATTAAATCGTCAACAATATCAACCAGTGTCAATATGTCTTTGTTTTCGTGAACACGTAATCCACGACCGATAGACTGTAGAGTTTTAATTTTTGATTTACCGCCTGCAGCAAACACTATATAATGTATGTTTTTTATAGAAATGCCAGTAGAAAAGATCTTACTAATGGCAATACATACAACATTATTATGTTGTTCCATAATTTCTTGTACTTTGCGGCGTTCCTCTACCTCTACACTACCTTGTATAAAATATACCTGCTTACCTTCTATGGTAGAAAGCTCTTTATACAAATTATCACCATGGGCAATGTGATCTATAAGAATAAGGCAGTTATTTTTAAAGTTATTAGCTAAACGTTTAATTACTTTATTTCTAAACACACTATTATGTATATACTCTAATTCAAACAAGTATCTTTGAGAGGATGCAACAGATGTATAATCTGGTTTAAAGTCATATTTTAATTTAATAGCTAAACATTGTGCATTAGCAATATACTCTCCGCCTGCTGCTTCTCTTAACTCGGTTGTAGTTTTTTTAAAGATAACCGGTCCAAGTAATTTAATAATATTCCACTTGTCTATATCATTTTCTGGTAATGTACCGGTAAAACCAACACGTCTTAATGTAGGTACCTTGTCAAGTAGTTTACATACTTTATTACCTCTACGTAATTTGTGACACTCGTCTACTACTAATAGACCTACTTTGTTGAACCAACTAATATCTGAGTTTTTACTCTGTAAAATACCCATATTAGCAATAATAACCCGGGCATTAGGGTCAAGTTCAGTGTTGCCTGTCCATTTACTCACTATTTCCATTGGAAAGTTATAAGAAGTAAAATCTTTATAGGTTTGTGCAACTAAACCTAAATCTGGCACTACAATTAATATTTTTTCAGTAAGTTTAATTTCATGCAATGCAGCATACACAAAATTAGCAATAATTAATGTTTTACCACCACCTGTTGCTAATTCAATAATACCATGACCATTATCTAATGCATTACCTACTGCTGCTTGTTGATAATCTCTAAGCGTAAATTCATTAATTAAAGTTTTTGTATGTAAATCTGGTAATAATATGTGAATTTGCTTTAAAACATCTCTATAAGCTTGATCAATCTGTATATCAAAAGGTATATTCTGACTTTTAAGGTAATTTAAGACTTCCGGGACTAAACCAATACCAATATAACCGGAAGCCGTAATAGCGTATATACGCTGAGGTATAAATCTTGCATAACGATTAAAATGAGCACCAGGATTCTTAACACTAAAGTGTTCTTTTATGTTAGCAAGAAAGTCTGAGACTATTTTTACTTCCTTACGCTTCGGGTCGTATTGAAACTGAACTACCATTATGTTGTTTCAAGTTTTTGCAAATCTATTACGTTTTTGTAGTCGTACGTTAACGAGCCGGTTAGTTTTTCTACCTTTTCAAGATACTCTAAAATGACTTTTACTTGATCAATACAAGCGTTAATAGAAATAATTTCGTCATCGCTTGCAGCTAACTGCTCTTGACCTGCTTTAGATAGTACTACAGGTGCATTAACAGTTTTCGCTTTAATTTTTTGCTTCTTAGTATATTCCAGTTTGAGTAAAGTACTCTTATATTGAGTGGTTCTTGCAACCCATTTATGTTTAGTAATAGGAGCTAACATGGCTTTTTCTTTTATAGAGAGTTCATCCATCTTAATATCATTAGTGAGTTCAGATTGGAAGTCATTAATAATTTTTTCTACGTTGAGTAAGTCCATAATTCTTACTAAGTATATATTATAATTTTAATAAATCTACATGAAAAACTTTAATAAAGTGTATATTAAGCTTTTAGAAGATATGACATCTGGTAGTGTGTTTGGTGCTAATCAAGCTCAACCTGCGCAAGTTGGCAAATCTGGAGACTTTTATGCACCTGGAGATGCTCGTAATATCTGGGGTAATGTAGATACTAAAAGAAGTAAAAAGAAAAAGAAAAAAATGAACGGAGAGGCTGTTCCTCTAATCCGTAGAACATTTCCAGGCGGGATGTAAGTAGGTTGCATGGATTTAGGTCATTGGATAACTAATGAAAATTTTGATAGTAATAATTTACCTTACGGGTTTATATATCGTATTACTAACACCATCACTAATAGAATTTATTTCGGTAAAAAACAGATTAAAAGTGTTAAAAAACTTAAACCTCTCAAAGGAAGAAAAAATAAAAGACACTTTGACGTAGAAACAGACTGGAAGACATATACATCCTCTTCCAATGATGTTAATGAGGATATTAAAAAACTCGGTAAAGATAAATTTGCATTTGAAATATTGAGATTTTGCGAAAGTAAATTTGAATTAGCTTATTATGAAGCTAAAATACAATTTGATCATGATGTATTACTCAAAGAAGGTTATTATAACGGTATTATAAATTGCCGTATCGGTAGAGCGCCAGGTGCATTGTTAAAAAAGCTTGCATTAGAAGCAAATCACTCTACAATAACTAATAATGCAGGTACAACCGCTCAAATACAACCTATACCTAACTGATTTTACTCAAATTGAATCAGAGATATTACGTTTGTTTAAAGCCGAGTTACTAAAATATAATATTACAACGTACGACAGCTTACCAAAGCAAGACTATCTTAAGCTTGTACATTATTTTACACTTTCTACTCTCTTAAAAGAGTATGCAGAATTAAAAAACAAAAAGAATACTATATTTTGGATTGACAAAACAACCTGTAATACGGATATATTAATATTTCTTAAAGAAATAAAAAAATGCTTCCCAATACTACTTTATATTACCAGCAAACCATATAAAACAGCATTAAACGACAAAAACACCGCGGAATACACAGAAGTAACTACCGAGCTCAAGGAGTTTCGCTATTCCATTGATTATAGCAAGTATAGCTTCAACAAAATCAAACGGTTTTGCACTAAATTTGGATTAGAACCGCTACTCTCCGCATTCAAACCATGAACGGATTTCTCTCTATATATTATATAATATTAAGCGAGCGTCAGCGAGCGTTTAAAAGGTCTGACAAGACCGGAGACGAAGGAGCTATGCTCCTGAGTCCCAAAACCATTAACATATTACTATGTAGTATGTGGTGTACTCCTTAAACCGACGACACTTTATATTACTTTATTGCAAAAAAAAATCAAGTGATAATATGCAAAAAAGTGTAAATATGTTGTATATGGACGCTATTTTAAGCAAAGTTAAGTCAAAAAGCAGATTTTTAAAAGTTTTGGAAAACGCTTTAAAAGAAGACGGAACTACAGCTACTGCACCAACTAATGACCCTAATGTGGTACAGCAAACTGCTCAGCAAGCTGCAACCGCTCAACAAACTTCTGGTCAACAAAATGCGGCTGCAGTTACTGCAGCTAATAATGCTTTACTTGCTGCTATTAAAGCACATCCTGAACTAAACGGAGATGTATCTAAATTAAGCGATCCTACATTTATTCAAAATTTAACTAAAGCTAATACTTCAACAGCTTCTACAGCAGTAGCTCCTACTACATAATGAAAAAATTTGATTCAATTGCAAATAATGTGTTCCGTACACTACTTGAAGCAGATGTACCTGCACCAGCCCCTGCAGCGGGTGGAGCAGCTCAGCAACCGCCGGCAGCCGGTTTACCACAAGATGGTGGGCCAGTAAACGCACCAGCCCCTGTTACTACACCTGCTGATAAATCACCTGAACAGTTACAAGACTGGCAATCTCAATTATTAACTTTAGCGTGTAGAGCAATATTAAAGGTTGGCGGAGATAAATTAGATACAGATTTAATCGCTCTGTTTACTTCTGATATTACCGCTCAAAATAAGGACAGAATATTAGACGCTATTAAAGATTTAGCTGGAGACGAAGTTAAAACTTCAGTTTAAGTATCTATCAGCAAAGGCTTGATTGCGACCGGACATTTCCTTACCGTTTACATGGCGTATGTACTGAGCTCTAACTTCATTATCATTACCAGTAACTACTCCGTCTAAAAACTTCGGAAATTTACCTAACACACCATTAAAGGCAAAATCTACAAGCATTTCTTTTTTAGTGTTATCTAAGCGTTCCCACGCACCGTTTCCAAATTTATAATTGGTTATTTGTTTAGCTCTTTCTGCAGCTGTTTGTATATCTTTTTTAAGTAATTCTGTAGCTTGAGCATCGGTTAAACCGTTTGCAAAATGTTCTCCGGGGCGTAATTTATGCCCATATGCAATGGTATCAGTACCACCCTCTACGCTTTTATGAGGATGCCAAAGCCCATGCTTAAAACCAGCTTTAATTTTATTTTCTACGCTTTTTATATAATTTATAAAGTCTGGGGTTGTCTGAAATTGACTACCGTAGTATTGCTGATATGAAACCATAGCAGGCGGGGTAAAATGAATTGGTGGAGGAGGCAAATCCACAGCTTCAATCATATTTACTAATTTTTTAATACCAGGCATGTTAATATTTACATAATAAGTAAATAAATGTGTGGTTTTAAAATACAGAAATAAAAAATACAGCAGTGAAGACGTGCCGTTGTTCCTTTATTTTAAAAATGAATCAAGTAAAGAAGACTTTATTAATATACTTGTAAGCTACACTCCAAATACGTTTGTAAGGCTTGATTGTATAGAGTTTGCTATTGCTGGTAATACGGTTATTAAAGATAAAAGATCTGGATTATACATTAACTTGGAAACAATGGAAGAAAAGAAAGATATACAACGATACGTGTACAACTCTACAGATGAAAGCAATGCAGTTATATCTTCCCCACCAGATATAAGACCAGTTATATTAGAAGAATGGATTTGTAAACACACAAAAAACTTAATTTTAAGTTGAGTTTTTTATAACAGCCCTTACCATAAGGTATGGGTAAATTTACATCAACTAAAGTCATTCCGTTAGGATCAGCTGCATTTAGACAGCCATACGCACAAAGTCATTGCCACTTTATTCACGGTTACCGTTTACAAGCCAAGTTCTGGTTTACATGCAATGCATTAGATCAAAACAATTGGGTTGTAGACTTCGGCTCCCTTAAGCAACTTAAAAACACTTTAGAAGAATACTTTGATCATAAAACAGTAGTTTGGGCAAAAGATCCTGACTTAGATATGTTCAAACAACTTGAACAACGCAAAATGATTGAACTGGTGGTGCTTGAAGACGGAGTAGGTATTGAACGTTTTGCTGAACTGTGTCACAAATTAGCTAATGATTATGTAGATAGCTTAACTAATGGGCGTTGCTGGTGTTCTAAAGTAGAAGTTTGGGAACACCCAGATAATAGTGCACTTTACGAAATTTAATATATAATAGTTTTATGTCTAATATTGATCCTAATACAACTTTATTCATTTCAGATGATTTTGTGTTCTACACATTAGAAGGCGAAGGCCGTTATATCGGTTACCCTTCAGTGTTTATGAGAATGGCTATGTGCAACTTGACCTGCATCGGGTTTAAGAGTGAAGACTCTCCAAACGGTTGTGATAGTTATGTTAGCTGGTCTAAAAAGAATAAAATGACATTTGAAGAAGTAGCTCAGTTATTTGAGAAGAACGATTACCATGAACGTCTAAAAGAAGGTGCATTACTTAAGTTAACTGGTGGTGAACCTTTTATTCAGCAAAAGAATCTATTACTGTTTGTTAAGTTTATTAGAGATCGTTGGGGGTTTCAAAACTACAGCAGAACATTAACAGTGGAAGATGTAGGTAAGCCTACATTACATATAGACTTTGAAACTAACGGTACTATTATGCCGGATGATGAATGGTCCCGTATTGGAATACACGTAACATACACTACTTCGCCTAAACTATCAAGTAACGGAGACCCTGCTGATAAACGTTATAAACCAGAAGTATTACACTATTTAGCCGTACATGATGCTTGTTTCAAGTTTGTAGCTAAACAAGAATCAGACTTAAATGAAGTATTAGAGAATTACCTTAACAACCCTGAAGTAGCTGTACGTTCAAGTCAAGTATGGATTATGCCAATGTGTGGTAGTCGTAAAGAACTATTAGAAGTTGGACCTGCAGTGGCTGAACTATGTAAGAAATATAATTTTAAATTCTCTAACAGAATGCACTTGCAAGTTTGGGACAAAGCCCTTAAAGTATAATATATGAACGACATTCCTGATCCTAAAAAACATAAAAACATTAGCATTATTAAAAGCATTATCCGTATTATTGCGGGTACGTGCCTTTGCTTCGGTGCCTTCTGGGTTACCGGTGTATTGCTAATTGTAGCAGAAATACTCGGTATTATTGAAGAAATGGTATAATATATGAAACAAGAAATTAAATTTACATATACGTTAGAACACACTAATGACGATATTAATGTCGGTGTGCCTCGTAAAATTGAAATTATATTTGACGGTCAAGCCGACTTAGAGGAACTAACAGATCAGTTTAACGCTTTTGTTAAAGCTATAGGTTACAACCCGCCTGACAATTGCGTTCTTGATTGGGTAGATGTTGAAACTGGTCAACCACCTGAAGATAA
>Ga0316228_1001405_pt1 | contig 25073 bp, 36 predicted proteins | sample TBH18021metaG_FD_206005 | JGI IMG/M metagenome (GOLD analysis project Ga0316228, IMG submission 206005) | Freshwater microbial communities from Trout Bog Lake, Wisconsin, USA - TBH18021 | ecosystem: Environmental > Aquatic > Freshwater > Lake > Hypolimnion/Profundal zone | place: USA: Wisconsin... | reverse complement strand
CGCTCGGGTCGTCGTCGGAGGCGCCGGTGATCAGGCCGGGGCCGAGGACCCTCAGCAGGCGCGGCTTCGACGGGCCGACGGCGGGGCTGGAGGCCTCGGGGTCGTCGACCGCATCGTCGACCGCCTCGGCCGCGGGGACGGCTGGCGTGCTCAAGCCGCTGACTTCGACGCGTCGCGCGCGTCGGCCTGGATCGACCGCGCGACCTTCAGGGCCGCGGCCAGGTCGTCGCCGTCGGTGCCGTAGCGCCGGCAAAGGGCGTCCAGCCACTCCGGCCGCTCGGCCTTCGCATCCGGGATCTCCGAGAACGGCACGTGGTACATTCCGTCGAGCGCCTCGATGCCGTAGCCGGTCACGGCCCATTGCCGTCCCTGCCAGTGAACGGGTTCGGTGAGTTCGTGACTCATTCCGTCCTCCTCATGCCGCATGCTTGGCGAGCTCGACAATCTCGCACGTGTCGGCCCGCATCTGCCAGTCGACGACGCCGCAGGGCTTGCAGAGCATCGCCCTGGCCGCGCGGGCGGCGTCGACGTCCGAGCGGGCGCCGACGATCGCCTGTCGCTGCATGACGCGATGGTCGTGGCCGGTATCGTCCGGGACGGTCTTGTGGAAGGTGACGAGGTATTTGCGCATGGCGCACCTCCGATTGGGATGGTGCGGCAACCGTGGGCACCTCCGGGACCGGCCGCCTTGATCCAGCGCAAGACCGGTGGCGTTCGGGCACCCGGTGCGGGTGCGCCTTGCCGTGCAGCGGCCGGTCCCGCTCCATCGCCCGGTCGGTGAACGAGGCGGACCAGCCGATCAGGAGGAGGCGAAGGCGCCGACGCCGGGACCGAGCACGGGCAGCCGGTAGGCGCCGGCGCAGATCCGGACCGCGACGGTGTGGCCGACGAGCGTCATGAGCACGACGGCCAGGATGCGGAAGCGCGGCGGGACCGGCATGGCGCGGATGTCCCATTGACCTGGCTCGAGACGCCGACCGCATGGAGTGATCCAGATCAAAGCGGCCTTTCACCGGCTGGCTTCTCCTCCGGTGGCGCACCAGGGCGAGTGCCCCGACACGGGAGGCGACCATGGCCGACATCCACGTAGCCGAAAACCTCTGGTCCACGGGCATGCTGCCCGAGGGCATTCTGGAGCGGTGGTTTGTGGCGGACGGGGTGCGTGTGCAGGCCGGCGAGGCCGTGGCCGCCGTGCGCATCGGCGAGGCCTTGCACGACATCACCTCGCCCGCCGCGGGCCGCCTGTTGGTCCTCGCGTCCGTCAACGAGGTGGTCGACCCCGGCTGCATCATCGCAGAGGTCCACGCCTGACATCCGGGAGGCAGGTCATGTCCCGCGCTGACACCACCACACACGCGCCGCCGACTTGGCGGACGGACGAGATCGTGCTCGGCATCCTGCAGCACGCATCCGGCGTCGCACTGGTGCTGACGGCTTGGGTGCTGGTCTTCACCGACCATACCCGAGCGGCCGCGTCGGCGCTCCTGCCGGGGTTGCTGATCGTGATGCTCTACGGCGCGAACCAGCTCCGCTTCCGGGTCGTGCTCGAACGGGGGGTGCTGCTCGTCGGCGCCTGGACCCTCGTGGCGCCATGGGCGCTGGGGTTCGCCGCCAACGACGGCGCGACTTGGGCGCACGTCGTGCTCGGTGGCGTAGCCATCGCGTCCGCTGTGACCTGGCTCAGGATCGCGAGGCGGTCATGACATTCCCGTCACGGGCATTCCGCTCGGCTGTCCTCGGCGCCCTGCTGGCGGTCGGCACCGACGCTTCGGCTGCCGGTCCCGCCGAGGACCACCGCATCCGGGGGTGGGCCATCGCCACGCAGCTCTGCAGCCAGTGTCACGTCATCGGCCGCGCATCGCAGCCAGGCGCGTTCGTCGGCCCGGCCTTCGTCCGGGTCGCGGAGATGCCCTCGACGACGGGGCCGGCGCTCGCCGTCTTCCTGCAGAGCCACCACGCGCGGATGCCGAGCCTTCGGCTGGACCGGGACGAGATGGACGCGGTCATCGACTACATCCTCAGCCTCAAGAGGGCCGGGGCGGCGCTGCCTTGAGGTCGTGACCGGCCGAGAACCCACGGGTGGGTGCCATCTGCCGAGGAGCCTCGCACCGAGGCCATTGCGCGCCGCGGAGTCCCTTCGGCCATGCTGCCCTTTCCCGTCCTCCTCGCCGACATCGGCGGCACCTACGCCCGCCTCGCGGTCCTCCTGGAGGCGGCTGCCTGTCCGGGCCCGATCTGGAAGGTGCCGACAGGGGACTTTCCCGGCCCGGCCGCCGCCATCCGGGCCTTTCTCGACCGTCACGACGGGCCCCGTCCGCGCTCGGCCTTCCTCGCCGTCGCGGGGCGCGTCGACGGCGGGATCACGCGCCTGACCAACGCGCCGTGGCGTTTCGCCCTGAGCGAGATCGGCGTCACGTCGGGCCTGGAAGCCGTGCGGCTGGTCAACGACTACGTGCCGCTCGCCGCTGCTCTCACCGTCCTCGGCGTGGACGACCCGGCGGACGTGGCGCGGATCGGGCCGGCGGCCAACGAGACAGGGCCGCGGCTCGTCCTCGGGCCGGGCACGGGCCTGGGCGCGGCCGCCCTGATCCCGGCGGGCGACCGCCTCCTGATCCAGACGACGGAGGCCGGCCACGTCGGGTTCGGTCCATGCGAGCGCGACGCCCTGCCGTGGCAGGCGCTGATGCAGGCCGAGGGCAGGATCACCGCCGAGACGCTGCTGTCCGGCCCTGGGCTCCTCAGGCTCGCACGCGCCATCGCGGCGGCGCGAGGCGTGCCCACCGGCTGGCGCTCGCCGCCCGACGTCCTCGACGGCGCGCGGACCGACCCGCTCGCGCGAGAGGTGGTACGCCAGTTCGCGCGCCTGCTGGGACGATTCACGGGCGACCTCGCCCTGGTGTTCTCCGCGACTGGCGGCGTCTTCCTGGCCGGCGGGATCGCACCGCGCATCGTCGAGACCCTGCAGGATGGGGCGTTCGGGGACGCCTTCGAGGACAAGCCGCCGTTCCGGGAGGCGATGCAGGCCATCCCGCGCTTCGTGATCACCCGTCCGGAACCGGCCATCCACGGCCTGGCGGCCCTCCTCCGTGCGGGCGACCGCTTCCTGTTCCCCGGCCAGGACTGGCGGGCTTGAGCCAGATCAACGCCGCCCCTTCGGGATGCCCTCAACGTCACGGTCACGAAGCTCGATCCGCGGAGGCCGCCATGTCCTATGTCAGCATCATGGTCGCCGTCGATGACGGGCGGCACGCGCCGGCGCGGGTGCGCCTCGCCGCCGAACTGGCGCACCGGCTCGGCGCGCGGCTCGTCGGCGCCGCGGCCTGCGTGCCGGACTACCCGCGGGGCTACGGCGAGACCGTCGTGCCCATGGACATGGTCATCGAGGAGATCCGGCAGGCAGCCCTGGACCGGCTCGCGGGCGTCGAGCAGATCTTCCGCCACGCCTCCTGCCTGAACGACCGCACGGAATGGCGCACGGACCTCGCCGCCCCGGTGTCGTTCCTTGAGGGGCAGTCGCGGGCCGCGGACCTCGTCGTCGTCGGCCGTTACGCGGATGACGAGGGGGTGAGCTCCGGCATGGCCGTCGACGTCGGCGATGCGCTGATGGGCGTAGGCCGCCCCGTCCTCGTGGTTCCGGCCGGCGTGGAGCACGTGGAGGCGAAACGCATCGTCGTCGGCTGGAAGAACACGCTCCAGACACGCCGGGCTGTGTTCGACGCCCTGCCCCTCTTACGGCGCGCCGAGGCGGTGCAGGTCCTCCGCGTGTCGGACGGCGAGGACCGGGCTGAGGTCGAGGACGTGACCCGCTACCTGGCGCTGCACCACGTCAACGCGACGGCGCGGCTGGCCAAGCCCTCGGGCTGGACCGTCGCCGACGACGTCCGGAAGGCGGCGGGTGACTTCGGCGCCGACCTGATCGTGACGGGCGCTTACGGTTACAGCCGTCTGCGCGAGTGGTTCTTCGGCGGGGTCACCCGCGACCTCCTGGCCGACGCACCCGCCTGCTGCCTCCTGTCCCACTGAGAGGGTGTGCGGCCAAGTCCAGCCGGGCGATACCGGCCGACCGGATCCGTCCTCCTCGCCCCCGGTCTCCTGCGTTCCCGCCCGGGCCAGGCGCGGAGCCGCTTCCGGAGCCCTTAGCCGTGCCGCCCTGCGAGCCGAACGATGTGCCGCCGGGGAATGAGCTGTTCGGCGTGCCTGCGGTCCAGCCGCTGCGCCATTGCGTCAAGGCCTGTCCGGGTCCCACTCGGCATGGTGGCGTAAGAAGACGATTGACCTTCGGGGTTTGATGAAGCAAGTCCGGCAAAGATGTAGAATAGAAGACCAAGGTCAACAGTCCCCCCGGCTATGATTGCGCCAACCAGGAGCGACATCGCTCCTACGGTCGCGGCCATGCGGAGATCGCTATAGTAACTGCGACGCATCCCCCTTCGAACTGCGAAGGCTGAAAGCAGGAACAGTGTAACGAAGGCTGCGCCGGGAATACCGACATTTGACAGGACGGCGAGAATATAACTCGATGTCCGATTTGTCCCCAGTCCGACTCCAAGCCCCGAAGTCTCCTTGAAATTTTCCCAAGCCAACGCGTTCCAAGCAGATCTCTGTATGCCGGAGGGGCTCGAAGATTTGTCGAACAGCAAGACATTTGCGTATTCCGCGACTCGGCTTGAGGCGCTGTCGTTGAGCGCCACTGACAACGCGATGAGGCAGAACATCAAGGGACAGAGCAGCACGAACGCTGAGCTCACGCGGTAACGTGGGTGCGATCCGCATCGAAAGAGGGCGACGAGATACAAGGCTGCGAGAACAAACCCCGACCCTGCCAATCCAGATGATGATGTTGAAAGCAGTACGAATGCTAGCGACAGGATCGCCAGAATGCCACTAATGGTGGTGTGCCGTTGATAGAGCCACAGCGTGCCTGTAAATCCGCACGCCCCCAATGTCATCGCAGCGAAGGCGGAGGCCTCCGGCCAGGAACCAATGATCCTCCGCAGGCTTCCGATGCTTTCTTCATCGTGAAAAGTATACTGGGCGTTCCGAATAAATTCAAGGGCGCCTTGGGTCCCTGTCGCTGCGGTCAGCATGTCGACGAAGCCAAAAATGACGTTGATGCATGAATAGGCGATCAAGCCGTATGCAACCGATTTGAATCCTTGCGCTGTCGACGCCAGCGCGAGGACGATGGCAAAACATGCAAGATCGCCGATCAGGTATATCGATTGTGTTACGTTGCTGGATACCGGCCCCAGCGGTACGACGCCGCTACTTGTTATAGGCGTGTCGGTTGAGCCCAGAGGGACGATGTAAGTGGCCCCGTTGAACAGGCGAGGCATAAGATAGCTACTCAGAACGCCATACACGGCAAAGCATAACAGCCAGAATCCAGGCTTCGGGGCCGCGAAGCCTTCCAGCGCGTTCTGTAGTATTTTCTTCCAGCTTAGGGCAGAGAATGCGACAAAAATCAAAAATAGATGTGCCGGCTGGATGTTCGCGCCGCCAAGTAATATTGCCGCTGCCGATCCGAGTGTGCAAAAACATATAAAGGCGATGGATGTCGCACGCGTTCCCATCGCGATGCAGAATAATCCTATAACCAAGGTTATTAAGCCAATGGGTTCCAGGCTCATAATTTTCTGTTTCCCGTCCCCTAAAAAATCAGGTCGCTCGTATAATTGTGGGTCAAGCGTGATCGATGCCGGTAATGCGGTTACTGCCAGGGAATTCTATTTTGATCGTTTGAACAAGATTTGGTTCAATCATCGAATGTGTCCAAATCGCAGATCTCATTCAAATCCATAAGCTGACCTGCTCGGCGGTTTCAAGACCGAAAGGGGGGAGCTTACGACCGCTTCGGCCAGCCTCAAGGCACGGTCCATGGGATGCGGGCTGTCACAACCCTGTCACTGCGAGCGGCCGGATCGCGGTTCCCGAACGGCTTGAATCGCAGGGCCGGAAACGACAACGGCGCAGCAACCGTCGAGGTCACTGCGCCGCTGGATCGGGCCGCCGAGGGGGGAAAGGCGACCGCGGGAAATACGGTATGCCAATATGACCGTCCGCGCGGTGCGCCATGGCACATCCAACGCCATGTCGCGCGCAAGGCGATGGCGGCCCATGGCGGCGCCACCTCCGCGGGTTGAGGCGGCGGCCGGCCTTCAGCGGGTGAAGGGGCTGGAAGTGGCGCCCCCATGCGCGCCGACATAGCGGTTGGCAGGAGCGGGTCGATGATAGGTCACCGAGATTTCAGGCAGCATGACCTCGGCGGCTTCCGGGACGGTATGCCGGGTGGCGGGCCCCTGTGCGAAGGCGGGCGTGACGAGCGCCGCGGCGAGGGCGGCGGCGATCATGTGGACGTTCATGACGAACCTCGAGGACTTCGGTGCGAAGTCATCCGGTCAACGGTGTCGAATGAGGAAGATCGTCGTTCTGGCGGTCTTGATCGTTCCGGCGTTGCTGGGCCGAATGTCAGCTTTCAACGGGAATATTAGACTGGTGGCTGCCGCGAGGCCGTGTGCCGCCGCACGCCCGCACTGAACGAGCCCGGCACGGCGTCGCCCGACGCGGCCGACGGCAGGTGGGGCCGCTCTTAAGGAAGGGCTCCTCCATCCCGCGCAATCGAAGCGATAGCGGACACCGCGCCTTCAGCGGGGCTCGGTATTCAGGCCCTGCCGACGGTGTTCGGCTCGGCCAAAACTTGGAGAGCGGTTGATGCTCAAGTCTCTTGCTGCCGCGGCGCTGCTCGCCGTCGGGATGGCGGCGCCGGCCTCGGCGCTGCCCGTCGCTGGCTCGCCTCTCCCCGCCCCGCAGGACGGGTTGATCCAGCAGGTCTATGGCGGCTGCGGGCCCTACGGCCATCGCGGCCCCTATGGCGGGTGCCGCTCGGGTGGTCAGTGGGGCGGGTATGTCGGGCGAGCCTGTCCCCGCGGCTTCCATCTCGGACGCGGCGGGCGACGCTGCTGGCCGAACCGGTATTGGTAGGCATGCCGACCGGAAGAGGTACGGTCCCCGGCCTGGCACCTGTGGCCCGGCCGTGACACTGGCCGAAGACCACCTGTGGATGGCGCGAAGCGCCCTCGATCCGTCAAGGTTCAGGGGCGCATGTGGAGCCGTCCCGTCGAGTCCGGCTTGCCATGTTCGCCAATCCTCACGCCTTCGTTCACCATCATCGCGAGCGCCTCGCCGTGCTCCTCTCCTCGGCCCTGTTCCTGGCCGGCGCGCTGCCGCTGTTCTGGGCCATCGCCTGACCCGTCAGGCGCGCCGACCGTTCCGCGCCTCCAGGCGCTCCGCCTCGGCCCGCCAAGCGTCGCGCTCCATCCGGAGATCCTCGACGCGCGCGTGGAGCTGCCCGGCGTCGACGGCGCTCTCCATGAGCATGTCCTGCGCCGCGATGAGTTGCGCGCGCAGCTCGGCATTCTCGACCGTCAGGGTCAGCAGGACCACGGCCACGTCATCACCCATGCCAGCACCCGCTTTGCCGCCTCAGGGACGTGGCTGGTAGGGCCCGTCGGGTTACGACGTCGGAAAGGATGGCGGCGCAGGGGGCGTGCCGGCGCCGCTATCCACAGCGGGTTCGCAGCGCCTGCCCGGACGGTGCCGCGCCGCGGCAGGAACAATCATCCTCCCGAACAGATGCCGTCTTGCGCACCCCGCGCGAACGGAGCTGCCCGCATGTTCATGAAGCTCGACCGCCTACAGGCCGAACTGCCACAGCCGAAAAAGCCCGATCCGAACGCGGCGGCCGCGCTGCAGGAGCTTCTCGGCGGCAAGTACGGTGAGATGTCCACCCTCGGAAACTACATGTTTCAGAGCTTCAATTTCCGCAACAAATCGAAGCTGCGGCCCTTCTACAGCCTGGTCTCGAGCATCTTCGCGGAGGAACTCGGGCATGTGGAGCTGGTCTCGACCGGGATCGCCATGCTCAACAACGGCCCCGGTGACGACACCGAGGAGGTCGATGTCTCGAAGGCGCCGTTCCACGACATGCAGGACATCCGGCTCGCCGGCAGCTTCCTGAGCAACGGCGGCGGCGCCACGCCCATCAATTCCAACGCGCAGTCCTGGAACGTCGACATGGTCACGACGACGGGCAACATCATCATCGACCTGCTCCACAACTTCCACCTGGAATGCGGCGCGCGCCTGCACAAGCTGCGCGTCTACGAGACCCTGAAGGATCCGACCGGGCGCGAGGTCTGCGGCTATCTCCTGGTCCGCGGCTCGGTCCACGCCCATGCCTACGCGCTGGCGCTCAAGAAGCTGACCGGTGTCGAGATCGAGAAGATGTTGCCCACCCCGAACATCGTCCTCGACAAGATCCCGGAATGCCAGAAGTACCTGCAGGAGGGCTCGCACCGGCGGCTCTACCGCTTCAGCCCCGACGACTACAAGGAAGCGGCGGGCGTCTGGTCGAACGACGAGGTCGCCCTGCCCGGCGATCCGCCCGGCAACCTGGAGGTGGTCGACGGACTGCCCGAAGGCGGCAAGATCCCGGAACTCGACGGCAATTACGGCGCCTTCGCGCCGAACTACGCGCCGGAGGAGATTTTCGAGATCGCCAGCAAGCTCTACAAGAAGAGCCGCTGAGCGGGCGGCGACGGGCCTGGCAGCGCCCCGCGATCTCGGATCCGCGGGGCGCGAGAAGCTTCGAAGAGGCGCGAAGAGGCTACCTGCCGCTCGGGGCCGCGCCGCTGCCGGTGGCGCCGTTGCCCGTCCCGCTCCCGGCAGGCGCTCCCGGCGTGCTGACGGGCGGGCCGCCGCTCGTCCCGGGACTGGTGCCCGTGCTGATCGCACCGCTCCCGGCCCCCATCGATGTCTCGGAATTGCTCTTCACGGAGCCGGGATTGTTCATGTTGCCCTCGGCGCTTCCGCGTCCGGCGGCCGTCTGGCCAATCGCCGCACCCGAGATGGCAAGCGTGATGGCGGCAGCCATGGTCAGTGTCTTCATCGACATGGACGTTCCTCCAGACAGATCGCTTCGATCAGTCACGAGGCAAACTTCACCGGACCCGACATCGTTCATCGAGGTCCTCCTGTTGATCATGGAAGATCCCGCTGGTGTCCCAGTCGGATCGCCAGGATCAGCGCGCCGGGCCAGAAGATGAGGCTGAGCAGGAGGATGGGGCCGACACGCCGCCCCTTCCACCAGACGATGAGGACAGGCAGGAGCAGGACCGGAAGCGCCACGGCGAGGAAGGCCCAGAATCCGAGGTCGACCGCGTCCATCTCTCGTCCTCACCGCTTCGCCTCGACCGGCGGCCGAGGGCCGCCATGCGGGGCCGCCACCGTCACCGATCCTGCGCGCGACTGTGCTAGCAACGCGCTGGCCGCGCCCGTGCGGGGCACGGTGGTCGTGACTGAGGTCATCATGCGTCTCTCCGTTCTTCTCGTCGGCTTGTGTCTCGGCGTCGTCCTGCCTGAATCAGGGCTCGCGCAATCGGCTCAGCAGCCCGCAACCGCGCCGGATCCGGCTCTGCTGAAGGTTGCCCGGGAGACGGTCGCGCAGATGCAGGGTGACCGGACCGCAACCCTCAGCTCCATGTCCGCACCCCTGGTCGGCATGATGCAGCAGATCGGCATCAAGGAGCCCGAGAAGGCGCAGGTCCTCGTCCAGGAGGTCGTGATGCCGACCCTGACCGCGCATTACGACGACCTGCTCGATATCCAGGCCCGCGGTTTCGCGACGGTGCTGGGCAAGGACGACCTGCAGGCGATCGCCGCGTTCTATGCCACGCCGGCCGGCAAGCATCTCGCCGCAGCCCAGCCGCAACTCGCCCAGATCCAGCTCGCGGGCATGCAGCAATGGATGCAGTCGGTGATGCCCGAGATACAGGGCAAGCTCACCAAGGCGATCCAGGCTCACGGCTGGGCGCCGGGCGGTCAGGCAAAGCCGCGCTGAGCCGCGCCCCGGGCTCACCGGGGCGGCCGGCCCCGGTGTGCCCGGTGGCCCCCGCGCTCTGAGGGGTCGGCCCGGACGTGTCGCGCGAACGGGCGGTCCCGCTCAATCCGACGCGGGGTCCGATTCCGCGGTACTCCGGTGAGCGCTCCTAGTCCCGTCGCGCCTCGGTGCTCGCGCGCTCGACCACGGCGCGTAACGCCCCGCTGCCTTCCATCGCAAACCACGCGCGCAGCATCTTGGAGGTTTCGGGTGTGTCGTCCGGCCGCTCGCGGAACAGGCCGGCGTAGCGGGCCAGCTCACGCTCCACGAACATGTCGAGATAGGCCGCACCGCGGGTCCGTGCGAGATCGGCGAGGGCGTCTTCGAGAACGCGCTGCATCATCTCGCCGACCATGGCCGAGACGTAGACGGCCTCAGCGCTTCCCTGCTCGGGCTCGTTCAAGCAACTCTCCAGCCTGCCCAGCTGCAACCCTGATCCATAACGGGCAGGATAAATTAAGATGGGCCCCGAGGCCGAAGCCTCGGGTTCTGTTGCTAGGCGTGCCCACGCCCCGGAAGATTACGCCGCGAGGCGCATCTCCATGCCGACGTTGTCGTTGGCATTTAGAGTTTTGGTCAGGTGCTCGGAACGGGGGTTGCCCGCGCCGAACCGGTCGAGTCCTTACCGAAAGCCGCATCTTATCCTGCCGAGGCAGGACAGAACTCGCGATCCCTTTACCGCCCAGTCGAACCTGTTTCGCCCCCATCAGAAGCACCCTGGCAGCGCGCAATCCGCAACGCCGGACGCGCGCCCTCGTCCCCGTGCGGTATCCGGGGCAGGATGCTTCTGGTGGAGGCGCCGGGTACCGCCCCCGGGTCCTGAAGCGTTATTATGAACCGGTCATCAACCTCGCGGACATTCTACGCTGAAAGCGATGCGCGGGTCCACTGGTCAGGCGGCGAGTCCCGCCGGTTTCGGCGGGCGCGGCATTCTCGTGCCTGCGGGTGCGCGACGCGACCAGCGTCAGCGAACGGCCACCCTGCACGGCGCAGGGCCGTGGATCGGGGCCGACAGGCCGCCGCGGGAACAGCCGCACGACAAAGATCGCCCGGATCGGAGGGCGAGGCCGTCTGTGATCCGAACCGTCCGCGGGCGAACAGAGCCGGCGTTTCTGATCCGGATGAGCGCCACAGGGGGCGGGCTGGATCACGGAGGCGTGGGTGCCACGCCGCTTCTTCGACATTCACGACGGCCGGTCGCCGCGCGAGGAAAGCGGAACGGCGTGCGCCGATCTCGAAGCCGCATGCAGGGAAGCGATGATCGCGCGCCCCGACCTCGCGCGCTGGGAGATCCCGAGTGACGGCAACAGGCAAACCGACACGGTGATCGTCCGCGATGAGGCCCGTGTCCCAGTCTACACCGCGACGCTGACATTCACCGGGCTGCGTTCGGGTGAAGGCGCCCGGTAGGATCAGCCCGCGCCGCGTCTCCGGTCCGCGGACCTCGACCCTTGCAGGCTTCGACCGCCGCGCATGTGCGGCCGGACGATCGGCACGCGCCCGCCCGGGATGGCGCCGAGCCCGATGTCCCGGTCTTCATCCTCCCCTCCGCCCCCATTGCCGTCGGGGACGATGGAAGGGACCTGACCGAGCTCCTGCGCGATGAGGGGGGCCGCGCCCGGGTGAGCGCGTTCAAGCGCCAGCCCGATCTGGCGAGGCCGGCGCACGCGTGCCGCGCGAGCCGGCCTGTCAGCCGAACGTCCGATTGATCTCGGGTGAGATCGGACCCTGCCCCGCCCCGCGAACAGATCGGAGCGGGGCCGAGATGCGAGCGCCTGGCTCAGTACCAATCATCGTCATCGGCCGGCGATCCGGGCGGGAGCGGGCCATCGCCCATCACGCCAGGATCACCGTAGTTGAAGGGAGGTCCGTCGAAGCCGACGACGCCGTCGGGGTTGTCCGGCGTCACGTTGGGGTCGACTTGCAGCGCGGGATCGTCGCGCCCGAGGCGCTGGTCGAGGCGATCCATGCGCTTGAGATCCCGTTGGATCGGGATGTCCTGCTGCGCCTGCGCGATGGTCGCGTGGCTCATCAAGCCGAACAACAAAGTAGCCAGGATCCAGCGCGGCATTTCGATAGTCCTTCCCCTTCAGGTGCTCTCCTGAAGCTGGTGCATACTGTGGGCGCAACACGCCGCCTAGCATTGTAGCCGGTCATCGCTAACCGTATCTCTACGTCCGCCAGCACCGCGCCGCCTCCGACCGGTCGTCCGGCGTCGCCGCCGGGTGCGACCAGATCAGGAGCCTCGCCGTACCGGTCTCCCGTCCCGACGCATCCTCGGTGACGCGGACGAACGCGCTGGCCTGCGACCCGCTCGGCCCCGCCTTCACGGCTCGATCGTCGGCTCATCCTCGAGCAGCTTGATCTTGGTGGCGACCGGCCCGTCCCGGGGATCGACATGCGCGACGAAGCGCGCCCGCGCCCACAATTCGACCCGGGCTCCGTCGCTCAGGTGATAAGCCCGTTCCAGGGCCTCCGCATCGTCGGCGGCCGTGATCGGTATGGTCGAGCTGACGCTGCCATCCGGTGCGAAACGGTAGGCGCGATAGGGCGAGATCGTGCAGGTTGCGCGCCGGTCGGCTGGAAAGCTCACGACGTCTGCCATTGCCCCGCCTGTCCGTTCCAGGCGACGACGCGGGCCCCGAGCCGCCAGAGCCCGAGGCAGTCGCTCCGCCGAGACCGGTATCCTGCGCCTCCAGGGGCCGCAAAGATAGCCCGGATGATCAGCAACCTGCACATCGCACGGAACGGTCGGCCGTCACAGCCGGTTCGACCGTCAGGCCCGCCGCGTTGGCGAGCCGACGACCAGGGTTATTGCAATGGCTACCGGTACCGTGAAGTGGTTCAACGAGACCAAGGGCTACGGCTTCATCCAGCCGGATGACGGCGGCAAGGACGTCTTCGTCCACATTTCGGCCGTCGAGCGCTCCGGGATGCGCAATCTTATCGAGGGGCAGAAGATCTCCTACGACGTCGAGAACGACCGTCGCAGCGGCAAAGAGAGCGCTGCCAACCTGAAGAGCGCCTGAGGCTCCCGGTCCGGGCGGACGGTGAGCCCGCGTCTTCGCGCTGCGGCCGACCGGATCCGCCTCTCGTCAGCTCCGCGAGCCACGTTGCGTATCGGCTCGCGCCTGTGAACCGGACGCATTCCGCGGCGGCTTCCGCCGCGGACCTCCCCGCGCCGGGGTCTCCGGGCCCCGGCTCATCGCGACCGCGTCCCGGTCGGAGGCCTTCCACACCGGCAGCGATCCCTCCCGCACGAACATGGCGAAGGCCTCGACCACCTCCCACCGATCGAAAGCCTGCGCCCCGTCCACGGCGCGACCCACGATGCAGGCCTGGTCGGGAGCCTCTGCGACGGGCGGTCGGCTCTCCAGCGAGAACATGACGCCCGACCGGTCCGGCCTGAGCGCATCCGGCAGGGCGCCGATCTTGCGCCACAGGCAGTCCCAGCGCGCGCAGGTCTCGGGACGCAGGCTGTAGATCCCGCACCCGGTTCCGGTGTTGTGGCCGCACAGGAGGCCCGCAGGCTTGTCGAGCGCCTTGATCTCCAGAATCCGGCAGCAGACCGTACACGGACCGCAGGATCGGTCCGGGGCGCGCCCGGCATCGAAACGTGGCGGCGTCGGACGGGATTCGTCCCGCTCACGGAAATCCTTGCTGATGGGACGGCCTTCGATGTTACATTGTTGCGCGTCGGGGCGCGGGGTGTAGAACGTCGCGGATGTCGGATGATGCCACGCTCTGGGACCTCGTGACCGCCGAGCGGATCGCGATCGAGGATGTCGGGACAGCGATCGACGCCTATCTCGCCGACCCGGCCACGCGGGCGCACCCGATCGGGCCGGATCACGTCTTCGATCTGGCCGCAGCCGTCGCGGCGCATGCCCTCGCACCCGCCACGATGGTCAACGTCGACGCCAACGAGCCGTCGCGCCGCATGGCGATCCGCGCCGCCCTGCTCATGGCCAGACCCATGGCCCGGGTGGGCCGTCACTGACCGCGTTTCCGGGACCGCGCCGCCCCGGGGCGGCGCGATCAGGGCCCCCTACTCGTCGTCGTCGTCGTTGACCTCCACGAGATCCGTGGTGTCATCGTCGTCGTCCTCATCGACCACGAGGGTGTCGTCCTCGACCGAATCGTCCTCGTCATCGATATCGAGAGCGTCATCGCCCTCGGTCTCCGTGTCGGTATCCTTGTCGGCTTCCTCGGCCTCGACCTCGTCGAGGGACACGAGTTCCGGACCCTCCGTCTCATCCTCTTCGTCCGCCGGCGCTTCCTTGCGCGCGACCACGGGGGCCGCCGCCCTGGTGGAGTAGGAGGTTGCCACCGCGGTCGGGACGACCTCGCCCGAATACGGCGAGATCACCGGGTTCTTGTTCAGATCGTAGAATTTCTTGCCCGTGGTCGGGCAGATCCGCTTCGTGCCGAGGTCGGGACGCGCCACTGCAGCTCTCCATGGGTGCGTTCAGCGCGGGATCGCCAATGCACTTTGACAGGCGTCTACCACAGGCGGCGGCGTTTGCCCCCTGCTTTGCATCCGTGCCGCTCACGTCACGAGCGCGGCCACGCACGGGGACGACCGGAACGACCCGATAGCGCGGTCTCGGCTACCGCCCGGCAGCCGAGACCGGCATGCCGAGGGCCCTGCGCCTGTCGGCGGGCACAGCCTGCGAGATCCTGCGGCGGGCGCCGGTTGCGGGCGCTGTGAGATCGCCGTATCGGCGGCGGCGATGCCCGGCCGAACCCTCAGCACCGTCTGGTCCGACAGCCTCTTTGCCGATGTCAGCGCCCAGCTCCCGCTCTTCGAGGACCTGCCGCCCGACACGATCGACCGGCTCTCCGCCTCCGGATTCGGCCGCGGCTTGCTGACAGCCTCCTTGCGGGCCCGTCTGCGCAAGGCCGGGTATCGGGATCTCGGTCATCTCGCCCAGTCCGCGCCGGAGGCGATCGCCAGGATCCGGAAATTCGGCCCGATCCGGGTCGACCGCGTCCGGACCTTCATCCTTGACGAGATCGCGCGCTGGCTGCCGGAAGGCCGCGCGCGGCACGGCACCGAGGCCACCGGCGCGCGCAGGCTCGGCCGGCTGCGTGCGATCCCGGTCGGGCGCCTGCCTCTGGAGGCCGATCAGATCGCCGCGCTCCGCCTCGGCGGCGAATCCTGTGCCGCTTTGGCCATCCGGTCGCGCCGCGAGCTCCTCGGAAGCGGATTCGTGACGTCCAGCGATCTGGACCGGATCGTCGCGACGCTCGCCACCATCCTGCGCCCGCCCGCCCCGCCATCCGCGGAGGTCGCCCGGGACGCGCCGGAATCCGACGGCGAGGCGCTTGCGGCCCGCCGTGCCGCCCGCCTCGCCGAGCAGGACCGCGAATGGGACGAGGCGGCGCCGGCCGGAGGCCGGGATCGGGCCGGCACGGTCTAGATCCGGCGGGCGCGGCCAGCCGCGCGCCCGAGCGGAGGGCCCTCCTAGACGCGGCCCTTGCAATGTCCCTTCCGCAGACCATCTGTGTACCATCCCGTTGGATGGTCAGGAGATGGATCGCGTGGCCAACACCGTGCCGGAGCTGCGGCCCAAACTGCCCGACAGCGAGAAGATCACGCTCAATCTCGGCTACGTCGATCTCGGCCATATCGACCTGATGGTCCGGGACGGCTTCTACGCCAACCGCGCGGACTTCATCCGCACCGCCGTGCGCAACCAGATCGAGCGCCAGGGCGAGGCTGTCCGGCAATCCGTTGCCCGCAAGCAGCTCAGCCTCGGCCTGTCGCACTACACGAAGCAGGCCCTCGAGGCGGCGCGCGATGCCGGGGCGCCGCTGCATATCCAGGTGCTGGGGCTCGCCAGCATCGCCCTCGACGTGACGCCCGAACTCGCGCGCGCCGCCATCGCCTCGGTCGAGGTGCTCGGCGCCTTCCAGGCCAGCCCCGCGGTCAAGGCGGCGCTCGCCGACCGCACCCTCTGACGCCCACCGACTCTCCCATGCCGACGCAGCGGGGCATCCCGCCGCGGTCGATCCTCGCTCTCAGGACCCGCCCCATGAACCGCTTCTCGAAGACGGCCTTCTCGCCCTTCGCCTTCCCGAAGGCCGACCCGGCCCGCGCCGCCCGCGTGATGGACACGATGGCCCAGCTCCGGACACAGCAGGCGGCGGCCTTTGCCTCCTGGACAGAGGCGGGCCGGAGTGCCGCGGGGGTGCGCTCCGGGGACGAGGCCGGAATCCTCGACCTCGCCGCCCCCTCCACGCCGGGAGGGGCGTGGGCAGCGCCGGAGGCCGGAGCGGACAGCCAGGCGGACGTTCACCCCGCCCCCGGGCCGGACGGCAACGTGGCGGAGTCCATCCTGCGCACGATCCAGGAGACGCTCGCGCGGGCGGGCGCCGGAACGGGTCTCGGCGGCGGGCGCAGCGCCGCGCCCCCTGCCCCGGCCTCGCTCCCGGAGGGAGCACGCTTCGAGACACGCACCTTCAACAGCGCGTCCGGGAGCCGGAACTACAAGGTCTACGTCCCGAGCGGCTATGCCGGCCAGGCGCTCCCGGTCGTGGTGATGCTGCACGGCTGCACGCAGAACCCGGACGACTTCGCCGCGGGCACGCGGATGAACGCGGTCGCCGAGGAGCAAACCGTCTTGGTGGTGTATCCGGAGCAGCCGCGCTCGGCCAACATGCAGCGGTGCTGGAACTGGTACGAGCCCGGCGACCAGCGGCGCGAGGGCGGCGAGCCCGCCCTGATCGCCGGCATCGCGCGTCAGGTCGTCGCGGAATTCTCGGCCGATCCGGGCCGGGTCTACGCCGCAGGATTGTCGGCCGGCGGCGCCGCCGCCGCGATCCTGGCCTCGACCTACCCCGACCTGTTCGCCGCGGTGGGCGTGCATTCAGGGCTGGCCTGCGGTTCGGCGCGGGACATGCCGTCGGCCTTCGCCGCCATGAAGGGGGACGGCGCGAATCCGGAGACGCGACGGCATGCCGTGCCGCTCATCGTGTTCCACGGTGACGGCGATCGGACCGTGAACGCCTCGAACGGCGATCGCGTGGTCGCGCAGGGCCCATCCGGCCCGGAACTCCGCACCGCCGTGACCGAGGGCCGGACGCCGGACGGCGTCGCCTATACCCGCACCGTCCGGACGGACGCGTCCGGTCGCGCGGTGGTGGAGCAGTGGGTCCTCCACGGGGCCGGCCACGCGTGGTCGGGCGGCAGCGCGGCCGGCTCGTTCACCGACCCGCGCGGCCCCGATGCCAGCCGGGAGATGGTCCGGTTCTTCCTGGCCCATGCGCAAACGGCCGGCGCCCGACAGTGAAGGCGGCGGATGTCGCGGCCTCCCCTCGAGCGAGGCCGCTTCCGGATCTCCCCGCGACGCCGAGCGTTCGGTCATCGTTCGCGGGGCTTGGAAGCCCGCACCGTCTGCGGCAACGGAGTTGTACCGCCAACGCATGGCTTGCTCGCCAGGGTTGCTTGTGAAACCGTGAGCGTCCGAGACCCGGGAAGGCGACGGATGCTCCGCACCGAGCTTTCGAAGACGAAGCGCGATCTGAGATGACGGCTGGCGATCCGCCCAACAAGATGGCTGAAGTTGCCGGACTGGCGGCCGCGATCGCCGATCACATTCTCAGCCAGCATCAGGCGGGGACCACGATCCCGCCGGAGCAGTTCAGGATGCTGGTGAGCGCCGCCCGGATGCTCCTGGACAACGGCGTGGCGTGGCCGCCGTCGGTGACATACCTCGTGATGGAAGTCGCCCGGCGGGTCGAGGAGGCCGAGCCGCCGCCCAGGGGCGACGAGGTCGTGGCGCAGCTGACCCAGGCGCTCGACGCGGCGCGGCCCTCCTGAGGCGGACCGTCACGCGGCGGGGCGCCGATTTTCCGCGGGATCGGCGCCATATATGGGTCCTATGCCCACACTCGGCCTCAAGCTCCCGCTCCGGATCTGCGTCCTCGAGAATGCCGCTTGCGTCGAAGATGCCAGCGGCCGGCGCACCGGCTACGTCTACTGGGACGAGGGCCGGCCGGGGGGCGGCGACAGGCCCTTCACCCGCGCCGAGGCCATCGAGCAGGTCCGGATTATCGCGGGCGCCTGGGCCGGTGCTCTGGTCCACAGCGGCACCCTCGACACAGGCCCGGCACCCGAGCCGGGTGCCGCCGCCGCCGAGCCGTCTCCAGAGGGCTGACCGCTCCTGGCGCCGCGGGCATCTCCGCTACGGGCCGGCGCCGCTCGCGCACGAGACCGGCGCGCCCGGACCCGAGCTCGTCGCGGAGGCCGCGACGGTGGCGGCGATCCAGTCGCCGTCGCTGGTCCCGGAAACCCGGCACTCCCGCGCCATGGCCCGCACCTGACGGCGCCAGAGCCGGAGGCGGAGCGCGTGGATGAGGTCGTACATGGTCGGCCCCGCGCTGTCGCTCCCGCCGATGTGGTGCGGGCGCGCGGTCCGCTCAAGCGCAGGCCCCGCAACGGCGCCGCAGGCCGTCAGTCGGCGCCGAGTTCCCGCGTCACCGCCGCCAGCGTGTCGGCCATGTAGTCGAGCATCGGATCCGTCAGGCCGGGCCAGACGCCGATCCAGAAGCTGTCGCGCATGATCTTGTCGGTGTGGGTCAGCGCGGCGTGAACCCTGTAGGTCACGTCCCGGAAGGCGGGCTGCCGGGTCAGGTTGCCGGCGAACAGCAGCCGTGTCCCCACGCGCTTCTCTTCCAGACGCGCGACGAGGGCGTTCCGATCGATGCCGGCCCCGTCCCGCACCGTCAGGAGATAGCCGAACCAGCTGGGCTCCGAGCCCGGGGTCGCCCGCGGCAGATGGAAGAGCCGGTCGAGCCCGCGCTCCCGCAGGCGCCGCTCCAGGCCGGCGAAGTTCTCGCGGCGGCGCGCCACGAAATGGTCGAGCTTGGTCAGCTGGCTCACCCCTAGGGCGGCCTGCATGTCGCTGACCTTCAGATTATAGCCGATGTGAGAGTACGTGTACTTGTGATCGTAGCCGCGGGGCAGGTCACCGAGTTTCCAGCCGAAGCGGTTGCCGCAGGTGTTGTCGGTGCCGGGCTTGCAGTAGCAGTCCCGCCCCCAGTCCCGGAACGACTCGACGATCTTGGCGAGCGGGCCCTTGTCCATCAGCACCGCGCCGCCCTCGCCAGTGGTGATGTGGTGGGCCGGATAGAAGCTCAGGGTGGCGACGTCGCCGAAGGTCCCGACCCCCTGCCCGCCGATGGTCGCGCCGAACGCGTCGCAGCAATCCTCCACCAGCCAGAAGCCGTGGCGGCGGCAGATCTCGGCCACCCGGACCACGTCGAAGGGGTTCCCGAGCGAGTGCGCGATCATCACCGCGCGGGTCTTCGGCGTCACCGCCGCCTCGAGCAGGTCGACATCGACGTTGTGCGTCTCGACGTCGACGTCGACGAAGACCGGCACGCAGCCGTGCTGCACGATCGGCGCAACGGTGGTCGGGAAGCCCGCCGCGACGGTGATCACCTCGTCGCCCGGCCGCAGGCGGCGCGCGCCGTGCTTCGGCGAGGTCAGCGCCGCGAAGGCCAGGAGGTTGGCGGCCGAGCCCGAGACAGTCAGCCGCGCATGCTTCCGTCCGAACGCCGCCGCGAGCTCCCGCTCGAACCGGTCGGCGTAGCGCCCCGCCGTCAGCCACATGTCGAGGGAGGCGTCGATCAAGTGGGCGCAATCCTCCGCGTCCATGACCTTGCCGGAGGGCGGGATGTAGGTCTCGCCCGGCACAAAGGCCGGCTTCCCCCGGGCCTCGAAATGCGCCCGGGCGAGGCTTAGAATCTCGGTGCGCAGGGCGTCGATCATGGGGGCGAAACACTGTTGTCCGGTCGCGGGTCTCCGGCAGCTATACCGCGGGATCCGCCGGGTGTGAGACTGACATCGGCGACGAGGCCCGGCATGATCGGGTCCGCGGTCCTGTCGGAGCGCCTGTCGCCGACCGAGCCCATGGCTCAGAACGGCGTGTCGAACGCATCGAGGCCAGGATGCAGGCGATCCCGGTCCGACAGGGTCGGGTGAGGGATGCCCCAGTCGAACCCGAAGCTGTCCCAGCGGATGCCGGCATCGGCGGTGGGGGCGTGGACCGACGTGACGAGGTAGAGCAGCGTCGCCGCGCTGGAGCGCACGGCGAAACCGTGGGCGCAGCCCTCCGGGATGTAGACGCCGGCGGGCGCCTCCCCGCCGAGGTCGAAGGCGACGGCGCGGCCGTAGCCCGGCGAGTCCCGGCGCAGGTCGAGGACGACGTCCGTCACCGCGCCGGACAGGCACCAGACGAGCTTCGCGTGCTGGTGGGGCGGCACCTGGAAATGCATGCCGCGGATGACGCCCCGCGCCGAGGTAGAGCAGTAGACCTCGGCGAAATCGGTCCTGAGACCCGCGGCGGCGAGGCTCGGCGCGTGCATCAGCTTGTGGAAGCTGCCGCGGGCGTCGCGGCCGCCGGGCGCGCGGAGGGCGAGTACCCCCGGAAGATCGCTGGTTCGGATCTCGAACATCACTGGGCCGCCATCAGCTCGGCGAGGCCGCGATCCAGGCCGGTGGCGGCGGACCAGCCGGGCAGGAGCGGCCCTATCCAGGGGCGCATCACCTCCCGCGCCCGGTAGGGCCGCGCCCCCCAGGCCACCGGGACGGGCCGCGCGCCGAGACGCTCGATCCGCGCCACGAGATCGCGCAGCGACAGCGTCTCGGGGCCGCGGAGCGCGAAGGCCTCCCGCGTATGCGGCGGCGCCGCGCGGATCCTGTCCAGGGCGGCGCGGCTGCCCGACAGGACGTCGTCGACGTGGAGCAGGTTGAGGGTCTGCTCGCCCGGGGACAGGTCGAGCCGTCGCCCCTCCCGCTGGGCCTGGAGCAGGGCCGAGACGAGCTTGCCGCGGCGATCCGCGGGTCCGTAGGTGTCCGGCAGCTTCAAAGTCAGGATAGTGAAGCCTTCCGCCTCGGCGTAGTAGGCCGCGATATCCTCGAAGGCCTGCTTGGTGGCCGCGTAGAGGGTCGCCGGATTGTAGCGGTCGTCCGCGAAATGCTGCCAGATCGTCCCGAAATTGACCATGTGCCGGACCCCGCAGCGCGCCATCGCGTCGAGAAGCTGCGTGCCGAACAGCAGGTTGGCCTGGATCAGCGGCGCGACATGGTCCGGCCCGTGCACGCCGACGAAGTGGGTGGCGGCGTGGATCACCGCGTCGGGCGCGAAGGCGCGCATCGCGGCGTACAGCGCGTCCGTCCCGCCGTCGTGGCGCAGGATCGTCGCGCGCGGATCGAGGAATTCGGTGGCGGAGCCCACCCGCACCAGGGCGCCGACGGTGATGCCGGCCTCGGTCAAACCCCGGGTCAGGCGTCCGCCGACGAAGCCGGTCGCGCCGGTGATGAGCAGGCGCTCGAAGGGCCGCGTCGCTACCACGTCTTCCACGGTGCCCGTCCCGACGCCCAGAGCGCCTCGAGGTTGGTCTTGTCCCGGAGCGTGTCCATCGCCTGCCAGTAGCCGTCGTGGATGAAGGCCTGCAGGTCGCCCTCCCGGGCCAGGCGCTCCAGAGGCTCGCGCTCCCAGACCGTCTCGTCGCCCGCGACCGTGTCGATCACCGACGGCGCGAGGAGGAAGAAGCCGCCGTTGATCCAGCCGCCCTCGTTGTCGGGCTTCTCCTCGAAGGCCGTGACCCGATCGCCGTCGAGGGCGAGGTAGCCGAAGCGCTTGTCGGGCCGCACCGCCGTCACGGTGGCGCGCTTGCCGTGGGCGCGGTGGAAGGCGATCTGCGCGGTGACATCGACGTCGCTGACGCCGTCGCCGTAGGTGAGCGCGAACATCTCCTCACCCTCCAGGTGATGCCGGACGCGCTTCAGGCGGCCTCCGGTCATGCTCTGGTCGCCCGTATCGACCAGCGTGACGGTCCAGGGCTCGGCGGTCTTCCGGTGGATCTCCATCCGGTTCTCGGCGATGTGCATGGTCACATCGCTCATGTGGAGGAAGTAGTTCGCAAAATATTCTTTGATGATGTACCCCTTGTAGCCGAGGCAGATCACGAAGTCGTTGATGCCGTGGCGGCTGTAGCCCTTCATGATGTGCCACAGGATCGGCCGGCCGCCGATCTCGACCATGGGCTTCGGCCGCGTGGCGGTCTCCTCGGACAGGCGCGTGCCGAGGCCGCCCGCCAGGATCACGGCCTTCACCGGCCGTCTCCCCGACCCGCGGGGCGTGAGCGGAGGGTGGGGCGACGTGCGTGCATGATCAGGCGCTGTCCTCGTCTGCGTGGCCGGCCGCGGCCGAGATCCGGCCGTATTCCGCGATCTGGGCTTCGACGAGCGCCCGGGCATCGGCGGGACGCGCGCTGTAGTCGCGGTACCACTCCATCGTCATGCGCACCGTGCGGGCGAAGCCGAGCTGGGGGCGCCAGCCCAGCTCCGCCTCCGCCTTGGCCGCGTCGAGCTTGAGGATCCCGGCCTCGCGCAGGGCCGAGGCCTCGATGCGGACCGGGATGGGGTCTCCGCCCCAAGCGGCCAGCGCCTGCTCGATCAGCCGCCGCACCGCGACCTCGCTGGCGCGGGCCGGGCCGAAATTCCAGGCACCGACCACCGCGTCGTCGCCGGCCAGGAGCCGCGCGCCGAGCAGCAGGTAGCCGTGCAGGAGTTCGAGCACGTGCTGCCAGGGCCTGACCGCGTCCGGGTTCCGCAGCGTGAGCGGCGCGCCGCTCCGGATGGCGCGGACGAGGTCGGGCACGAGCCGATCCTCTGACCAGTCGCCGCCGCCGATCACGTTGCCGCCGCGGGCGGTGGCGAGGCGCAGGCGCGATCCCGGCATCAGGGCCTGCCGGTAGCTGCCGGCCACGATCTCCGCGGCGGCCTTGCTGGCACTGTAGGGATCCTTGCCGCCCAACGGGTCGGATTCGCGGTAGCCCCAGACCCACTCGCGGTTCTCGTAGCACTTGTCCGAGGTGACGCAGACGACTGCGCGGATTGAATCGGTGTGGCGCGCTGCCTCCAGCACGTGGGCGGTGCCCATGACGTTGACCGCGAAGGTCTCGAGCGGGTCGGCGTAGGAGCGTCGCACCAGCGCTTGGGCCGCGAGGTGGAAGACGATCTCCGGACGAAACGCCGCAACGGCTCTGCGCACGGCCTCGGCATCGCGGATATCCACGAAGGCGGATTGCATCCGGTCGGCGAGTGCGAGATCGCGGAACAGGCTCGGCCTCTCGGCCGGAGGCGGCAAGGCGAGGCCCATCACCTCGGCGCCCTGGTCAAGCAGCCAGGCGACGAGCCACGCGCCCTTGAAGCCGGTATGACCCGTGACGAGGACACGAGTGCCGTCATAACGATGATGCTTCATGTGCGGCCTCCCGGCCGGACATCTCGAGCGGGCACGGCGCTCATGCGCTGGCCGACGCGGACAGCCTCACAGGCTGCCCACCTTGCCAAAGATCGGGCGATTTGACGGCTCGCTGGGGTGCTCCATCCAGGTAATCCCGCAGCACCGCGCGCAGAGCCAACGGATCGATCCTCTCGTCCGCAACGAACTGTCCGCACGAGCCGGTAAACATCATGATAATGTAGTCGATGATCGCTGATTTGAGCGCATCAGACGACGAAAAATCTCCAAGGACCTCTTTAAGACGCTCGAAAAACTGGAAAAGACCCAGGAAGGTCTGTTTCCCGATCGGGCCTGCCTGTCGGCTCTCCTGGCTCTGATGCATGCGATACAGGAAGGCGGCCTCCGGCGCATAGAAAACCTTCGATCGCGCGGTGTTGACGCCGACGAACGGGACGGTGTCCGCGAAGAAGGACGCCGACAAGGTCGGCTGGCCGCCGCACGCGAGCCACTCGGAGCGACGGTAGAACGTCGAGAAGATGGTGTTGATGTGATGGTGTGCCGTCCGGCTCGCGAAGTACCGTGTCATCCACGCTTCCGCTTGCTCGACATACGCTGTGGCCGAGAGCGGATCGGATTGGTGGATAATCCGGCTGTCCCCGTCGATCAGGATCCGGCGTCCTAGGCCAACCTGAACTTCCGGCTCCGCCTCGAAGCACGTTACCATAGTCGATATGTAGTTGCTGCATATAAGATCATCGTCGCTTAATACAATGAGATACTTACCTGTCGCGTGACGGGCCGCGTCGTTGACGTTCGCTTCCAGCGGCAGCGTGAAGGGGCGGGTGATGGTCAGGAGATTGTCGCTCTTGAGGTGCGACAGGAACTCGCCCGTGGCGTCCCGGCTGCCATTGTTGCTGACGATGAGCTCGATGTTCTCATAGTCCTGGAGCGTGATCGAGCGCAGTGTCTGAATGAGCAGCTCGACCCGATTCAAGGTCGGGACGATGATGGACACGCGGGGCTTCGACATGGACCGGTTCTTCCCTGGATCCGCAGAGTCCGGGCGTTCTCGAACTCGCCTGGAATCTGTCGGTTAGCGCCGCGCGCCTCAAACGAGCAGGTTGTTGATGCCGGGCATGCCGGAGTCGAACCCTCTTCTACGCCACATCGTGCAGGTCTGGTGTGGCAATTGCGCTATGACGGATCCTGAAAATGTTGTCGCAGCGTACTGATCGGACTGATCCGGATGATCGAGCAGATCTGTCGTCAAGGATATCAATCATTAGTATATATCCTCGATAAAAATAGGATTTCGTTAATATGAAGACGAGATGGCCCAAAGTCTATTTAGATTCGTCGGCAGGCTGAGGAGCGTCGCTGTCTTTCCGCGCCGGTGAGATCAGGCGCCGTAATGCCGAGCCAGATGGCTCCACCGATGCCCGATGCCGCCGCAGGATGGCGACCGGCGAGTGCGCGACGCCGCGGTCCCACGATGGGCGCGCGTCCCGCAAAGCGCGCGTCCTGCCGAGTGGTCGCGGGTGAGCCGGGCTGTTGTCCGCCGTCCTGTCCACTCTCACACCCCGTCCCCGAAAAGCCCGGTCCACGCCTCGCGGACGAGCGCGAGGCGCCGCTCGGCCCGCGCCGCGTCGGCCTCCTCGACTTGGTGGAGGACGGCCTCCAGCGCCTCAGACCCGCCGAGCGCCGCGGCCGCCTCGCCCTGGCGGCGCATGGCGGAGCGGTGCGCCCGCATCGCCGGCCCGGCCTTCGGCCCGGCCTCGATCGCCTCCAGGGTGGCGAGCAGGGCGGCCGCGAACGGGGCGACGTCGCGCCAGGATGCCGCCGCGGGTGCCGGCGCGGGGGGCTCGGCCTGCGCC